>UOGJ01000144.1_pt1 | contig 15097 bp, 22 predicted proteins | sample 1989031 | NCBI WGS metagenome assembly UOGJ01 (sample SAMEA4712195, study PRJEB27164) | hydrothermal vent metagenome | biome: marine basaltic hydrothermal vent biome; feature: marine hydrothermal vent; material: mineral | place: Pacific Ocean | collected 2011-06-14/2011-07-23 | depth 1719 m | reverse complement strand
TGATGATTCCCTGCTGTGCCAGTGATATTGTTTTTCCGCTGACCTGTACACATCGCGATTGTAAACATACATAAAATGAAAATAGTCGGTGGAAAATATAGAGGGCGTAATTTTTATATGCCTGTGGACATTCGTCCAACTCAGCACATGGTGCGTAAAGCGCTTTTTGACTTGTTGGGACAGGATATGGTAAATGTTGAATTTCTTGAATTATTTTCCGGAAGTGGGGCTGTCGGTCTAGAGGCAATTTCAAGAGAGGCGAAAAAAGTTATTTTTGTAGAGAAAGAACTTAGGTGCATTAAGGTCATCGAAGAAAATATTCAACTTTTAGACATTGAGCCTGATGAAAATAAATACTGGCCTTATGAAGTTATTAAAGGAGATGGCTTTGCTACAATCAAAAAACTATTCCGAGAAAAACGTACGTTTGATCTCATCTTTGCTGATCCTCCATACGGCCGGGGAATGGCCAAAAAAGCCTTGAAAACCCTCGAGGCCTATGATATATTACGCCCCAATTGTATACTTGCGATTCAGCATGAAGTTAAAGAGACTCTACCTGAAACTCACGGTAGATTTTTTCTTTTTAAACAACGTAAATATGGAACATCGCTGATTTCGTTATATTCTGAAAAAAAGGAAAACTAAGTGAAACGTGCGTCCATTTATCCAGGCAGTTTTGATCCTATTACCTATGGGCATATTGATTTAATTAAACGCGCAGCAACTATATTTGATGAAGTTATTGTGGCCGTGGCGACTGATACGCATAAAAAAACACTTTTTAAAAGTGATGAACGATTGGCTTTTATTCAAGAAGCCATCAAAGATTTAGATAATGTGAAAGCAGAGGTTTTTAGCGGCTTGGTTATTGAATATGCACGAAAAAATAATATTAATGTAATGATCCGTGGTTTGCGGATGATTTCTGATTTTGAATACGAATTACAAATGGCCTTAACAAATCGTCGTTTAGATGAACATATTGAAACAGTCTTTTTAATGCCTTCTGAAGGGTATGCTTTTCTTTCCTCAACATTGATTAAAGAAGCCGGGAGGTTAGGGGCAAATCTCTCATCGTTTGTACCGTCTTATGTTGAGGGACCATTAAAAAAACGATTACAGGCTCAAGTATGAAGGTTCTTATTAAAGACATTCATCCAGGAGGCATTGAGATAATCCAAGATGTATCAGCAGATATTGTAGATAAAACGGAAGGGGAACAAATAAAATTTACAACTCCCTTTGAGGTTAAAGCGAAACTTAAAAAAACTGAAGGGAGCATTTTAGCAGACATTGATGTTACAGGTGAATATCATTCTGTTTGCGCGCGATGTTTAGAAAATATTAATGAATCATGGCATGAAGATTTTTTCGTAAGCATTCCGATTGAACGCAATACCGAGTTTGTTGAACTCGAAGACTCGATTCGACAGGAAATTTTTTTAAACCTTCCTGCACGTACACTATGCACTGAAACATGTAAGGGACTTTGTCCTGATTGTGGTATAAATTTAAATAACGAAAGCTGTAAAAATAAATCATAGGAGATTAATCATGGCACATCCAAAAAGACAACATTCACGTCAACGACAACGTAAGCGGCGGACACATTACAAGGCAACCATAGCAAACTTTGCTTCTTGTTCCCAATGTGAAAAACCAATCTTATCACATCGCATTTGCCCATTCTGTGGATATTATAAAGATCAACAGATTCTTGTGATGAAAACAACCGAAAAAACAGAGGAGTAAACTTTAAAAAAGGAGGGATGCTTTGAAAATCGTCGTTGATGCTATGGGAGGAGATAATGCACCACAGGCTATTGTTGCCGGTGTCATTGATGCTATTAAAAAATTTGATGTTAATATTGCTCTCATTGGTCTAGAAAAAGACATTAAAGACGAATTATCTAAGTTTAAATATCCTAAAAATCGAATAGAAGTTATTCATGCTCCAGATGTTATTGGAATGCATGACCCTGCAATTTCGAGTCTTCGTCAAAAAAAGAATTCATCCATTACACGCGGTGTCAGTCTTTTAAAGGAAGAAGATTACGATGCTTTTATTAGTGCTGGTAATACGGGGGCTGTTGTGGCAGCCTCCACCATTAAACTTGGCATGCTTGATGGTGTTGAACGACCGGCTATTGGTTTAGTTATTCCTACCTTAAAAAATTTCGCATTTCTCATTGATGTTGGTGCAAATACAGAGGCAAAACCCCAACACCTTTTGCAATCAGCCTTAATGGCTAATGTTTACTCGCATGAAGTCCTTGGTATTAAAACTCCAGAAATTGGTATGTTAAATATTGGTGAAGAGTCTAGTAAAGGAGGCGGGTTTGCTAAAGAAACATACAAATTATTGGAAAAAAGGTTAACAAATTTTATCGGAAATGTTGAAGCGAATGAAATATACTCAGGAAAAGCTGATTGTATTATCTGTGATGGTTTTGTTGGTAATGTTGTCATTAAAACTTCCCAAGGTCTGATGGAATCTGCTGGAGCCCTACTAAAGCGTGAAATTAAAAAAAGTCCATTAGCTCTTTTAGGGGCTATGATTATGAAACCATGCTTAAATCATATTAAAAAATTAGCCGATTATTCAGAATACGGCGGAGCTCCTCTTTTAGGTGTTAATGGGGTCGTCATGATCAGTCATGGTCGCTCAAGTCCAAAGGCCATTAAAAATGCAATTCGTGCAACCATGCAAGAGGTTAAACATAATATTCTCCAAATAATGACAAAGGAAATTTCTGGTGATGAATAATATAGGAATTATTGGTTTGGGACATTATTTACCTAAACGTATTTTATCTAATACAGAATTAGAAAAATTAGTTGACACAACAGATGAATGGATTTTTACACGCACAGGAATTAAGGAACGTCGGCTTGCTCAGAAGAACGAAAAAAATAGTGATTTGGCTATTAAGGCAGCCACAGAGGCACTTAAAAATTCCAAAATTGATCCTGAAAAACTTGATTTAATTATTGTTGCTACGATTAGTCCTGACAGTAATTTTCCTTCGGTCGCCTGCTTAGTTCAAAAAGCTCTTAACGCTAAAAATGCAGCTGCCTTTGATATTAGTGCGGCATGTTCAGGATTTCTTTATGGTATTACAACCGCTAAACAATTCCTCACTACAGGCTTTTATAAAAATGCTTTGGTGATTGCTTCAGAGAAGTTTACACATTTACTCGATTGGACAGAACGCACTACATGTGTCCTTTTTGGCGATGGGGCAGGGGCCTGTGTGCTTGCACCTGTTAAAGGAGATCGTGGCATTGTTGCCGATTATCTTCATGCACAAGGTCAATATGGCAATTTGCTTTCGGTGATTGGAAAAGGACGTGAACCTTTGGATCAAAAAACACAAACCATAATTCTTCCTCAGCTCGTTATGCATGGAAAAGAATTATTTAAAGTAGCCGTGAATTCAATGGCTGATGCTGTAACAGTTGCATTGAAAAAAGCTAAATTAAAACTAAAGGATATTGACTGTGTTGTGCCTCACCAAGCTAACGATCGGATTATTACTGGTGTCGCTAAAAAACTTGGCGTACCAAAAGAAAAAATTTTTATTAATATTGAAAAATACGGTAACATGTCTGCAGCGTCGATTGCAGTGGCTCTTTATGAAGCTGTCGAAGAAAAACGTATTAAAAAAGGAAGCATCGTTGTTCTTGTCGCTTTTGGAGCAGGGTTAGTCAGTGCGGCAAATATCGTCAAGTGGTAAATTTTAAAAAGGATTAAAGAAAATGACACAAGTAGCTTTTATATTTCCAGGGCAAGGGGTGCAGGCAGTAGGAATGGGAAAAGAGTTTTATGATTCTTCCCCAGAGGCAAAAGCTATTTTTGATACATCCGATACAATTATTAATGGTTTAAGCAATATCATCTTTAATGGTCCTCAAGAAAAATTAACCTTAACGGCGTACTGCCAGCCAGGCATCTTTGCTTGCAGTATTGCTGCCTTAAAGGCATTAGCAGCTCACCCAAAATTTAAAAATATTTCACCACAGTACTCCTGTGGTTTAAGTTTAGGTGAATATTCCGCACTAACTGCCTCTGGAGCATTGTCATTTGAAGATACTCTTAAACTTGTTGAACGCCGTTCTTTTTTTATGGAAGAAGCTACGCAATTAAAAAAAGGGGCCATGACAGCGGTCATTGGATTTGACCAAGATAAACTTCAAGAAATTTGTGACCAGGTAGGGGCTGAAGTAGCTAATTTTAATACTCCAGAACAAATTGTCATTACTGGTGAAGCTGGAAAAGTCGCAGCGGCAAGCAAAGCCATTGAAGAAGCCGGGGCAAAACGTGTTATTCCTTTAGATGTTAGTGGTGCTTTTCATTCTAATTTAATGCAACCTGCTGTACCAAAATTTGAGGAGGAGGTTCAAAAAATTTCTTTTCAAAACGCTAATTTTCCCGTCGTAGGTAATGTTGACGGCAAGCCGGCAAGCGAGGCTCAAGAAATTAAAGAAAAACTTGCCAGACAAATCACATCTTCTGTCCAGTGGGTTGCTTCTGTTGAGTACATTGCTTCGCAAGGTATAACCCATTTTATTGAAATCGGCCCTGAAAATATCCTAAAAGGGTTGGTTAGAAAAATTAACCGCGACCTCAAAGTCCACAACGTCCGTACACCTGACGATCTAGAAAAACTTCCTTTTTAATTTAGATATTTTTCTACTGTTGCCAAGATATCTTCTGCCTTAAACGGTTTAGTAAGATAGCTGTCCGCACCGCTTTGGGCTGCTTCATTAGCAATCTCTGTTGAAGAATACCCTGTAATGAGTGCAACAGGAAGGGACTTATGTTTTTCTTTAATTTCCTTTAATGTTTCAATGCCATTAGCCTCAGGCATTTTAATGTCTAACATAACAAGTCCAACATTTTGATCTTGTGTAAGACATTCCATACACTGCACGTGACTGTCACACAAAATTAAATCGTATTGCTCTGCCAAAATAGTTTTTAGACCTTCTCTAGTACTTTGATCATCATCACAAATAAGAATCTTTTTAGACATCTGGTTCTAACTCCTTATCTTAAATTTAAAGAACAACAGGTGTTGTAACACACAAAACCCTAGCTTCTATTTTTCCATTATTAATAAAAGAATGCTCTACTGACGAATCAAAATAGAGTGTGCTGCTTTTTGTCAACGCATACGTTTTATTATTTAAAAGGACATCAATTTTACCGTTTAAAACATACACAAACTTCTCCGTACCACCTAAATTTTTCTCTGGTGTTGTCTCACCACCCGGTTCAACTTTAAGCAAAATCGGCATCATTTTTTTCGACAAAACTTTATTTGTTAAAATATCGTATGAAGATTTTTCATTATACGTAAACACTTCGCTGACTGTTTCCGGCTTTAAAGCCTCGACCTTGTCTTCCTTTTTAATAATGTCCGTGTAAAGAGCCGGCAGTTCTACTCCTAAAGCTTTGGCAATTTGAATATGTGAATTCAATGTTCCGCTCATCTGAAGGTGTTCAATCCTGCTAAGTGTAGCAATCTGTACCTTACTTTTTTCAGCAAGATTTGAAAGAGTCATTTTTTGCGCCTTACGCAGTTCCTTAATTTTTTTACCGATATACATATTTTCCCCTTTCCCTAAAAATAACTATTTTTTAAAATATTAATCATTATTTGTTTAATAGTCAAACAAAAAATATATTTTTTAAATAATTTTTTATTAAAAAATTATCAATAATATTGACATATTATCAAATATGTGCTACACTTTGTTTATCATGAAAGGAGGAATTATTAAGGGATTATTCCCTGCAATAACATTTATAAGCTTAATGAATTTTGGTTTTTCATCAAATGAAAATCAAAAAAAAGAAATAAATAAACCCAATCAAAAACAAATAGAAGAAACCCAAATATCCACAGAAGCCCCCCAAACTTCAAAACAAAATATTAATATTAACTTTCCCCATGAACCAACAATTAAACAAATACATCAAATGACTATTGATTACGCAGAAGTTAATCGCGAAAAAATTATAAAATGGCGTAAACAGGCTAGAAAGCGCGCATGGTTTCCTAAGATAAGCATTGGTATGGATGGTGATAAAAAACGAACTGTTTCCGATAGCATTTGGGGAAGTTCTTCCAGCGGTGGAAAGCATTATCTTGGGCCGGACGATAAAAGTTTTGACTCTGACCTTGGTTGGGATGTATCTGTTTCATGGGATTTTGCTGACTTAATTTGGAGTTCTGATCTAGCCACCATTGATTCCCGTGCACGCAATACGGTTAAACTCCGTGAAAATTTATTAAATCAAGTAACACGTCTTTATTTTGAACGTCGCCGTATTCAAATAATACTGCAACAAAATGAAGAACTAAATTCCATTTCAAAAATGGAACAACAGCTTCGTATTGAAGAACTCACAGCCATGATAGATGCCTTAACCGGAGGTAAGTTTAGTCAAAATATAAAAATAAATACTAACAACACAACACACAAGGAGAAAAAACAATGACAAAAAAATTAATCGTATTGGGCATTTTAAGTCTAATGATTATGACAACATCCATTAGCTTTGCTGAAGATGTTTTTGTAACTAAAAGAGGAAAAAAGTACCACACAGAAGTATGTAAACTTATCAAAAATAAGGATGCTTTAAAACCGATTGCAAAAGAAGGTGCGCTTGAAAAATATACACCCTGCAAACGCTGCTTTCCTGTGAAAGCAATAAATAAAGAAATTAAAGAATAACTACCACTAACTGTGTTGTTAGAGATAAGGGCTTGTGGGGAGCCCTTCTGCGGGTGTTCATAATCTTAATAATTTAAGAGAGTATCTTTAAGGGATAAACAATAGAAGTGGGGAAAAGATGCTTATGAACACCCCTTTTTAAAAAAAATAAAAGGGGAAAAATGAAATTCAAAAATATATTATTAGTTGTTTTTTTATGCACAATCATCACATCACCGGCACATGCCATTATTTTTATTAATGAAATCTTGGCAGACCCAGCCGCTGGAATTTCCGGCGACGCTAATAACGATGGCACCACATCATCAAAACAGGATGAATTTATTGAATTGTTCAATGATAGCAACTATTCCGTTAATATATCGGGATGGTTTCTAACAGATGCCACCAAAACACGCCACCTATTTCCAACTAATTCAGTTATTTCACCATACGATTATTTTATTATATTCGGCGGTGGAAATCCAGAAATCCCTTTATCAACCTGGCAAACGGCTTCCACAAAATCTCTCGGATTTAATAATAGTGGAGATACCATAAGATTATTTAATAACACCAGTCAGCTTATCGACCAAGTCACATATGGTAAAGAGGGCGGTAAAAATCAATCCTTAACCTATTATCCAACGGGAGATGGGGATTTCATTCTTCATTCCGATATTCCTCAAGCACAAGGAAGGTTGTTTTCACCGGGAACTGATGTGGATGGAATACAAAAAATTCAAACTGTTACAACACCGGAGCTTTCATCATTAGCTTATCTATTAATGGGGTTGACTGGATTTTTATCCAAAAGAAAGATTAAAGTGTAGAATATATACTACTTGATTCAAAAATTTCATATTGCTGATCGTATCATTGCTGCGACAGCCATTATCAAAAATAAACCTTTAGTTACCGCTGATAAAAATTTAAGAAAATCAAAAAATATTCAGACTATTTGGTGATTCCCAACAAAAAATCACAAGCACTTTGATTTTCAGCAAAGCTTATGTTATAAAAGTACATCATGTTTGATATAAAATTTATCCGCAATAATATTGAAGCCGTCAAAAAAGGTTTAACTGCTAAAAAAATTGAGGCTGATTTAGAAAAAATCCTTAAACTTGATCAAGAACAACGTAACTTACAAGGCAAACTGGATGAACTGCGTAGTCAAAAAAATAGTGCTAACGATGCTATTAGTAAACTAATCAAAGAGAAAAAAGACCCCAAAGATACGATTGCCTCAATGAAAGAGGTTGCTGTTCAAATTAGTAAATTCGAACCGCTTGCCAAAGACTTACACTCTCAACTCCATACTCTATTACTTGAGCTCCCGAACTTACCGCACGGTTCTGTGCCTGTAGGAGGTGAGGATCAAAACCAAATAACACGCACTTGGGGAGAGCCAACACAATTCGATTTTAAACCTAAGACACATATTGAGATCGCTGAAAATCTGGATATTATCGATTTTAAACGTGCAACAAAATTGACTGGATCCGGGTTTATTCTCTTTAAAAAAGAAGGGGCCCAGCTGGAACGAGCCTTATTGAATTTTATGCTCGATGTCCATACAACAGAACATGGCTACACAGAAATATTTCCACCTATTTTAGTCAACCGTGATTCTATGACAGGCACAGGGCAATTACCTAAAATGGAAGACGATATGTACAAGCTTCAAGATGAAGATCTGTTTTTAATTCCAACAGCCGAAGTTCCCCTCACCAATATTCATCGTGATGAAATTTTTAAAGAAGAGCAATTGCCTACATGCTATACGGCCTATACACCATGTTTTCGTCGTGAAGCAGGATCGTACGGTAAAGACACCAAAGGGCTTATTCGTGTCCATCAATTTGACAAAGTAGAAATGGTTAAATTTGTTAAACCAAAAAATTCTTATGCTGAACTGGAAACACTTGTGAGTAATGCGGAAAAAATATTTCAATATCTTAAACTTCCCTATCGTGTGCTCACACTTGCCAGTGGTGATTTAAGTTTTGCTGCAGCCAAATGTTATGACATTGAAGCGTATTCTGCTGGTGTGGGTAAATGGTTAGAAATTTCCAGCTGTTCAAATTTTGAAGACTTTCAAGCACGACGGGCTAATATACGCTATAAAGATAAAGAAACAAAAAAAACAACACTTGTTCATACACTTAACGGTTCAGGACTTGCGCTCGCACGCACGGTCGTTGCTATTTTGGAAAACTACCAAACAGAAACGGGTGATGTTATTATTCCTGAAATCTTGAGTCCTTATATGAGAGGTCTAGAACGGATTACAAGGAAATAAAATTATGAGTAATATTTTTTTGACAATTATCAAATCTATCTTTGCTCTACTCATTTTACCTATCATCATTGCCAGTGTCACAGTTGTCCAAGGTCACTTCGTCCACTATCCAAATATTTATCAAGAATTTTTCTTTTGGGGAATGCTTGCGTTTTTAATAACCTTTCTGTTTCTTTATCAATTTTGGGGATTTTACGAGTTTGGACAAAAGGCAATGAAAACTATTTTTGGCTTCATGTCCCCACTTAACCGTTTTATGTCCACGAGCATTCCGTTCTATTTTACAGTGACCATGATTGCCTTTTGGGCCATTAAAAATTTCTTTCAAACAAATAATTACGACCACCATTTTATATTTTTTGCTGGTTTTGCATTAACCATGCACATTCTTATGACCGCGCAGAATTTGCAGGAACAAGAAAAAACACCCATTAAACCTACTTATCTTTTTACAATCAGCCTAAGCGTCCTTATAAATATTTTACTATCCATTCTTTTGATGGACTTAGCCTCAGGACGATGGACATTTCCAGTATTTTTTAATGAACTCATAAAACAAACACAACACACTTACGAACTTATTTTAAATATTTTTCCCTAACTATGAAAATAACACATACAAAACAACCTATTAAAAATATATCTGTCATTGGTGATGGAGGGTGGGGATCCACTTTAGCCATTCATCTCGTCAAAAATTCCTATGCCGTCAAACTTTGGGGCCCTTTTCCTGAATATGTACGCAAAATGAAAAAAAATCGTTATAACCCTAAATTTTTACCCGGCATCCAATTTCCAAAAACTTTAACACTTGAAGAAGACCTCAAGACGGCCATCACAGAAAGTGAACTCATAGTCTTTGCCATTCCCTCGCAATATACTCCCGGAGTTCTTAAACATATTAAAAAACTTAAACTAAATTTATCTGACAAAATCTTTTTAAGTGTCACTAAAGGGATTGATAACGATACACTGCTGCGTATGTCTGAACTTATTTATAAAGGACTCGGAAAAATTAACCTTGCTGTGCTTTCAGGTCCTACAATTGCCTCAGAAGTTGCCAAAGGCATTCCATCAACAGCTGTCATAGCCTCTGATCAACGTGCGATTGCTCAAAAAATTCAAAAAGTATTTAACTCCGAAACCTTCCGTATTTATACCAATACCGATATCATTGGTACTGAATTAGGCGGAAGTATTAAAAATATCATAGCCCTAGCCTGCGGAGTGTGTGACGGCTTAGGATTCGGTAGTAATACCAAAGCTGCGCTTCTCACCCGTGGACTCGCGGAAATGACACGTTTGGGAAAAGCAATGGGAGGCAAGTCAAAAACTTTTTCAGGACTCACTGGATTGGGTGATTTAGTTACAACCTGTTTCAGCCCTAAAAGCCGTAACCGTACTGTCGGAGAACAACTGGGGAAGGGGAAATCTATCAAAACCATCATGGCCTCCATGGAAATGGTCGCCGAAGGTGTCGAAACTGTTAAAGCCGCCTATAAACTCAGCCAAAAACTTAATGTCCCTATGCCGATTACAACTGAAATTTATAAAATTATCTATAACAACAAAAAACCCGCCCAAGCCGTTGCTGATTTAATGAAACGTGAAATGAAGGCGGAGTAAGGGTTTTAAACATGTCAAAAAAATTTAATATTAAAATAACTTTACTCATAAGCGTCAGCACACTTTTTATAACAAGTTGTACTACCGTTCCGATAACAGGGCGAAAGCAATTTAGTATGGTTAGCGATGCCATGTTATTGCCTATGGCATTTGAGCAATACAAAGGATTTTTAAAAGAAAATAAAATTTCGACAAATATTGAAATGACTAATCAGATTAAAGCTGTTGGCCAACGTATTTCCGAAGCTGTGGATAGATATATGCGTGCGCATGGTATGGTGAGTAAAGCGAATGCTTACCGATGGGAATTTAATTTAATCGACGATGAAAAAGTTAATGCGTGGGCTATGCCTGGAGGAAAAACAGTTTTTTATACAGGAATAATGCCCATTGCTAAAAATGAAGATGGTATTGCTGCTATTATGGGACATGAAATTGCTCACGCCTTTGCACGTCATGGGGCCGAACGTATGAGCGTAGGAATGCTTCAACAATTTGGAGGCATGGGTGTAGCTTTAGCTACTGATGGCCAAAAATCTAAACAACGCCAAATATGGATGGCCGCATATGGAGCTACTTCACAATTAGGAAGTTTAAAATTTAGTCGAACCCATGAATCAGAAGCCGATAAATTAGGTGTCGTTTTTATGATTATGGCAGGTTATGATCCAGAAGAAGCAGTGCTTGTTTGGACACGAATGAGCCAAAGATCTGACAAACAAAAAAATCCTCCCGAATTCCTAAGCACCCACCCATCCAACCAAACACGTATAAGAAATTTAAAAGCTTGGATACCCGAAGCAAAAATTTTAGCTAAAAAATTGAACAAACCTCATTAGAGGTAAAAATTTAAAAAAAATCAAAATCCCAACGCAAACAAAACGGCTTGACGAATTTTTTTTAATTTTTGAGATGAAAGGGTTGTGATGAGAGGACCTATGTGGCTTTTAGAAATGGTTTGAATATGGTCGAGGTTAATCGCACAATCATTTTTCATACCATCATCTGTATTTAATAAAACTTCTGTCGGAATATTTCGGATCGTTGATGTAATCGGAGCAATGGTGATTTCACCAAGATATTCAATCGTGGAGTTACGGGTCAAAATTACAACAGGACGTTTTTTGTCAGGCTGTTGAAACTTATACCAGCGAATTTCACCTCGCTTCATAAATTTCCCCAATCCTGCTCATTCTCCCATACGCTAAATTCAGTTTTGCCACACGGGTAAGCGGCATAACCTTTACGATGTTTTTTTTCTAAATCTGTTGTGGATATTTTTTTTATGGCTTCTTGAAGAGCCAAACGTGTAAAAGCAGAACGTGTCGTATGCAGCTTCTTAACAACTCTATCAACCGTCTTAACCAAATTATCATCTAACGTCATCTGAATAGTACGCATTCTTTCGTCTCCTTTTTATATGGATATCTATAGCTAGGATAATACACATTATTATCTCTGTCAAATTTTGATTTATTTTTAAAAAATTCATACATGACTTGAAGCCTGAGTGCAATCTGCTATGGTATTTTTATGAAAAAATTTATTAAACTAATTATCCTATTTTTAACCATTTTTTTATTACCAACTCTAAGTCATGCAGAGATGCCATTTTCTAAAGGTGAAACAATCACTTACACCATTAAAAAATTAGGCCTAAAAGTGGGGGAAGCGTCTTATGTTTTTAATGGCCTTACGGAAATTAATAATCAAAAAGCATACTTACTCACCTTTACGGCAAAAGCGTTTAATTTTTTTGATGAAGAGAAAATCTATTTTGATCCAAAAACTTTTTATCCAATTTCCGTGTATCGTACCTTAAATATTTTTGGTAAAAAAGAAAAAATTCAGGAAACATACTTTCATGATAAAGGAGAGATTCTCATAACAAAACATGCAAAGGGAGAGACAACCACACAAACGATCAAAAAAATAGGTCCCATTGATAACCTTATGTGTTTTATTTATCGCTACCGCTATTCAGGAAAATTTCAAGAAGGAGAAAGGCTTAAGATGAATTTGCCAACAAAAGATGTGACACTGCAATTAAAAAATAAGAAAAACCTTAAAATAAAAGGCAAAAAACAACTTACTTATTATCTGCAAAGCATCCCCAACCAATACCGCCTATGGTTCTCAACAGATAGCAATAAAATTCCTCTACGCATTGATGGCGCATTAGGCCCGTTGAAAGCGAAGATGATTATTAAAACTTATCACAAAAAATAATATATCATTTGCCATATCACATGTACAATTGTATAATTTATAAGAAATAAGGGAGGGTATTTTATGAATTTGATTGTCGATACATCAACAATTATAGCTGTCATTACTAATGAAAAAGAAAAAAAGGAAATCATTCATGCTACAAAAGGATATAGCTTATTAGCGCCTTCATCCGTTCATTGGGAAATTGCTAATGCTTTTTCAGCTATGCTTAAAAGAGAAAGGATTACATATAATCAAGCAAAAAAATCTTTAAATTTTTATCAAAAAATACCGATTCGTTTTTGTGACATTACATTAGAAGACAGCCTTAAACTAGCTAATGAACTCAACATTTATGCTTATGACGCGTACATACTTTGTTGTGCTACAAAACTCCATGCCCCTATTATTTCATTAGATAAAAAGTTAATTCAATTAGCAAAATTTAAAGAATTGCCTATTTTGGAGGTAACATAATGATCGTCTTTAATTATTCTCAAGCACGCCAAAATTTTGCTAACGTTTTAGATAAAGCTCTTGAGGATGGGGAGGTTCATATTAAACGGCGCAATGGGCAGATGTTTGTCATTAAACCTGAACGGAAATCTAAATCTCCATTTGATGTTCCTGGCATCAATTTAAATCTTTCTAAAAAAGAAATACTTAACTTCATTCATGAAGGACGAAAGACCTCTTAATGAACATGACCGAACTCTTAATGCCTGCTGGGAATTTTGAAAAAATGCAATATGCCTTTGCCTTTGGGGCTGATGCTGTTTATTTAGGAATGCCACGCTTTTCTTTACGCGCGCGTGAAAATGGTTTTAAAAAAAAAGAGGCTGTTATTGAGGCTATTGAATATGCCCACAAGTTAAATAAAAAAGTTTATATTACTGCCAATATTTTGCCGCATAACCACAAAGTCGATTCTTTTATTAAATATGCTACAGAATTTCTTGAAAGTTGCCAGCCTGATTCCTGGATTATGTCTGACCCGGGACTCATCATGCTCATGCGGGAAAAACATCCTGAGCAAATTATTCATCTATCTGTGCAAGCCAATACCGTTAACTTTGCAACGGCTAAATTTTGGGCTAATTTAGGAATTAAACGGATTATTCTTTCCCGTGAATTATCCATTAATGAAATGAAAGAAATTCATACCCATTGTCCTGATATCGAATTGGAAGCCTTCGTGCATGGTTCAATCTGTATTGCCTATTCTGGTCGCTGCTTAATTTCCAACTACATGTCCTATCGAGACCCTAATCAAGGAACATGTGCTAATTCTTGTCGTTGGCAATACAAAATATTTGAAAAAGGAGAGGTGCAGCCAAAAAAACTTCAGAATAAAGCTGATTTCACCGTGCAAACAACCACTCAACATGGGGATGCTTACGTACCTTTAAATGGTGATTATTATCTGGAAGAACAAGAGCGTCCCGGCGAATATATGCAAATTGATGAAGATGAAAATGGGACTTATTTAATGAACGCAAGGGATCTTTGCGGCATTGAATATTTGCAAGAACTGTGTGATGCCGGCATTATAAGTTTAAAAGTAGAGGGGAGATCAAAATCCGTTTATTTTACCGTACTGATTGCCCGAGCCTATAGGAAAGCCATTGATGAGATGTTAGCAGGTAAACCCTTTAATGAAGATCACCTAAAAGACATCTTTGCTACCTCAAACCGTGGGCTTATTTCAGGCTTCCTTAAAGGGAACCCTGGACATAATGCCCAAGCCTTTGAAGATGCCCGCTCCCAAGCCTCAAGTCATCGCTTTTCAGGTATTTTACGTGAATATGACAATGATAAAAAATTAATGAAAATCGAAACCCGCAATCCCATCAAAAAAGGAATGTCCTTAGAAATGATCCTGCCAAATGATACAATCACCTTCACTGTCCAAAATCTCACTAACGAAAAATTTCAAGAAATCGACACTGCCCATGGCGGTGCTGGGTGTTGTTGGATGTCATTTGACAAAAATCCTGGGGAATTTGTGTTGTTTCGAGAAGCGTTATAAAAAAGGATTAACTACTCAAACTACCACTGTAGCACTTTGTCTGGGGGCTTGTGGAAGATCTTCTTCTGGAAATAATGAAGATAAAAATATTGATAAACCTTCTGAAAACGAAAGTTTTATAAAAATACTCAAAAACTCTATAAATTGGCTAAAAAGCCAGCAAGGTCCTAATGGATTAATTGAAGGTTTTGATGATACCT
>UOGJ01000014.1_pt1 | contig 15482 bp, 11 predicted proteins | sample 1989031 | NCBI WGS metagenome assembly UOGJ01 (sample SAMEA4712195, study PRJEB27164) | hydrothermal vent metagenome | biome: marine basaltic hydrothermal vent biome; feature: marine hydrothermal vent; material: mineral | place: Pacific Ocean | collected 2011-06-14/2011-07-23 | depth 1719 m | reverse complement strand
CTTATTGCAAAATATTTAAAAATGCCAAAGGACAAACCAGAATATCGTTTTGATCGAACGCATTTGGATTTTGTGGCAAATGTAAATGTGCCGTCAGAGGATATTAAAGAGGAGCTTAAACAGGTATTTTTATGATTAACAAACAATTAATATTTTTAATACTCCCCCTTATTCTTGCACTCACATTAACTTCTTGTGAAGAATCGGAAAAAGATATTTACAAACGATGTCGTAATTTTTTAGACGAAGTGTATGAGACGATGGATACACATTATTACAAAAAGATGGATCGAGAAGCTTTTGATGTTTTTGTAGAGAAGTTTAATACAGATATTTATCCTCGATTAAGGCAGGAAGGGAAGTCTCCTAATTATGTGCAATGGCGAAGTGCCTCATACATGATTCAGGAGCTTAAATCTTCAGAGGATGTTTTTTCAGAGTTTTATCCTCCTAAGCCGGCACAAAAATTTGAAGCAAAAGCTCTAGGCAAAGTTACTGGGCCACGGAGACCTTTAGGTATTAAGGGGGAGGTTGTCGAGAGGGGATACAAGGTTGTTCATGTCGAACCGCGTGCTGACGCGTATGCGCAGGGTCTGCGTGTAGGAGATATTGTTTTGGCTGTTGGGGAATCTTTTTTAAAGGGGTTGGATGAGGAAGGTGTTCAAGATTTATTAACACCGGATGCAGATTTAACGGTACCATTAACTTTTTTGGGTGGCCAAGATGGTCAGGAAAAAAAGATTGATGTGGTGGCCAAAGAATTTTTTAAACAGCAGTTATTTATGGAGCCTGTTCAGATTCCAGGGATTTATTGTTTACGTATGGAGCATTTTAATCGTAAAACATTTGAGGATATGTTTCGGTATTTAAAGTTTTTTCGCAAGCATGGACCTATTTTGGGGTTGATTATAGATTTACGGGGAAATCCTGGAGGGCCTCCGTTGGCAGCGTTGCAGATTGCTTCTTTTTTTCTTCCTGGAGGAGAAGAGTTTACTTCCTTTAAACGTAAAGGAAAAAATGTTTCTAGTTTAGATGTTCCGACGATTGCAGAAGAGTTCCGTTACCATGGGCCAATGGTGGTTTTAATTAATAAGGATAGTGGAAGTTCTTCAGAATTATTTTCTGGTGTGTTGCAAAAGAGAAATAGGGCTTTTGTGCTAGGGACTAATTCAGCTGGACAGGTTATGCTTAAAAGTATGTTTAATTTTAAGGATGGCTCTATGGCATTATTAATTACAGCACGTGGACATCATCCCGATGGTTCTGTATTTAGTTTTGAAGGCATAACACCGGATAAAATTGTTAATGAAAATGAAGATGTTGATTTAGTTGATTACGCTGCAAAGTTTCTTTATCATATTCGATTGAAGATGGAAAAATTGATGAAATAAATTGTAACTGCTATGGCATATCCCTTTTAGGCTTAAATTTAAACATAAAGTTTAGATACAAAAAATTTAAGCCTAAAAGGGATATGCCATAGCAGTTACAGTAAATTATTATGGAAAAGTATAAACGTATTTTAATTATTGTCCCTGCTTTTAATGAAGAGGGGAATATTCAAAAGACGGTTGAGGAGATATTTGCCTTAAATCGTTCGGATGTTTCTGTCCTTGTTGTCGACGATGGTTCTTTTGATGAAACTTTTTTCAAGGCTTGCCAAACAAAGGGTTTTGTTATTTCACATCCTTTTAATTTAGGAATTGGCGGAACGGTTCAAACAGGATTTAAATTTGCAAAAGAAAAGAATTTTGATTATGCTGTTCAGGTTGATGGGGATGGGCAGCATGATGTATGTTATTTGGAAACAATATTAAATCCTTTGTTAAATAATGAAGCTGATGTGGTTATTGGGAGTCGTTTTTTGCCTCCGCATCTTGGATACCAATCCTCTTTTGTTCGTCGCATAGGGATTCATTTTTTTGCACGTCTTATTAGTTTTTTAACGGATTATAAAGTTACTGATCCCACGTCCGGTTTTCGCGCGTACAATCGTAAGATGATTGATGTTTTTGCAGAGTATTATCCACAGGATTTTCCTGAACCTGAGGCGATTGCTGTGGCAAGCCGTTATCAAGCGCGTGTTGTTGAGGTGGCTGTCCAAATGCGTGAAAGGACTGAGGGGAATAGTTCTATTCGTTATTTAAAAACATTGTATTACATGATCAAAGTTACATTTGCTATTGTGTTGGATAAATTGAAACCTAAATCCCACTTACGAAGTGGGATTGGGGGGTGATTTAATGACTACAAAAATTTTAGCTATCAGTATTGCTTTATTTATTTTGATTTTTATTATTGAACTCGTCCGTCGGGAAAGGTTAACATTTAAGTATGCTTTTGGATGGATATTTGTTTCTGTCTTGGCATTATTTTTTAGTTGCTTTGATGGGGTGTTGTTTGGTTTAGCTTCATTTTTAGGATTTGCATTACCAAGTAATTTTATTTTTTTCGCGTTATTAAGTGTTTTTGTTTTTTTAAGTCTATTGATGACTATTTTTCTTTGCCAACAAAATAGCCGTAATGATATCATGGCGCAGAAGATTAGTATGTTACAGTTTGAAGTTGAGCAATTAAAAGGAAAAAATATTAAAGATGAGTAATAGTATACGTACACCAGAGTCCAGAGATTGGAATAATTTTTGGAGTTTAGAAGAAACAAAAAAGTTTACTCAGGTTAGCTGGTCGAAGAAACGCATCATTCGAACTCTTAGTCCTTATATTAATAAAGGGAAGAGTGCTTTAGATGCAGGGTGCGGCAGCGGTTTTTTTTCAAAGTTTTTTTGTGATCAAGATATGCAAACAGTGTCATTAGATTATTCAAAACAGGCGTTAGAAATTGCTAAGGCGATGACAGAAGGGCGTACTAAAGCTATTAAAAAAGATTTGCTTTTTTTGGATGTTGCGAGCGAAATAGAAGAACGATTTGATGTAATTTTTTCTGATGGACTGCTAGAGCATTTTTCGGCAGAAGATCAAAATAAAATTGTTGGTAACTTTTTTTCTCTTTTAAAAGATGATGGAGTCGTTGTTACGTTTGTGCCTAATCGTTGGTCTCCCTGGCAGTTGATACGCCCTTTTTTTATGCCGGGGATTGAAGAGACTCCGTTTGTATTGAAAGATTTAATTAATGTACATGAACGTAATGGCTTAACGGTTATTCAACAAGGGGGTCTTAATACATTTCCGTTTGCATTTTCACCGGATAAATTTTTTGGAAGAACATTTGGTATGCTGTTGTTTACAGTTTCAAAAAAATAATCATGGATTCTCCTTACATCAGTATTGTTGTTCCCGCCTACAATTGTCAAAAAACAATTTCTAAAACTATTGAAGCTATTCTTAATCAAAGCTACGCGTCTATCGAATTAATTATTGTTGATGATGGTTCATCTGATGCCACAGCAAAAGTTGTTGAACAATTTGATGTTAACTATTTGTATCAGAATAACGCAGGGCCTGCTGCTGCGCGTAATCAAGGAGCGAAAGAAGCGTGCGGGGAGATTATTCTTTTTACGGATTCGGATTGTGTTCCGCAAAAGAATTGGGTGGAAAAAATAGTTTCAGGTTTTAAAGAACCGGAGATTGGTGTTGTCGCGGGGAGTTATGGGATTGCTAATCCAAAAAATATATTAGCAAGATGTATTCATAAGGAAATTCTTTTTCGCCATCATTATTTAATGCCTCAATATCCTAAGGTGTTTGGCAGTTATAATTTTGGTATTAGGAAAAAAATTTTTGAAAAAGTTAGGGGGTTTAATGGAGCTTATCGGTATGCAAGCGGAGAGGATAATGACTTAAGTTATAAAATTTTAAAATCTGGGTATAAAATTTATTTTGAACGCAATGCCCTGGTTGATCATTTTCATCCAGTTTGTTTAAAAAAATATTTACAAGAACAATATCGGCATGGGTTTTGGCGTGTAAAAATGTATGCAGAACATCCCGCGATGGCTAAAGGGGATAATTATACCTTTTGGAAAGATATCTGCGAAGTGCCGCTTTCTGTGTTGATTATTTTTTTGATATTTATTTCGTATCCATTGCTCTTTGCGGCTGTTTGTATTTTGTTTATTTTAGAGATTTTTTATGGTGTGTTGATGATGAAGGTTTTTTTAGAAGCATTTTTTTTTGGAGGCGTTATGTTTGTAAGGAGTTTTATACGAACGTTTGGGTTTTCGTCGGGAATTTTCTTTATTTTATTTAAAAAAGTTATTAAAAAAGATAAATAAATCTTGAAACAGCAATGCCCTATGATAGGATTAGGAAGTAGTTAATTTATTATTTATGATTGGATAATTCTTATGGGCTATTCACATTCAACAACGGGCTATTATTCTCTTCTTGGTTTTGATCAGGAACCATTTTCTACAAGTCCTAATCCTGATTTTTTTTATCATACAAAACAGCATGATACGGTTTTAACAAATATTCTGATCGAGCTTCGGTTGCGGCGAGGACTATCTGTTATTTTTGGTGATGTCGGTACGGGAAAAACAACATTATGCCGTAAGCTATTGCATGAGCTAAATAAACGTGGTGACATGATTTTTCATATGATTTTAGATCCGTCTTTTAATGGAGAGGATCAATTTTTATCTTCACTCGTTAGAAATTTTAATATTGAAATTCCTGGTGATGCTATTTTGAAAAATAGTGACATTATGGTTTTGCGGGATGCTATCGAACAATTTTTGATTCAAAAAACTTTAGAAGAAAATAGAACGATTATATTATTAATTGATGAAGCGCAGAAATTAGATTTGGCAACGTTAGAAACATTACGTATTTTATTAAATTTTGAAACGAATGAACATAAGCTTATTCAGTTAGTTTTATTGGGGCAGTTGGAGTTATATTCCAAGGTTATTCATATGCATAATTTTATGGACCGTATTAGTTTTAAATTTACGTTGAACCCGTTAGATGCGAAAGAAACAGCAGAGCTGATTGATTTTCGTATTCGTCAGGCAGGGTACCGTGGACAGAAAGCTTTATTTTTAGGCGAGGCTGTGAGTGAAATTTATAATTTTACTAAAGGGTATCCACGAAAAATTATTATGCTGTGTCATAAAGTATTGAAAGAATTAGTGATGCAAGATCAAGACATAGCTGATCGTGATTTTGTTAAAGAAGTCATTGATAAAGATCAGCAATGGCGAATCCCGTCGATGGGTGGCAGGGGCGTAGATGTAACGCTTCAAGTGCCGTAAAATAATTTATTTTTATCTTGCGGTTTGAGTAATAATTTTTAATATATAATTTAACATCATTAATGTTTTAGATCTAAAGGTTTATATATGGCTCAGAAAAAAGAAACAGCTGAACAACAGTTATTAAAAATGTTAGAGGCCTCCGCAGGTCCGGCAGCTGTGGCTCCTAAGGTTGAAAAAAAAGCTAAGGGAAAGCAAAGCGTTCTTTCGTTGATTAGGATTGGCAATAAGGTTTTGATTGCTGTTATTGTGGGTGTGGCTTTTTTTTTAGTGGGAGAAGTTTTAGCTGGGATGTCTCTTGTAGGAAAAAACGTCCGTTTTTCTGTAAATTCTTCATCTGTTCGAGGGGCTAAGGGTTCTGAAAATTTTTTACCAATGATTGAAGGTTTATCATTTTATCTCTCCGGTGTAAAGAGACGTAATCTTTTCCAGCCTTATGATGAGGAAAGGAAAAAAATAGCCGTTGATGTTTCAGGTGAAAATCGCCGGATTGCGCAGGCAACATCTCATTTGCGTTTGGTGGGTGTTTCGTGGTTAGATACTGTTGCAACAGCTTCAGTGATGTTGGAAGACATTGATAAGAAGGAAACCTATTTTTTACAAAAAGGAGAAAAAATAGGCGATATATTTGTAAAAACTATTTATGCCGACAGTGTTGAGTTAGGCTATGAAAATGAGGAGATATTAATTAAATATGACCAATCCCAAATGTAAAATTAAAAAATGTATGATTGTTTTAGGGCTCTTGGGTTTTTGTCTGATTTTTATGGCAGGGCTTACTAGTTCTGTTGGTGCAGGTAGACCAAAACCAATTGTAATATCTCAGTTTGAGGAAGATATTTTGGAGCGTATGCAGCGGACGATTACATTAGATGTGCGTGATATGAATATTATCGATGTTATTAAATTTTTGGCGATGAAAGGTGAGTTTAATGTTGTTATCAGCCCCACTGTTACAGGACGCTCTACTGTTTTTCTTAATATTGTCACGATTAAGGATGCTTTAGATATTGTCATCATTTCTAATCGATTGGCTTATAAAATTGAAAGTAATATTATTCAAATTATGAGCGCCCCAGAGTATGAGTCTCTTTATGGTAAAGGTTTTAGCGATAAAACAGAGGTGAATATTGTGCGCCTTACTTATTCTAAGCCGAGTTATGTTTTGTCTGCTTTGGATAATATTAAAAGTAACCTTGGGCGTGTTATTATTGACGAGGATACGGGTTCCGTGGTGATGATTGATACGCCTGAAGCTATTGCTCAAATGGAGGCGGCTTTGAAGGAAATTGAGCGTCCTTTAGAAACGTATATTTATACGTTGCAATATGCTGAGGCAGATGATGTGGCAAATAAATTACGTGCACGTATTGATGCTAAATCAGTGGGTTCTATTACAGCAGATGAACGTTCTAATCAGTTGATTGTACGTGTTTTTCCGCAAAGGTTAAAAGAGGTTAAAAAACTTATTCGTAATCTTGATAAGCCAACGAAAGAAGTGATGGTTGATGCGCAAATTTTACAAATCACTATTAAACCTGAATATAATGTAGGGGTTGACTGGAAGTTAGATTTTCTTGATAGCCCGGATGATCAGATTCGTAAATTAAATTTTGAAAGTTTTAATTTAACATCCGCCAGTGCCGCAGCTAAGTATCCTAAAGTTGCTATTGGGGATGTTGATGTGAATCATTTTGCAGCAAGTCTGCGTTCTTTAAAGCAGATTAGTGATACAAAAATTTTATCGAACCCGCAGATTCTTGTGATTAATAAAGAGGAAGCAAAGATTCATATTGGGGATACGGTTCCCTACATCATTTCAACGACTTCCGGAACCGGTACTACGGCGATTACCAGTGAAGATGTGCGTTTTGTTGATGTTGGTTTGAAGTTAAATGTTACACCCATTATTAATGATGACGGATTTGTAACTATGCGTTTGCGTCCTGAAATATCGACGGTGACTGCACAGGTTCAGTCTCAAGGGGGAGGAATTCCTCAAGTGAATAAAACAACAATCGAGACCACGGTCATGGTGAAAGATGGGCATACTATTATTATGGGTGGATTGAAAAAAGATGATAAGGTGCATACTAAACGAGGATTTCCTGTGTTAATGGATCTTCCTGTTTTTGGTAATATGTTTAGCAGTACGTCAGATAATTTTACAAATACAGAAATTGTTATTTTTATTACGCCGCATATTCTTACAGGCAAAGATGACTACACTAAACTTAAGCGAACAATCAAACCGTTTAAGTCTTACAGCACCAAATAAGATAGATAAAATGGGGAGGGTATTTATGATGAAAATTTTTTTAAGACAGTTGAATGTTATTATTTTTTGTTTTTTTCTTGGATTAGCTTCTTCAGGCGAGGCTTCTGAAGTTGGAAGTTTGGCACGAAACAATTTGCAAAATATAATAATTAAGGAAGAGCAGGTGTTAGAGGTTAATAAAAGTTTAAAGAATCTTATCGAGGAGAATCAGCGTTTGGTTAATAGGAGTAATCATTTAGAACAAGAGATGAAGAGGGTGAAAAATGATTCTGTGCGAAAGCAAGGAGAGTACAAAAATATTAAGAGTGACCGTGATGGTTTGGCTCAGAGTGTACAAAAAATACGTAGTACGAATCGGCGTTATTCCAAAAAAATTAAACATTTGGAAAAAGAAATTTTACGATTGGAAAATATGAAGGATATGTATGAAAAAAAAGAAGCTTTGTCGGCAAGTAGTTTAGATGCGCAATGGGGTGATACGTTGCGGGAGAGCGATGTGCCCGAACGTGAAAATACTATGGAGTTAGCGTCGGCAGAAGAAGAGTTTTCCGCTCAAGATGAAGTTAAAGAACACGAAAATAATACTATGGATTTATTAACAAAGATTGATGCTTTTGCGGAAAATGATGAACGTTTGCGTACAGATGCAGCAAAAGCGCACTATAATATGGGAAATATTTATTTTCAAAAAGGAGAGTATGCGATTGCTGTCCGAGAATATTATCAGGCGGTGACGTTGATGCCGAATGATCCGGATGTTCATTACAACCTTGCATTTGTCAGTGGAGAATATTTAAAAGATCATAAGATGGCATTAAAACATTATCGCATGTATTTATATTTAAGTCCAAAAGCAAAAGATCTTCCATTTGTTAAGAAGCAGATTTTACGTTCTGAATTAGCCTTAAGGAGTGTTGTCGATTCACCTTTGGAAAAAGATTATTAATTATCATTTTAAGTTCTTAACGTTAGTGTTACCTATAGTTTGCAAATTCCCTCGATAAAATTTCATAAAAAATAATTGTAAAAATTTATGATTTTTTTATGGACTTTTTATCTTTATTTTTATATTTTATGTTTAATTATATTGATTGTTTTTACACAGAGGTGAAATGAAACGAAGCTCTCTTATATTTTTTAATGTATTTAATTTTTTTGTTTTATATTTACTGTTATGTCCTTTTGTATTTGCTAATAATCTTTCTATTTCAAACGTCTCACTTGAGCAACGTGACCCATCAGCTAATACGGCCGTTGTCGAGTTTGATGTTTCATGGGAAAATTCTTGGCGAACTAAAATTAACCACGACGCTATCTGGTTGACAATACGTTTAAAAAACCCCTCTGTTTCTCCACCAAATAAAAAACTCTGCCAAATTTCCGCAAGTGGTCTTAACCCTGCCGGAACCTCAACGGGTTCTAATGCAAGCTTAGAATTAAGTGTTTCAACTGATCAGAAAGGGGCTTTTTTACGTCCAGCCTTCTATGGCGTTAATAATTCAGTATCGACGACGAATGTACAAGTAACCATTGATTATAGCTCTTGTGGTTTTAGCAGTACAGACAGTGTTAAAGTAAGTGTTGTTGGTTTGGAAATGGTTCTTATTCCAGAAGGAGCTTTTTACGCTGGGGATTACAACGGTTCGACGGCAGCTTTGCAGGAAGGCTCTTCAGATTCAGACCCCTGGTATATTTCGGGCGAGTCAGTTGTTAGTGTGACGAATGCGTCATCAAATGGGTACCGCTATGTTTCAGCGGGGAATGCTGGTGAGGATGTTACCGGAGCATCTTTTACTATTTCTACGGATTTTCCAAAAGGATACGGGGCATTTTATGTCATGAAATATGAAATTACTGAGGGGCAGTGGGTTGAATTTTTTAATGCGATACCTTCTAGTGCGGCACGTGTCAATCGTGATCTTACGAATTCAGCGCATAAAAATTCTGACGCTGTTAAATATCGTAACACAGTGAGTTGTTCGGGTTCACCATTAACATGTGCATCTTCAAGATCAGTACGTGCTGTCAATTATTTAACGTGGATGGATTTAGCTGCTTTTCTCGACTGGATGGCCTTGCGGCCTATGACAGAATTAGAATATGAAAAAATGGCACGAGGTTCTTTATTGGCTGTGTCAGGTGAATTTTCTTGGGGGACGACAAGCATTACCGCAGCGAAAACAATTTCTGGGAGTTCTGAAGATGGTTCGGAAACAATTACTAACTCCGAAGCTAATGCCAATTACAATAATCAAACTTTCACAGGGGGGGATTCCTCAAACGGGGTTGATTATGCACAGGGACCTTTACGTGGAGGTGTTTTTGCGACAGCGTCATCGACAAGGGTGAGTGCAGGATCGGGTTATTACGGGGTGATGGAATTGTCTGGAAATGTGCGTGAGCGGATAGTTACTATTGGTCATTCAACAGGACGGAGTTTTACGGCAGGGCATGGCGATGGCGTTTTAACAACGGCTTCGGGATATGAGGGCAATGCGAATGTTACTGATTGGCCGGGGACAGATGCAACGGCTAGCCGAGGAGTAACCGGAGCAGACGGGTCTGGTTTTCGTGGGGGAGCGTGGGATGATCAATTGTCAGGGGTACGGTTAAGGATTTCCGATCGTAATGATGCCGCAAAATCCGATACTTCTGCTTACAACAATGCTGGCGGACGTGGAGTAAGAACTTATGAAAATTAAAAATAAATTTTTAAAAATAATATTAATGTTTAGTTTTTTAATAATTTCTAAAGATGTCTTTGCGAATAATTTATCCATTACAAATTTTGCTGTTTACAGCACAGACATAGCTTCGAATCAAATCACATTTACAAGTGATGTAAGTTGGAATAACGCATGGAGAAATACGATAAATTATGACGCTGTTTGGGTTTTTATGAAATATTCAACAGACGCTGGGGTCACATGGAAGCATGCCTCAATGAGTACAAGTGGTACAAATCCAGATGGGTTTAATATTCCTTCTAATTTTGAAATAATTGTTCCGAGTGATAAAAAAGGATTCTTTTTACAAAAAACGGACTTAAATTCCGGTGATGTAACATCGACGGGGCTTCGTTTTATTTGGGATTACGGACAGGATGGTTTGTCGGATATAACTGCTATGGCGGCCAACACGGTCAATAAAATTTTTGGTGTTGAAATGGTTTATATTCCACAAGGGGCTTTTTATGCTGGTGATGGAGCGAGTTCTTCAGGTTTTCGGTTTAAGCAAGGCAGTGCAGATGATGATCCTTGGTACATTCAAAATGAAAACGCCATTACAACGACTAGTGGGGCGGGTGATGGTTATTATTATCAAAATACTGGAGCAAGTGGTGAAAATGCGACTAACTCTGTTTTTCTTATTCCTTCTTCATTTCCCAAAGGATATCAGGCGTCTTACGTGATGAAGTATGAGTTAACTGAAGGGCAGTGGGTTAGTTTTTTTAATACGCTTTCTTCTTTAGCAAAATCTAATCGGGATATTACGGGAGTTTCCCAGGGCGCAAAAAATTCGGATGGGATTGTTAACCGTAATACAGTGAGTTGGGATTCTTCCAATATGTTTTCCGATGCTAGCAGCTCTCGAGTGGATCGTCCGGTCAGTTATATATCATGGCCTGATCTTTTAGCTTATGCGGATTGGGCGGCATTGCGTCCTATTACAGAGTTTGAATATGAAAAAGCTGCCAGAGGAAAAGATGTGACTTCTGTTGTTGATGAATATGCGTGGGGAACAACATCTTCAAATGTCGTCGGTGCCAGTGAAATTACACCTGACTCTGATGAGAATGGGACCGAGAAGATTTCTGATGGGGCAGCAAATTTAAATCGAAATACATTAAGCTGGTCTTCAGGGGATGGACGTTCCGGTGGGGTTGCTGAGGCGCAAAAGGGGCCGTTGCGTGCTGGAATTTTTGCTACCAATGCGACGACACGAATATCCAGTGGGGCTGGTTACTACGGGAATATGGAATTGTCTGGGAATCTTCATGAGATGATTGTTACTGTTGGAAGAGCGCAGGGACGGCAATTTTTAGGAACACATGGTGATGGAAGTTTAGCAACTTTATCGGGATATGAAGGCAATGCCACTAATATTGATTGGCCGGGAATTAATACCACAGATTCATCCCGTGGTGTGACAGGGACGGTTGGTTCTGGTTATCGGGGTGGAGATTTTCAATCGACAAGTTTACGCTATTTTCAGATTTCAACACGGACATACGCAGCCAAGGATCCGGATAGTGAAGGATATGCACAGCGCTATGATGCAACATTGGGGATTTTTCAGGGTGGTCGTTTGGGGCGAAGCACGCCTTAATGGCTGCAAGATATAAGATAAATGGTAAGTTTTTGGCCAGACTTGCTTTTACAATAAATAAGGTTTTCATAAACCTGCATGCAATATACTAAAAGTTCAATAATCCGGAAGTTGTTTTATAAAAGTGTGTCCTATTTGGTCATGCTTTCGCTTGTTTTTGCGCAAGTTCCCACCATTGCTTTTGCGCAATATACGGGGGGGAGTTACGGAGGGGATGAGGAGTCTTCTCTTGGCGGGGATATTTATTCTGGAGGCTCCCAACAAGGTTCTTCAACAGACACTTCTTCCTCAAATTCTCTCGCTCATGGTCCTGCAACGCAATTAATTTTTACAGTAACGCCCTCTACGGTTGAACATTATCGTCCTTTTGAACGTCAACCTATTGTTGAGGTCCGCGATTCAGGAAATAATCTAGCAATGAGTGATAATTCGACACAAGTTACTATTGCAATATTTAATAATCCAGGTAACTCAGATCTAATAGGTATAAGTACTGTTACAGTTTCCGGTGGGGTTGCTACATTTACAGACTTATTGGTGAATAAGGCGGCTGAAGATTATACTTTTATTGCAACAGCTGCAGGGCTTAGCTCCACGGTTTCAGAACCTTTTGATATTCTTGCAGGTACAGGAGCCACGCTTACTGTTGTATGGAATGATAATGGGGGAACTGGAGGGGGTGGAGAATATACTCTTTATTGTTGGTTGGAATCTTCTGATGATCGGGTTGAGGTAGATTCAGATGATAATTGTTATGGTAATATTTATCAATCAGACGGAGCAACTTCTGATTTTGTTTTTGATTCTGGTGCAACAGTAGACCCTGATAATTTAACTTTAGATGATGCAAGAGATTGGTGGGCTACGGCAGTTAACAATGGTTGGTTGCCATCTGATGAAAAAGATTCCTATTTTGCAGATATTACGGTTGTAGCGAATAATATAACATATCAATCTTATCAGCAACTTACGACAATCAAACCTTCTTTAAGCGGCATTACGGCTAACTGGGATGATATTAAAGCTATTAAAGCAATAACAGATACGATTAATTGGGAGGACATTACTGCAATTAAAGCAAAGACAGATACAATTAATTGGGATGATATTGGTATTTTTATGACGCAAGTGGATACGATTAATACGGCAACGCAAAATATTAATTCCGATATTAATTGGGATAATATTGAGGTTATGAGCAAGGGGGGTATTAATTGGGATGATATTTCAGCGTTAAGCGGTATGGGGATTAATTGGAGTGATATTAATGTTTTAAGTGATTCTGGGGTGAATTGGACTGATTTGTCAGAGATGAGCACACAGGATATTAATTGGGCTGATATTGGTGTTTTAGCAGGAGCGGGGGTGAACTGGAGTGATTTGACTATTTTAACAGCGGCCGGTGTCAATTGGGGTGATTTGCAGAGTATGACAACAGCCACTATTAACTGGGATGACATGGCGGTTATGACGGGGGCAAAAGTTGATTGGTCGGAAACAATTAATTGGAACAGTTTAAAGGAGTTAACAGTTGCAGGGGTGAATTGGACGGATTTGCAGGTTATGAGTGATGCGGGTTTGAATTGGGATGATATTAAAGAAATGTCGGAATCTGGAGTGAATTGGACGGATTTAAATATTTTAAGTGATTCGGGTGTTAATTGGGCAGATTTAACAGAACTCACGACACAGGGAATTAATTGGGGAGATATAAATATTTTAAGTGATTCCGGAATTAATTGGAATGATATTAATTTTTTAACAAAGCAAGGAATCAATTGGGCAGATATTAATATATTAAGTGACGCAGGGATTAATTGGGCAGATATTGGATCCTTAAGTAAGGAAGGGATTAATTGGAGTGACATCAATATATTAAGTGAAGCAGGGATTAATTGGAATGATATTCAAGCGTTAAGTGCTGCGGGAATTAACTGGAGTGATATTAATGCATTGAGTGATGCAGGGATTAATTGGAATGATATTCAAGCGTTAAGTAATACAGGGATTAATTGGGAAGATATTAATATATTAAGTGACTCCGGGATCAATTGGTCAGATATTAATGTGTTAAGTAAGGTGGGAATTAATTGGAGTGATATTGATGTGTTAAGTTCTGCAGGGATTAATTGGGGTGATATTCAAGAGTTAAGTAATGCGGGAATTAATTGGAATGATATCAATGTATTGAGTGATGCGGGAATTAATTGGGGTGATATTAATATGTTAAGCAAGGCAGGGATTAATTGGAGTGATATTAATGTATTGAGTGATGTAGGAATTAATTGGGGTGATATTCAAGAGTTAAGTAATGCAGGAATTAATTGGGGTGATATTAACGTATTAAGTGGTGCGGGAATTAATTGGAATGATATTAATATATTAAGCAAGGCAGGGATTAATTGGAGTGATATTAATGTATTAAGTGATGCGGGAATTAATTGGGGTGATATTGAAGCCATTAGTAAGACAGGGATTAATTGGAGTGATATTAATGTGTTGAGTGATCAGGGGATTAATTGGGAGGATATTGATGTCATTAGTAAGGCAGGAATTAATTGGGGTGATATTGATGTGTTAAGTTCTGCAGGGATTAATTGGGAAGATATTTTGGTTTTAAGTAAGGCTGGAATCAACTGGCAAGATATTAATGTATTGAGTGATACGGGAATAAATTGGGAAGACATTGGGGTATTTAGTAAAGCAGAAATCAACTGGAGTGATATCAATGTATTAAGTGATGCGGGAGTCAATTGGGAAGATATTGGAGTATTAAGTAAGACAGGGGTCAATTGGGAAGATATGAATGTATTGGGTGATGCAGGAATAAATTGGGAAGATGTTGGGATATTGAGTAAGACGGGAATAAACTGGAGCGATATCAATGTATTGAGCGATGCAGGGGTCAACTGGGAAGATGTAGGAGCACTAAGTAAGACAGGAATCAATTGGGAAGATATCAATGTGTTGAGTGATGTGGGAGTTAATTGGGAGGATATTGGTGTTATAAGTAAAGCAGGAATTAATTGGAGTGATATTAATGTGCTTAGTGATGCAGGGGTTAATTGGGAAGACATAGGAGTATTAAGTAAGACAGGGATTAATTGGGAAGATATGAATGTATTGAGTGGTGCAGGGGTTAATTGGGAAGATATAGGAGTATTAAGTAAGACAGGAATCAACTGGGAAGATATCAATGTGTTGAGTGATGCTGGGGTTAATTGGGAAGATATTGGGGTATTAAGTAAGACAGGGGTCAATTGGGAAGATATCAATGTGTTGAGTGATGTAGGAGTTAATTGGGAGGATATTGGTAATATAAGTAAAGCGGGAATCAATTGGAGTGATATCAATGTGCTTAGTGATACAGGGGTTAATTGGGAAGATATTGGGGTATTAAGTAAGACAGGGATCAATTGGGAAGATATGAATGTGCTGAGTGATACAGGAATCAATTGGGAGGATATTGGTGTTATAAGTAAAGCGGGAATTAATTGGGAAGATATCAATGTATTAAGTGATACAGGGGTTAATTGGGAAGATATAGGGGAGTTGAGTAAGACAGGGATTAATTGGGAAGACATCAATGTATTGAGTGATGCAGGAGTTAATTGGGAAGATATTGGGGTATTAAGTAAGACAGGGATCAATTGGGAAGATAT
>UOGJ01000138.1_pt1 | contig 15788 bp, 13 predicted proteins | sample 1989031 | NCBI WGS metagenome assembly UOGJ01 (sample SAMEA4712195, study PRJEB27164) | hydrothermal vent metagenome | biome: marine basaltic hydrothermal vent biome; feature: marine hydrothermal vent; material: mineral | place: Pacific Ocean | collected 2011-06-14/2011-07-23 | depth 1719 m | reverse complement strand
GATTAAACCAAAATCAAATTTCATTCTTCATATAACTACTGATGATGGGTTTAAAGGTGTTTTTGATGTAAAACCGTATTTGGAACTTGAAGCATTTTGTGAATTGAAAAATCAAGATGAGTTTAAGAAAGTAATGAACGGTAAATATTTTATTGAGTGGGATTGTGGTGCTGACTTGTCAGCTGATACAATTGAGGCTCATTTAAGGGGATTTTGAAGTCACAAATTGTGACTTCAAGTTGGGGCAGCATAAGGTGTGCGAGACCATATGCTTTTATAAGGGAATAAATTTTATGCCTAAACGGACAGATATTAAAAAAATTCTTCTTATTGGCGCTGGGCCTATTGTGATTGGGCAGGGGTGTGAGTTTGATTATTCCGGAACCCAGGCGTGTAAGGCGCTTAAAGAAGAAGGGTATGAAATTGTATTGGTGAACTCGAATCCAGCTACGATTATGACGGATCCTGAATTTTCTGATCATACTTATATTGAACCGCTGACGCCGGAGTTTGTTGAGTATATTATTAAAAAAGAAAAACCTTGCGCGATTTTACCGACGCTTGGCGGGCAGACAGCCTTGAATATTGCGATGAAGCTTTATGAAAATGGTGTTTTAGAAAAATATAATGTAAAAATGCTGGGGGCTGATTATGATGTTATTCAAAAAGCCGAAGACCGTGCGCGTTTTAAAAAGGTTGTTGTGGGGATAGGTCTTGATGTTCCCCGCAGTGCATTTGCCTGCACTTTAGACGCGGCAAAAAAGGCTGTTGAGAAGATTGGATTTCCTGTGATTGTGCGTCCGAGTTTTACGTTAGGAGGAACCGGGGGAGGTTTCGCACATAATATGGATGAATTTGAAAAGGTTGCAAATCTCGGTATTGAAAGCAGTATGATTGATGAGATTAGTATTGAAGAATCGATTTTTGGATGGAAAGAATATGAATTGGAGGTTATGCGGGATTATAAAGATAATGTGGTTATTGTGTGTTCAATTGAAAATTTAGATTCGATGGGTGTGCATACGGGAGATAGCATTACCGTTGCGCCAGCGCAGACGTTGACAGATCGTGAGTATCAAAATATGCGCAACGCGGCGTTAGCTATTATGAGGGAAATTGGAGTAGAGACCGGAGGGTCAAATGTTCAATTTGCTATCAATCCTAAAAATGGACGCATGATTGTTATTGAGATGAATCCGCGTGTTTCACGCAGCTCAGCTTTAGCTAGTAAAGCAACGGGTTTTCCAATTGCAAAGTTTGCGGCCAAGTTAGCGGTGGGTTATTCACTTGATGAAATTCAAAATGATATTACGAAAGAAACACCAGCTTCATTTGAGCCGACGATTGATTATTGTGTTGTAAAAATTCCACGCTTTACGTTTGAAAAATTCCCAGAGGCTAAAGATATTTTAGGTGTTCAGATGAAATCTGTCGGCGAGACGATGGCGATCGGGCGGACATTTAAAGAGGCTTTGCAGAAGGGTTTGCGCGGGCTTGAAATTGGGCATATTGGATTTGATAATAAACAAGATTATAAAAATATTTCTGATGAAAAAGTTGAATGGCGGTTACGTGAACCGAATGCGTCGCGTATTTTTTATATAAAGTACGCATTGCAAAAAGGGTGGTCGATTGAGAAAATTGTTGAGGTGAGTCAAATTGATATTTGGTTTGTCGCACAGATGGTTCAGATATTTGATTTTGAAAATACGTTAAAGGCTTCAAAAGATATTTCAGAAGAGATGTTACGTAAGGCAAAAGAATATGGCTTTAGTGACGCGCAGTTGGCAAAAATATTAAATAGGACAGAAAATGAAGTGAGGCAGTTGCGAAAAGATAAAGGGGTTACAGCAGTATTTAAGTTGGTAGACACTTGTGCCGCAGAGTTTGAGGCCTATACACCTTATTTTTATTCGACCTATGAACAAGAAAATGAAGGAGCATTGCAGCTTGAAAAAGTGAAGAAAAAAAAGAAAATTATGATCCTGGGTGGTGGGCCTAATCGTATCGGGCAAGGTATTGAATTTGATTATTGCTGTTGTCATGCTTCTTTTGCGTTAAAGGAATTAGGTTATGATACGATTATGATTAATTCTAATCCGGAAACAGTTTCGACAGATTATGATATTTCTGATCGTTTGTATTTTGAACCGCTAACATTTGAAGATGTTATGAATGTTGTTGATCTTGAAAAACCAGATGGGGTGATTGTTCAATTTGGAGGACAGACACCGCTTAATTTAGCCAAGCGGCTTGATGATGCTGGTGTGCCGATTATTGGAACAAGTGTAGAGTCTATTGATTTGGCAGAAAATCGTGAAAAGTTTTCCGCACTTATTGATTCTTTGGGACTTTCTCAACCGTATAATGGTTCGGCAAACTCTAGTGAAGAAGCGGTTGTGATTGCTCAACAGATTGGTTATCCCGTTTTAGCACGGCCGTCTTATGTTCTTGGCGGGAGGGCAATGAAAATTGTTTATGATAAAGAAGGGCTGTTGTCATTTATTGAGGAAGCGAAAGAAGTCTCTGACGGGAAGCCGATTTTAATTGATAAATTTATTGAGGATGCGGTGGAGGTGGATGTCGATGCACTTTGTGATGGTAAGGAAACATTTGTGGCTGGTATCATGGAGCATATTGAAAACGCGGGTATTCATTCTGGGGATTCTGCTTGTGTGCTTCCACCGACGACCATGAGTGAAGGCATTATTGAACGTATTAAAAAAGCAACATGTCAATTAGCGCAAAGTTTAAAGGTTGTTGGGTTATTAAATATTCAGTTTGCGGTTAAAGGACGACGGCTCTATGTATTGGAAGTTAATCCACGAGCATCACGAACATCTCCTTTTGTTAGTAAGGCGACAGGAATTCCTTTAGCCAAGATTGCTGCTAAAATTATGACGGGAGAAAGCTTAAGTTCATTTAATTTATCTTATGCGCAAATTGATGCAATAAAGCATATTGCTGTGAAAGAATCTGTTTTACCATTTTCAAAATTTTCCGGGGTGGATATTGTATTAGGTCCTGAAATGAAATCAACAGGTGAGGTAATGGGAATTGCTTCAACATTTGCGGAAGCTTTTGCAAAAGCACAAATAAGTGCAGGACAGTCTTTGCCGAAAAAAGGAAAGATTTTTATTAGTGTTAAAGATGATGATAAAAGGATTGTTGGATTTATTGCGAAACGTTTAAAGGATTTGGGTTTTAATTTAGTGTCGACGAAGGGGACAGCAAAGGTGCTTAAGATTAATGGAATTGAAGTTGAGGTGATTAGTCATTATGATCAAGGACAAACCAATTTGCCGAGTTTGTTGACATTAATAAAAAAGAATGAAATAGCGTTAATTATAAACACGCCGTCAGGAGAAAGTAGTCAGTATGATATGCGTTCTATTCGAGCGGCAGCCATTTTACATAATGTCCCGTGTATTACAACATTGCAGGGAGCCTGTGCCGCCGTCAATGGGATTGAGGCCAATTTGGCTGGGGATTTTAGTGTCACGTCTTTGCAGGAGTATTATAAAAAATAAAAAAAGGATGATCAATTATGTGCGGTATCGTAGGGGTTTCAGATCATAAGGATGCGGCAGAGATTGCATATCTTGGGTTGTATGCTTTGCAGCATCGGGGAGAAGAAGCGGCAGGCATTGCCTCGTATGATGATAAAGATATTCATATTGTTAAAAATCCGGGTTTAGTAGCCGATGCTTTTGATGAAGGATCAATTAAGAATTTAAAGGGGAAGTCTGCTATCGGGCATTGTCGTTACTCAACGACGGGATCAAATAATTATAAAAATATTCAACCTTTTCTTGTGCGGCATAAAAATAAACCCATCGCTATTGCGCATAATGGTAATTTAACCAATACCGGAGAGTTGTATCAGCGGCTGGAAGAAGAAGGGTCTATTTTTCAGACATCCATGGATTCGGAAGTCATTGTGCACTTGTTGGCAAAGAGTCGAAATGGGAATTTGAAAGAGACCTTTGTTAGTGTTTTGTCACAATTAGAGGGCGCATTTTCGCTTATTTTTTTGATTGAAGATACAGTGATTGGCGCACGAGATCCCCAAGGGTTTCGTCCTTTATGTTTAGGGAGGTTGAATGAAAGTTACATTTTAGCAAGTGAGAGCTGTGCATTGGATTTAATGAAAGCAGAATTTGTGCGAGAGATTGAACCAGGAGAAATTGTTTTTATTAAAGAAAAAAAAATTGAATCTGTTTTTTTTTCGGATATGAAAGAAGAAAAAAAAGCACATTGTATTTTTGAGAATATTTATTTTGCGCGTCCAGATAGTAATATTTTTGATGATAATATTTATAAAGTACGTAAAAGGTTGGGAACGCAGTTGGCAAAAGAGAGTCCTGTGGACGTAGACTTTGTGATGTCTGTACCAGATTCTGGTAATTATGCAGCTATAGGATATGCGCAAGAGTTAGGACTGCCATTTGAAGTAGGGATCATTCGTAATCATTATATAGGACGGACATTTATTCAACCAACACAGTTTTTACGTGATTTTCGTGTACGTGTAAAATTAAATCCTATTGAAGCCGTTTTGAAGGGCAAGAAGATTGTTGTTGTTGATGATTCAATTGTACGAGGGACAACATCACGTAGTCGGATCGAAGCTTTACGTAAAGCTGGCGCCAAAGAGATTCATATGCGTATTAGCTGCCCGCCGATTAAGTCACCTTGTTTTTATGGTATTGATTTTCCTAGCAAGGAAGAATTGGTTGCGGCAACAAAATCTATTCAAGAAATAGCCGATTTTATTGAAGTAGATTCTTTAGAGTATTTAAGTCAGGAAGGCATGTTATCTGTTATGAAAGACGCAGATAATTTTTGTGATGCCTGTTTTACAGGGAAATATCCTGTAGAAATTCCAAAAAATAAAAGTAAGTATTTGTTGGAATAAGGAATAAGGGACGTTGATTAATTGATTTACTAATAAAAACATATGTAAATCAATTAATCAACGTCCCTTAGGAATAGAGGAAATATTAACATGAGTAAATTAATTTTTGTTACCGGCGGTGTTGTTTCAAGTTTAGGTAAGGGGCTAGCTGCAGCGTCTATTGGAAAGCTTTTAGAGGCGCGGGGTTTAAAGACAGCGATGATCAAATGTGATCCCTATTTAAATGTTGACCCAGGAACAATGAATCCATTTCAGCATGGTGAGGTATATGTAACAGATGATGGGGCTGAGACGGATTTAGATTTAGGGCATTATGAGAGGTTTACGAATGCAACCATTAGTAAAGATAGTAATATTACGGCAGGGAAGGTTTATTATAGTGTGATTACGAAAGAGCGACGTGGGGATTATTTAGGGAAGACGGTACAAATTATTCCGCACGTTACGGATGAAATTAAACGACGAATAAAAAAGGTCACACGGCAGAGTGATGTGGATATTACTTTGGTTGAGATTGGTGGAACAGTTGGGGATATTGAAAGTTTGCCATTTTTAGAAGCGATTCGTCAGTTGCGTTGGGAGTTTGGAGAGAGTTATGCTATTAATATTCATGTAACATTATTACCATATATTAAATCTGCCGGAGAGCAAAAGACAAAACCGACACAGCATAGTGTAGGGCGTTTACGTGAAATTGGTATTGCTCCGGATATTTTATTATGTCGGACTGAGCGGCGTATGAAAAAAGAACAAAGAGATAAAATTTCTCTTTTTTGTAATGTTGATCGTGAGGCGGTTATTGAAGCCGGGGATGTGAAGCATATTTATGAGGTGCCGATTGCTTTGAAAAAGGAAGGGTTGGATGACCTTATTTTAAAAAAATTAAAGATAAAACGTGAAGATAAAGAGTTGAAAGATTGGAAGAATTTTGTATTAAAACGACTGAAGACACCGAAGAATCAGGTTAAAATTTGTGTGGTAGGAAAGTATATTGAACTGCAGGATGCATATAAGTCGATTTATGAAGCGTTAGCGCATGGCGGGATTGCTAATAATGCGAAGGTTAATATTGTTCGAATTGATTCAACGGATTTAGAAAAAAAGAAGTTTGATAAAAGGCTGGAAGGTGTTTCTGGAATTTTGATACCAGGAGGGTTTGGTGATCGTGGTATTGAGGGAAAAATCAAGGCTGTTCAGTACGCACGAGAAAATAATGTTCCATTTTTTGGAATTTGTTTAGGAATGCATGTGGCTACCATCGAGTTTGCTCGTAATGTTTGTAAATTAAAAAGTGTGAATTCTACGGAGTTTGATAAGCAAGCGAAGACACCTATTATTTCGTTATTAGAAGAACAAAAGAACGTTAAAAATTTAGGAGCGTCCATGCGATTAGGCGCATATCCTTGTAAATTATTAAAAAAATCATTAAGTTTTAAAGCCTACAAAAAAGAAAATATTTCAGAGAGACATCGTCATCGTTATGAATTTAATAATAAATATAAAAAACAGTTAGAAAAAAAAGGAATGTTGTTTGCGGGAGTTAATGCGGCACATGGGTTGGTGGAGATTGTGGAGTTGAAGAATCACCCGTGGTTTGTGGCTAGTCAATTTCATCCGGAGTTTAAGTCTAAACCGGATAAAGCGCATCCATTATTTAAAGGATTTATTGAGGCAGCATTGAAGGTATGAATTTTTGCGCGCGAGTGGCGGAATTGGTAGACGCGCATGCTTGAGGGGCATGTGACCCTAGGTCATGAGAGTTCAAGTCTCTCCTCGCGCATTCTACTTCGCCCAAAAGTTTTTATGTTTGGGCTTCGTAGAACAAGTTTTTTGAAAGGAATAGAAAAATGGGTAAATCAATCAAAGTAAGTGCCAGTATTTTATGCGCAGATTTTACGAAGCTTGGTGAAGAAATTAAGAAGTGTGAAGATGCCGGCGTGGATATGATTCATATTGATGTGATGGACGGGCATTTTGTGCCAGTGATTTCAATTGGTGATTTGATGGTCAAGGCCGTTCGATCTTTAACTGATTTACCTATTGATGTACATTTAATGATTGAAAACCCTTGGGCGCAAATTGATAAATTTATTGAAGCGGGGAGCGATATTATTTCGCTTCATGCAGAGTGTTACGGTGTTCGCCGATTAGCCTGCCAAAAATTTGGGCAGTTTCCTAAAGAGGTTGATCAGATTGATGCACAAAAAGCACGGAAAGATATTCTAAAAATTAAAGAAGCAGGGAAAAAAGTTTTTATGGTTTTAAATCCCGGAACACCAATGTGTCTTGATCAGGTTTTAGATGATTTGGATGGTGTGCTTATTATGTCCGTAAATCCAGGATTTTCTTTTCAAAAATTTATGCCTGAAGTATTACCTAAAATTAAAGATTTGAGGGAAAATTTTGATGGAGATATTTCGATTGATGGCGGCATAAAAGCAGAAACTGCTCTGGAGGCAGTTAAGGCGGGGGCTAATATTTTAGCTACAGCAAGTTATTTTTTTGGATCTAAAAACCCTAAAGAGGCCGTAGTTTATTTGAAGAATTTGTGTTGATATGTTATATTTATACTATGAAACAAAATAATTGTTTAAAACAGGAACGCGCCCAAAATGCCATTGAATATATGCTTGTTTTAATGGTAGTCGCTGCTATTGTTTTGATAGGGTTTAAACAGTATTTGCCCATAACATATAATGCCTCTAATCGTTATTTTAATCGTGTCGTAATAGGGATTATGGGAGACCCAAATCCTTGTGGGGATGGTGTTTGTCATCCAATATTTGAATTTAGGGATAAGGAAAATAAATGTCCAAAGGACTGTTGTCCTCCATCTGGAATATGTCCATAGGTATTTTTTAACTGCCCTGCCGTTTGTCCCGCACAAAATTACTTCCGTCAATACTTTTAGCATATTTTTTTAATTCTGCTCCAATCTCTGCGATTTGTGCGACATGAGTGATGCTTTGTGTCACATTACTTACAATACCAATAGATACGGCTAAAAAGTCAAACTTTTGTTCATTGCCTTGACGGTCTTTGGCTGTGATGTGTCCGCTTTTTTGATCTTGTTCATTATAAAAGGAAGGAACTTTTTGATCAAAATCTTTAGTCACTTGGGAACAGATTTTATCGATTATTTTGTTATCTGCGATAAAGACAAAATCATCCCCTCCGATATGTCCGACAAAGGCATTATCACCAGCCATTTCACGGACATTTTTAATTAAAATTCGGGCTATTTCTTTTATGACTTCATCACCTTTTTCAAATCCATAGACATCATTATAGGCTTTAAATTTATCTAAGTCGGCATAACCAATGGCAAAGGTTTTTTCATTATTAATGCAGTGTTCAAATTCTTCCATGATGGATGTATTTCCGGGAAGGTGCGTTAAAGGGCTGGCATCCAGACTTCGCACGGTTCGGCGAAGAATCATTTTGATACGTGCTAAGAGTTCATCTGGAACAAAGGGTTTAACCATATAATCATCAACGCCGGCCTCAATGCCACCAATACGATCGTGGACTTCACCTTTTCCTGTCAGCATGATGACAGGGATATGCTGTAAAAGAATATCCTTTTTTAAGGCTTTGCAGAATTCACGGCCATTCATAATCGGCATCATGTAATCGCAAATAATGAGGTCTGGAATTTTTTGTTGTACGATTTTTAGTCCTTCTTCACCATTATTAGCTTGAAAAATTTCATAATATTCTGATAGAGTTAAATCGAGGACATCAAGAATATCAGGGTCATCATCAACGGTGAGAATTTTTGTTTTTTTCATAAGTTAAAATCCTTTTGTGTAGAGGGTTGTAGTGTAAAGTGAAAAGTTGTTCCTTCATTAAGCTTGCTTGTTATCCAAATTTTTCCATTATGGGCTTCTATGATTTTTTTTGTAAGGGCTAATCCAAGTCCTGTGCCTTTAACATTTTGATTGATTTTATTTTCAACACGGTAAAATTCATCAAATAAGCGCGCAATGTCCTCATCAGATATTCCAATTCCTGTGTCAGAAACTTCTAATTCAACAATATCATTGGTTATGTGTGCTTTAATGCTGATAGTACCGTTTTGAGGAGTAAATTTTATAGCGTTGCTCACTAAATTAATAAAAACACGTTCAATTTGGCGGCCATCAACAGAAATTTCCGGAAGATTTTCATTAATATTTGTTGTCCATTGGATATTTTTTTCTTTCATTTGGGGGGTTAAGAGGTCGTGGACATTTTCAATGAGATCTTTGATTTGGCATTGGGTAATATTCATTTCAACACGTCCGGATTCTATACGAGAAATATCCAGAAGGTCGTTAATAAGGGCGACGAGGTTATCAGAGTGTTTGTTGACTTTATTGAGACGTTCTTTTACTGGTTCAGGAATTTCTCCAAGTTTTCCAGCCATCAGGATGGATGCGTAACCTTTAATAGATGTTAGAGGCGTGCGTAATTCATGAGAAACGGCAGAAATAAAGTCTGATTTTGCTTTATTGATTTTTTGAACTTCTTCAAGAGCTGATGAAAGTTGTTTTGTGCGTTCCTGTACTTTAGTTTCAAGGACTTGACTTGAACGATATACCTCTTCAAATAAGCGTGCATTTTCAAGAGATTGGCCTATTTGGTTGGCTAAAATGGCTATTAACTCCTGATCCCCTTCAGTAATCGGGGATGTGTTAGATTGGTTACCTATAAAGACAAATCCAATCATGCCATTTTGTGTAAGAATGGGGGATAAAATAAATTGTTCCAGTCCAAAAAGTTGAGAAATCGCGGCTCGTTGTTGTGTTGAAATTTGTACGGAGCAAAATGTTTCACCACTTTTTAGTATTTTTATAATTTCAGCTTCGTTAGAAAAATTGGATACAATAAAATCAGCATCATTTTTTGAAAATCCAAGGGAAACGCGGCAATGTAAGGTTTCTTTTTTGTCGTATATAAGGGTAAGATTTTTTTCAAATCCTAATTCTGTAATAATGGACTGGTCTAAGTGCAAGAATATTTCTTTTTCATTTAGTGTTGTGCTAATTAGGCGGGAGGCTTTTTGTAAGGAATCCAAACTTTCGAGACGTTTATCAAGTTCTTCTTGTGTCTTATTAAGCTCGATATCTGTTTTAACAATAAGCTTGGCCTGTTCATCAAGGCTATCAAAAGATTTTTTAAGTTTTGAGACTATTTTTTGAAGGAAGATTATACGGTTAGTTTTTTTGTTGAGGACTGTAAAAAGGGCTCCAATACAAATGAGGAGAAGAGTTCCAATAACAATTTCTAAATTTGATAACAATAATATATCCATAAGTTATCCAATAGCAATGACAATAATACTTTCATTTTGAAGATGAGGACGTTTTATTTTTCCTGATGTTTCAAAAGGATAAATTTCTCCATAAGAGTACATGCCAAATATGGGGATATTTTCTTCAAAAATTTCTTTAATTTGGAAAATTTCTTGTTTAGCTGTTCTGCCAAGAAGTTTTAATCGTGTCATAGATTCAAAAATGAGTATTAGTTTAATTTTTTTTCCTGAAAAATTTTTTTTAGCTTCTTTTGCTGCTTGAATAGCGGCTTGCTTGCAAGCATCTTTATTTCCTAGCATAATATGAACTTCGGAATTTTTAGGGACATTTCCTTGGCACACAATGCTGCCATCTTCTAAAATATCAACAGCATTTCTGAGCAAATAAGAGTTGCTTCCAGGGTTAAAGACTCCCAAAGGGTAAAGAATGGTTGTTTGGTTTAGTTTTTGAGAATAAAAGTGCTTTGCTTCATCTTCAAAATATTCTTCATAGAGAAGGGCTGCTTTTTTATTATTAATTTTTTTAATAATATTTCCTTGAGATTCTGTTACGCGGCGAGGTTTTCCTAAGGGGCGCCAACCATGCCCGCCGCCTATACCCAAAGAAGTTTGTCCGCCAAAAATAACTCCAGTCGCGGCTGAGGTAAGTATTTTTTTTTGAAATATTTGAAATGTATTCATAAATTGAAAATCATCTGAGCTTCCAGCCCCTATAATTGGAAAAAGGTTTCCAAAGGTTTCCTGAAGACCTTTTAAAAATAATGAATTATCTTGGATATTACCATCAATAAAACAAAGAAAGGTTTGTCTGCTGTGGGGGCCCAAGTCAGAAAGGCTGTCTAGGGCTAACTGTTTGCCTTCTTGTAAAATGTTTTCATTTGTTATTTTGTTTGTAGAAGAAACTCCGAAGTGTATTTCATCAGAGCTAATGGCTAAAATGGCTATTCCTTGTGTTTCAACAGTTTTAGATAAAATAATGCCGGCAGTAGAACTTCCAATAATTTTTGGTGGATTTAAAATATTTTGAATAATGGGAAGGGTTTGTTCTGAAGGGTAATGTACCGTTGTTAAAAAAAGGACAAAACCAATAGGATTTTCGCCAAGTTTTGTTTTTATTTCCATAGCAGCCTGTTGAGCTGCTTTTATAATATCTGGATCTTTACTAAAACCAATTCCTATGTGTGAAGACATAATAGTTTCTAATATTATTTATTCAAACGTGGGTGCAGTATAACATAAATTAGCTTGTTTCCTACTTCAATTTAAGATAAAATAATACCTCTTTTTACGGAGGGCTCTTATGAAAATATATTTAACTTTTATTTTTTGTTTTTTATTGCAGGGCTGTATCTCTGCATCCCTTGGACCGGAATCAAGGGGCGGCACCAGAGGAGTTCGAAAAGATGGCTTAACGCAGATAGAAAATGTTTTTGTAGGTATGACGCAAACAGAGGTAAAGGTTGTTATGGGGTTTGATGTGATTATTGGTTATGAACGTAAACCAAAATGTTTGACCGCAGAGGCGGGACATTGTTTTAAGTCGATTGCTCTGCAGAGTCCTTATCGAAAGGAATCGTTGTCGAATAGTGACTATGATGTTTGGTATTATTTTACGCATATTGATAAAGCTGATGGAATTGTTTCTAATGAAGAGTTGACACCTCTTATTTTTGAGAATGTGAAGTTGATTGGTAAAGGTTGGGATTTTCTTTTTAAGTTAAAAAATACGTTGGAATAGATTCTAAATTGAAATTTTGTAGTCTTAGTCCTCTTGTTTTTCCCCATGCTTTAAATCATCCTATTGATTGGTCTGGGCAATTTGATCGTTCGCAAAAAGATTTTTCTTTAGATGTTGAGATTGGTTTTGGAATGGGGGAGATCTTAATGCGTAAGGCTCAGGATTTTCCGGAAAAATGTTTTGTTGGTATAGAACAGATTTGGGAACGCATTTATAAGACGATGCGGTCTATGACGCTTGCGGAATATGCGTTTTCTAATATACGCATTCTTCAGATGGATGCATATATTGTGTTTGAACGTCTTTTTGCGACGCAAAGTATTAATAATGTTTATTGTCTTTTTCCTTGTCCGTGGCCTAAAAAGAAGCATGTTAAGCATAGGCTTTTTTCTCCTTATTTTTTAAAGCTTTTAAATGATCGTCTTAAACCAAAAGGAATATTGCAGATTGTTACAGACTCTCAAGTGTATTTTGACTGGGTTTTGGAGCAGGCAGAAGCTACAGGTTTTTCTGTTGTCACAAATATTATTCAGGCACAGTTTGATACAAAGTTTGAGCGTAAATGGAAAGCCGGTGGACAAGAAGAGTTTTTTGAAATTAAAATGATTAAGACGGAGCATAGAGATATTCCCGTTAAGGAGGATGTTTTTTTGAAAGGATATAAAGTCAATATATTTGATCCGCAAAAATTTAACTTTTCAGATGTTATTGGAGATGTAACCATTGTTTTAAAGCAATTTTTATTTGATGAAAGAGTACAGTCAGGTGAAGTGATGATGTTGGTGTCTGAACAGGATATGACGCAGTATTTTCGTGTGGCAATTATTAAAAAAGAGAGTGGGTGGCGTATTTGTAAAGCTGAAGGACAGGTTTTTTTCCCGACACCAGGAATTGCACAGGCATTGGAAGAAGTTTATAAAAAAATTAAAGAGGCTGCGTTATGAAAATAGGGACAGCGACTATTTTTAAAAACCATTTTTTTATAAAAATAGTCGCTGTCCCTATTTTCATTTTCTTAGTTTTTCCTTCTCTTCCTGTAGAAGCAAAAAAAAGATCTAAAAAACGAAGTGTTTCATGCAAGTCCGTTATTTTTTCTAATAGCACAAAGGTTAAGCGGCTGTATGGAAAAGGGGTGCATAATAGAGTTTTGCCAGCGAGTACGACAAAGGTAATGACGGCTTTATTGGTTTTAGAGAAGTTACCATTAGATAAATATATAACTGTAGGGAAGCGTCCGACTTATGCGCAGCCGACAAAAATTTATGTGAAGCCAGGAGAGCAATATAAGGTAAGGGATTTATTGTATGCGATTTTACTCAAGTCAGCCAATGATGCCAGTATTGTATTGGCTGAAGCGGTTGCTGGAAGTGAGGCAAATTTTATTAAGCTGATGAATAAGCGTGCTAAGCAAATTGGAGCTAAACATACAAAGTTTGCCAATTCAAATGGATTGCCTAATAAGCATGTTTCGCAGTATACAACAGCTTATGATATGTATTTAATTTTTCGTCAGGCGTTAAAACATAGTTTTTTTAAAAAAGCAATAAAATATAAACACTTGACTATTAAGTCTAAAACGGGGCGTAAAATTGCTTTGAAGAGCCATAATAAAATTTTATTTAAAGGATGGGGTCGAAAAATTTATGGTAAGACGGGTTATACACGTGCAGCCAAGGCTTGTTTTATTGGCACACTGGAAAAAGGTAGGGATACTTTAATTGTTGGTGTTTTTGGGTGCACAAATCGGTGGGGAGATATTAAACATGTAGTTTCACGTTATGGAAAAATACCTCTTTAAATTTTAAGTGAATCATGGTATTCTTTTAAAAATTTTTATACAAAAGGAGATGTTTTTATGGAAAAAAGAATTTTTATGATTGTTCTTGTTGTTGCTTTAGGTGTTCTTGTTGGTGTAAAGATTGTTTCAAAGCAGGCTAAAGCCCCGATTTTGCAAACACTTATTGAACAGCAGTCAAAGATTTTAGAATCACAAAAACATGTACAACAAATGATGCAAAGAGATAGTGGGGAAGATAACGGTGGCTCAATGTCTGAAATTCTCCAAAGACAAAAAAATTTAGAAGGTCGTATTGCAGTTTTAGAGCAAAAATTAAAAGGTCAGGTCGCACCATCTGCCCCAGTTCGACAAGCGCCCCCTGCAGAGGATTTTTCAAAGAAGCATGATATCCCCGTGGACCATTCACCTGTTTATGGGAATAAAAATGCGCCAGTTACCATTGTTGAATTTGTAGATTTTCAATGTCCATTTTGTGCCCGTTTTCATAAGCCTATGGCAAAAGCAATCCAAGAATATCCGAATAAAGTAAACTATATGATTAAAAATTTTCCGTTAGGTTTTCATGCTCAAGCTAAACCAGCGGCAAAAGCGGCTTTTGCGGCTGGGGAGCAAGGGAAATATTGGGAAATGGCGGAAGCATTATTAAAAAATGGAAGCGTATTAAATGATGAAAAGTTTGAAGAGATTGCTCGGGATATTGGTTTAGATGTAAAGAAGTTTCAAAAAGACTATAAAGAAAAAGATGCTCAGTGGGAAGAGTATATTACGAAGGATATGAGTTTAGGGTCTAAAGTTGGTGTCAGAGGAACGCCTACTTTTTATATTAATGGGCGTAAGACAACGGCTAGGGATGTTGCATCTTGGAAACAGGCTATTGAAGCTAGTTTAAAAGAGAAGAATTAAAGGAGAAAGAAAATGGTACGAGTAGGTGGATTAACAACAAAATATTATAAGGAAACGCGTGGTGTGAAAGTCAGTGGCGGCTCTAAGGTTAAGTCGGGAACTGTTTTAACGCGACAAGGGGATAAGTGGCAACCTGGAATTAATGTGATAGGAAGAACGCATTTAACAGCGGCTTGTGCAGGGGAAGTTTATTTTACTAAAAAGAAAAATAATTATCGTAGAGAGATTACTTTAATTAATATTAAAGCCATAGAGAACTAATTATATATGTGCGGTATTATTGGATATGTTGGTCGTAAGCAAGCAGACCCTGTTCTACTTGAAGGTTTAAAGAAGCTCGAATACCGGGGATATGATTCCGGAGGTATTGGGCTTCTTTCTACACAGGGGAAGATTGTTTTACGTAAGATGCAGGGCAAGTTACAGAATTTAGAAGGTTTGATGGCCAAACAGCCTTTTCCAGAAGGGTTTCTTGGTATATCTCATACACGTTGGGCAACGCATGGTGTGCCGAATAAAGTTAATTCTCATCCACATAGGGATTGTTCCGGTAAGATTCTTATTGTTCATAATGGTATTATTGAAAACTATGAAGAATTGAAGCTGGCTCTTGAGAAAAAAGGCCATAAATTTTTGTCTGATACAGACACTGAAATTATTGCTCACCTTATTGAAGATAATTATAAAAAAGATTTGGTTTTTGCCGTACAAAAGTCTATTGCAAAGCTTCGTGGAGCATTTGCCCTTGGGGTAATTTGTACGGATCACCCAGGGTTGCTTGTCGCTGCACGGATAGGATCTCCTCTTATTATCGGGTTAGGTAAAAAAGAAAATTTTATTGCCTCAGATGTACCTGCCATTTTAAATCATACAAAAAAAATTATTTATCTTAAAGACGGAGAGATGGCAACCCTTACGCAAGAGAAAGTGGAAGTTTTTGATTTTAAGGGAAATAAGGTTAAGCCTAAAGTTGATACCATTAAGTTTTCTGTTGAGGCAGTGCAAAAACAGGGTTATGCCCATTTTATGCTTAAAGAAATGCATGAACAACCCAGTGTGTTAGCTCAGATGATTAAGGCACGGATTAAAAGAAAGAAGGTTGTTTTAGATGGGTTGGCATTAAGTGAGGCTACTT
>UOGJ01000049.1_pt1 | contig 15990 bp, 17 predicted proteins | sample 1989031 | NCBI WGS metagenome assembly UOGJ01 (sample SAMEA4712195, study PRJEB27164) | hydrothermal vent metagenome | biome: marine basaltic hydrothermal vent biome; feature: marine hydrothermal vent; material: mineral | place: Pacific Ocean | collected 2011-06-14/2011-07-23 | depth 1719 m | reverse complement strand
CGTAAACGTAATGCTTATGCTGCGGAGAATTTTGCTGTTATTAGACATATTGCTTTAAATCTTCTTAGGAAAGAAAAATCTTTAAAGGTAGGTGTGAAAGGGCGACGTAAAAAAGCAGGTTGGGATAATGATTATCTTTTAAAAGTTCTCGACGGTTTTTGATGCGTTTGCCCTGGGGATGTGTTCTAATGAAATTAAGTGTTCTTATGCCTATTTATAATGAAAAAGAATTTTTAGAGGATATTGTTAAAAAAGTGTTAAGGCAACAGGTTGTTGGTATTGATGAGATAGAATTGATTATGGTTGATGACTGTTCGTGCGATGGAACGATTGAGGTTGTTAAGGATTTGGCACAGAAGTATCCTCAGCAGATTCAGGCGTTTTATCATGAACATAATAAAGGTAAGGGTGCGGCACTTAAGACGGCGATTGGTAAGATGACAGGTGATATTTGCATTGTTCAAGACGCAGATTTGGAATATGATCCGGCAGATTATCCTTTAGTTTTGGAACCTATTATTCAGGGGCGGGCAGACTGTGTTTATGGGTCACGGTTTTTAGGAGGACGTTCAAAACGGGTTTTATTTTTTTGGCATAGTTTAGGAAATAAATTTTTAACATTACTCAGTAATATGTTTACGAATTTAAATTTAACGGATATGGAAACCTGTTATAAAGCATTTCGATGTGATATTCTTAAATCCCTTCCTATTGAATCTTCCCGTTTTGGATTTGAACCAGAAGTCACATCCAAGATCGCCAAAAAAAAATGTCGGATTTATGAAGTGGGTATTAGTTATCAAGGCCGGACTTATGAAGAAGGAAAAAAAATTACCTGGAAAGATGGTGTTCAGGCGATTTGGACGATTTTGAAGTACCATTAAAATATTCTTTTCTATCCCCTTCCCTTGTGTTACTTTACTCCGATGTGTTTGCCAAAAAATGTTCAAAAGATCGATATTTTAGGCGTAAAGGTTGATGCAATTAATTTATCGTTAGCCTGCCAACGTATTGAATGCTGGATTCAGAAACACATAAAAACATATGTTTGTATCGCACCAGTGGCCACAATTATTGACGCACAAAAAGATGTAAAGTACCGTGAGATTGTTAATAATGCAGGAATGGTAACTCCTGACGGAATGCCAGTGGTTTGGATTGGTAAAAAATTAAAAAAAAATAAGGTTATTGAGCGGACGTATGGTCCAGACTTAATGCGGGATTTTTGTCAGCTTAGTCAAGATAAAGGATACCGGCATTATTTTTATGGTGGCCTGGAAGATACTCTTGTAAAGCTAAAAAGCAATTTATTGGAACAATTCCCTCGACTTAATATTTCAGGTCTTTTTTCTCCACCGATGTTAGATATTGGCGAGGATGAATCACAGGATGTTTTAGATCAAATTAATGCGGCAAAGCCTGATGTGCTATGGGTTGGCTTAGGTTCGCCAAAGCAGGATTATTGGATGGTGCAGCATCGAAATAAATTAGATGTTCCGGTGATGATTGGGGTTGGTGCAGCCTTTGATTTTTTTGCCGGAACAAAACGCCAAGCGCCTGTGTGGATACAAAAAAGTGGATTGGAATGGCTGTTCCGATTATGCAGTGAGCCCAAACGGCTGTGGCGGCGATATGTGTTAGGAAATACACTTTTTATTTTTTTGATTTTAAAAGAAACAATAACAGGAAGAATATTTAAACCCTCATGATTCGTGTGACACGATTATTTTTTACTCGGCTTTTTTATATTTGCATTGATATTCTATTTTTCATAGGGGCAGCTATTTTAGCTTGTGTGCTGCGTCCTACAACCCTTCCGTTTGAAATCACACCGTACAATCTTTTTTTTAATATTAATAATTCTTTTCAATTTATTTTTTTATTTTGGGGTTTGATTGTTATTCTTTTGAATTACAGCCACGGATTGTATGATACAAAACGTGAAATTTTTGAAAGCACGGAGATATGGCAGGTTATCCGTTCAGTTTTTATGTCTTCTCTTATTGTGATTGTAGGTATTTATTTAGTAAAGATTGAAGGGTTTCCCCGAACAGTTCTGGTATTATGTGCTGCATTAATAGTGGCTTTTTTTTCAGTATGGCGAATTTTAAAAAGAGGCTTTGTTTCGTATCTTGTAAGGCGAGGGTATAATAATTTTAATGTATTGATTATTGGTGCCGGAAAGGTTGGTAACGCACTTGTTCAGGAAATGAACAAACATCCTGGATTAGGTTTCAATATTATTGGATATTTAGATGATTTTAAAAAAGGGCCAAAGGGAAAAAATACGCCGGATGTGATTGGAAAAATTGAGGATTTTATACGTATTGCACGTCGAGAATTTGTAGACAAAGTTTTTATTACTATCCACCCGAGTGATCAGATTTTTTTACGGCTCTTAGAGCAGGCAAAAGAATTGGGGGTAGCTGTGCGTGTGATTCCTCAGGGATTTGAATTAATGCCTGGAGAATTTACAAAATACAACATTGGGTTTATTCCCGTGCTTGAGTATTGTAACGCGCAGATGTGTCGGCAACAGGTCGGCAAGAGGTTGTTTGATTTTGTAGCTGTTTTTTCTTGTGTTATTTTTCTGTTACCCATTTTTTTAATTATTGCTATTTTAGTTAAGTTAGACAGTCCAGGCCCCATATTTTATCTTTCGCATCGTTATGGACGTGGAGGGCGTATTTTCAACATGTATAAATTTCGTAGCATGACACAAGATGCGGAGCAAGTTTTAGAAGGAATTAAGAGTCAAAATGAAGTAGATGGCCCTATTTTTAAAATTAGAAAAGATCCACGTATCACAAAGCTTGGAAAAGTGTTAAGGAAGCTTAGTCTTGATGAACTTCCGCAGCTTCTTAATGTTTTAAAGGGAGAAATGAGTTTAGTTGGCCCTAGGCCGCTTCCTATTGCTCAGGTGGAGCGGGAAGATATACGGCAGCTTAAACGCCTGGAAGTTCGTCCGGGCATTACAGGGTTGTGGCAGATTCGAGGGCGTAGTGATATTTCATTTAAGCGGTTAGTTAAGTGGGACGTTTGGTATATTAATAATTGGTCATTCTGGCTGGACTTAAACATTCTTTTACAGACCGTGCCTGTTGTAATCAAAGGGAAAGGAGCTTACTAATTGACAAACCCAAAAGGTTGGTTATAATACAGCCTTTATTGAGATATTTTTTAAATTTGTATTCTATTTTATACTAATTCCATTAAATAAGTACTCAATTAAAAAGCTTATTTGCTCGTAAAATCATCGAGACAAATAAAATTAAATCAGGAATTAATTAGTGAAATTGGTATTAGGAGCAGGTTATGAATAAATTAACAGTAAAAGACATTGATTTAAAAGATAAAAAAGTCATTATGCGTGTGGATTTTAATGTTCCTCTTGATGACGATTTAAACATTACAGATGATCGTCGTATTCAGGCAGCTCTGCCTACTATTAAGTATATATTAGAGAAGGAACCTTCTAAATTAATTTTGATGAGCCATTTAGGTCGTCCTAAAGGGGCCGTTGTTGAGTCACTACGCTTAACACCTGTTGCCAAGCGACTTGAGGAATTAGTGGGGGAGAAGGTATTAAAAACAACGGACTGTGTTGGGGGTGAGGTTAAAAGTGTTGTTGATAATGCGACGCAACGTGTTGTTTTGTTAGAAAACCTACGTTTTCATAAAGAAGAGACGGCTAATGATCCAGATTTTGCTAAACAGTTAGCCGCGTTTGCTGATGTTTATGTGAATGATGCTTTTGGTACTGCACATCGGGCGCATTCTTCCACGGAGGGTGTTGCTAAACATCTTACAGCGGTTGCTGGGTTTCTGGTAGAAAAAGAGCTTGAGTTTTTAGGTAAAGCCATTGATAATCCTGAGCGACCATTGGCTGTTATTCTTGGCGGGGCTAAAGTTTCTGATAAAATTTTATTAATTGAAAATTTAATTCCTAAAGCCAACGTTATTATTATCGGCGGTGGGATGGCATATACTTTCCTAAAAGCGCAAGGAAAAACAATTGGTAATTCACTTTGTGAAGATGATAAAATGGATTTAGCTAAAGAATTATTAGATAAAGCAGAAAAGGCTGGAGTAAAAATTGGGCTGACACAAGATTTTGTTATTGCTGAAGAGTTTGGGAAAACAGATACAAGTAAGACTGTTGAGGAAATTCCAGAAGGTTGGGAGAGTTTAGATATTGGGCCTAAGACCTGCGAAGCATATAAAAAGCTTTTGGCTGATGCGAAAACGATTATTTGGAATGGACCAATGGGTGTTTTTGAAATTGAAGGATTTGATCAAGGAACAAAAGAAATTGCCGAATATTTGGCTACATTAGACGGTGCCACGACGATTATTGGTGGAGGAGATTCTGCGGCAGCAGTGAGTAAGTTTGGATTAGATGATCAAATGACCCACATCTCCACAGGAGGAGGCGCGTCACTAGAATTATTAGAGGGTAAAGAATTGCCGGGTATTACGGCATTAACAGATAAATAAGGGAAGAATTATTATGAGAAAATTAATTATTGCGGGAAATTGGAAATTAAATAATACTATTAGCGAAGCTGTTCAACTTATTGCCGGTATTAAACGAGAACTTAATGGGTTGACAGATGTCGATGTTGTTGTCTGTCCAGTTTTTACGGCCCTTGCAGATGTGCATGATGTTTTATTGGAATCGAACATTGGTCTTGGTGCGCAGAATTTATATTTAGAGGACTCAGGTGCTTTTACAGGAGAAGTTTCCGCCCCGTTAATTAAAGATGCTGGAGCTGAGTATGTTATTATCGGACATTCAGAACGACGCCAATATTTTGGAGAAACCAGTGAAATTGTAAATAAAAAAGTTAAAGCCGCACTTAAGCATGATTTGAAACCGATTGTTTGTGTGGGGGAAATTTTAGAAGAGCGTGAATCAGATAAGACCTTTGATGTGATTCAAAAACAGTGTGAAGAATCTTTAGCTGGGTTAACCGTCAATGAAATGCAGCAAATTATTATTGCTTATGAACCCGTGTGGGCGATTGGAACGGGAAAGACAGCCACACCACAGCAAGCCCAAGAGGTGCATAAATTTATTCGAAATTTATTAAGGAAACTATTTGATGACGTCGTGGCTAATACCGTATGTATTCAATACGGGGGTAGTGTTAAACCTGAAAATGCAGCTGAACTTATGTCACAGCTAGATATCGACGGGGCTTTAGTTGGTGGTGCCAGTCTCAAAGCCGACTCATTTGTTGGAATTATTAAAAATAGCTGTGGTGTTGTCAGCGCATAAAGTAGAGGAAAAATTATGACCGGATTTTTTATGTTTTTACATGCTATTGTTTGTGTTTTTTTAGTAGCTATTATTTTGATGCAGTCAGGACGCGGCGGTGGTTTGACCGAAGCTTTTTCTGGTGCTGAATCGATGTTTGGCGCGCAAACTAATGAATTTATGATTAAGGCCACAACGGTATTCGCAACGTTTTTTTTAGTAACGTGTTTGGGTTTAGCCGTGGTATCTGCTAAAAAAGATAAGTCATTAATGTCTGGAACAGAAGTAACAAAAGAAGTAGAAAAAAATGATGGGATTTTTGATGAAACAATAAAGAAAGCGGCGACAGAGACAAATGAAGCTACTACAGAAATAAAAGAGGCCGTTATAAATACAACAGAAGCCGTCAAAGAAGTTGTTCCGGCTGACAATGCACCCAATATTCCAGCAGAAACGGTTAAATAAAAATCATTGAAAAGAGCAACCTTTCTTTTTTCATTTATTATTTTTTCTTTCTTTTGTGTTCCTTCTAAGGGGATGACACAACCTTCCGTAAATAAATATGGTGGTCACTTAGTTTTAGCCACCACTTCTGATCCAAAATCTTTTAATGCTATTACAGCCAAAGAATCATCTACTTCTCTTGTGACAGGATATATTTTTGAAGGACTTACAACCACCAATGCCTTTACAGCAAAGGTTGAGCCTCATTTAGCCAAGCGTTGGGAAGTCAGCGCTGATGGTCTTCAGTGGACATTTTTTTTACGGAAAGATGTCACTTGGCATGACGGACACCCCTTTACGGCAGATGACGTTGTGTTCACCTTTAATGATTTAATTTATAACAAAGACATTCCAAGCTCTGCCCGAGATATTTATACGATTGACGGTAAAATTTTTAAAGTTGAAAAAATTAATACGTATGTCGTTCGGTTCACCCTTCCAGTTAAATTTGCTCCATTTCTAAGAGGGCTTGGACAGGAAATTCTTCCTAAACATAAATTAGAAAGTATCGTTAAAGAAGGAAAGTTTAATACAGTATGGGGAATTGATACCTTGCCGTCAGAAATTGTAGGTACAGGAGCATATCGATTAGCACAATATGATCCCGGCCAAAGGCTTATTTTTAAAAAAAATCCTTCCTATTGGAAAAAAGCTTCTAATGAGGATTTCCTTCCGTATATGGATAAGATTATTTATTTAATCGTACAAAATCAAGATGTCGCCTTACTTAAATTTATGGAGGGAACACTAGATGCTTATGGATTAAGGGGGATGGATTATCCACTTCTGAAACCCTTAGAAAAAAAACGTAATTTTGTTGTACATGATTTAGGGCCGGACACGGGAAGTCAGTTTATATTTTTTAATCAAAATCCAGAAGTCAATCCAAATACCAATAAACCATTTGTCGAAGGGCATAAATTAGCATGGTTTCGTAATGTCGTGTTTCGTCGTGCCATAGCTCATGTGATTGATAAAGATAAAATTATTGAGATTGTTAAAAATAAATTAGGATACCCTCAACATTCTTCCATGGGGCCGGGCGCTGGATTTTTTCATAATCCCAATGTTGCCAAGTATGATTATGATTTAGATAAAGCTAAAAATATTTTAAATAAGGCAGGTTTTAAAGATAGAGATGGGAATGGCATTTTAGAGGACACAGATGGAAATGAACTAGAGTTTTCCCTGTATACTAATTCCGGAGCAAGCGAACGTCTTGATATTGCCGCTATAATTAGTCATGATTTAGAAAAAATTGGTATGAAAGTTCATTTTCGTAATTTGGAATTTAATACACTTGTTGGAAAATTAACGTCCACCTTTGAATGGGAAGCCGTTATTTTAGGTCTTACCGGAGGTATCGAACCCCATTTTGGTAAAAATGTTTGGATGTCTTCCGGGCAGCTGCATATGTGGTATCCTCGTCAAGAAAAACCTTCCACTGATTGGGAAAAGAGGATTGATGAAATTTTTGATCAAGGCGTTCAGGAGTTGGATGAAAATAAACGTAAGGTATTATATGATGAACATCAGGAAATTGTCGCACGTCAGCTTCCACTTATTTATACTGTATTAGGCTCAAAGCTCACAGCCGTACGTAATAAATTCGGCAACCTCAAACCAAGTAATTTAGGCGGCATTTTTCATAATATAGAGGAGATTTATATTAAACCATGATTAAATATATCCTCAAGCGCTTTCTTATTTCCATCCCAATGCTTCTAGGCATTGCGCTCCTTACATTTCTTCTCATGCGTGCCACGCCGGGAAATTATCTGGATAGCATCCGGCTTGATCCACAGTTTTCTGAGGAGACTATAGCCCATTACGAAAAACTCTATCAGTTTGACAAACCCCTTTGGCAGCAATATATTCAGTGGGTTAAAAATTTAGTACAAGGCGAGCTAGGTTATTCATTTCATTATAATGTTCCCGTCACGCGTATTATCGGGGATCGTCTTTTTAATACATTCATCCTTTCCTTCGCAAGTTTTCTTTTAACCTGGAGTGTAGCGATTCCTTTAGGCATTTGGGCAGCCTTAAACCGTAATAAGTGGATTGACCGCATCATTCAGTTCATTTCCTATTTTTGTCTTTCGATGCCTAGCTTTTTTGTTGCCATGATCCTTTTATATTGGGCGAGTCAAAGCGGTCTCGTTCCTTTAGGAGGCATGTATAGCCCAAATTTTGAAGATCTAAGTTTTTTCGGAAAAATTGGCGATGTGTTATCCCATTTAATTATTCCAACAATAGCATTATCAATTGGTTCCATCGCTGGTTTACAGCGCATAATGCGTGGGAACATGCTCGAAGTCTTAGGCCAAAAATATATATTAACCGCACGCGCCAAAGGCCTACCGGAGAACAGAGTCGTTTATCATCATGCTTTACGTAATGCAATTAATCCGTTAATTACATTATTAGGATATGAGTTTTCAAGTTTACTGAGTGGGGCAGCCTTGATTGAAATTATTTGCAGTTGGCCAGGACTAGGATCCTTGATGTTAACAGCTGTGCGCTCCAAAGACATTTACCTCGTCATGGCCAGCATGTTAATGGGAGGTATCATTTTTTTAATCGGTAACCTTCTAGCCGACATCACCCTAGCCAAAGCAGACCCGAGGATTCGGTATGAGTAATACGAATAAACACCTTAGCGAGTTTGAATTGGCCCTCAGGCAATTCAAAAAGAATCGTATGGCGGTTGTATGCGTCACAGTTTTAGGGCTGCTTTATTTTAGTGCCATCTTCGCGGATTTTTTATCACCGTACTCTTATAAAAATGAAGAACGTTCCTATTCTTATGCGCCTGTAACGCCGATTCAACTTTTTGATAATGGTAAACCTGTATGGCCTTTTGTCTATGGAATCAAATTGACTTTTAATGAATATAATCGACGGATTTATGTTACGGATCAGAAAAGTAAATATCCTCTCAAAATTTTTTCTAAAGGAGATTCCTATAAATTATTAGGATTCATTCCCAGTGACCGTCATCTCATAACCGTTGAAGCTCCAGGTCGATTTTATTTTTTAGGAGCAGACTCTCGTGGGCGCGATTTATTTTCGCGTTTATTATATGGAGGCCGCATATCTCTTTCTATTGGATTAATTGGTGTGTTTATATCTTTCACATTAGGCCTGATTATCGGCGGAACCGCAGGTTACTATGGAGGAAAAATTGATAATATTCTTATGCGCCTGTGCGAAATGTTTATGATGGTGCCGGGCTTTTATCTACTCCTCGCTCTGCGCGCTGCTGTGCCGGATGACTTTAATTCCGTCCAAGTATACTTTGCCATCATCGTTATCCTTTCTTTGATCGGTTGGGCATCTCTCGCGCGGATCATTCGAGGTATGTGTCTTTCTTTACGTGAGCGTGATTATGTTCTCGCCGCCAGAAGCTTAGGCCTTTCTGATTTTAAAATTATTACCCAGCATATTTTGCCGCACACCTTATCCTATTCCATCTTTGCCGTTATGCTCTCCATTCCTGGATACATCCTCGGAGAGTCGGCGTTAAGTTTAATTGGATTAGGAATTCAAGACCCTTTTGCCAGTTGGGGCAATATGCTTTCAGATTCCATGAGCATCGTACGTATCAAATTCGCCCCATGGATATTATGGCCGGCTGCATTTATTTTTATCACGGTGATTTGTTTTAATGTTATCGGAAATGCCCTACGCGATTGCCTTGACCCGATGTTAAAAGGGGAGGGGGTTGCATGAAGGAATTTTTACATATTAAAAATTTAACTATTACTATTCCATCTGTTGGAGAGTCCCATTATATTGTTAAGGATGTAAGTTTTGTTATGCCGGAGTTAAGTATTACGGCTATTGTCGGTGGTTCCGGTAGCGGTAAAACAACCACAGGACTTGCTGTATTACGCCTGCTCGATCCTGCATTGAAAATACAACAGGGACAAATATTTTTTGAAAATCAGGATATATTAAAATTGTCTGAGAAGGAAATACGTTCTTTAAGAGGCGGTTCCATCAGTATGATTTTTCAAGAACCCCTTAATGCGTTTAATCCAGTATTTACCATTGGTTATCAAATCGATGAAATGTTGTGCTTTCATACCAAACTAAATAAAGCGCAACGTCAGAAAAAAATAGAGGAGCTATTAGATTTAGTCGGATTACCAGATCCGCAGCGTGTTAAAAATAACTATCCCCATCAGCTTTCCGGCGGTATGCGCCAACGCGCCATGATAGCCCAAGCGATTTCCGCGAACCCTAAACTTATTATTGCCGATGAACCCACAAGCAATCTAGACGTTACCTTACAAGCACACATCATCGAACTTTTCCGTAAACTCCGCAAAGAACTCAATCTCTCGATCCTTCTCATTACCCATGACCTAGGTATGGTCGAACACGTTGCTGATGAAGTAGTGGTTATGTGTAATGCTCAGGTGGTGGAAAAAGGAAGTGTTCAGGAAGTCATTAATAATCCACAGCATGAGTATACAAAGCAGCTTATGGCAGCGGTCTAATAAAAGGAGAAATAAAATTATGAAAACATTAAAATATCTTTTCGATAAAAATTTAGCATGGGCAAATACGATTAAGGAAAAAGATCCTGAATTTTTTTCTTCTTTATCTAAACAGCAAACTCCAGAGTATCTTTGGATTGGGTGTTCAGATAGCCGGGTTCCTGCTAATCAAATAGTAGATTTGCCACCGGGTGAGGTTTTTGTTCATCGTAATATTGCCAATGTTGTCGTGCATACAGATTTAAATTGTCTTTCTGTCATGCAATTTGCTGTAGAAGTCCTTAAAGTAAAACACATTATTGTTTGTGGTCATTATGGATGTGGTGGAGTGAAAGCTTCTATGGAAAATCAAGACCATGGTCTTATTGATAATTGGTTGCGTCATATTAAAGATGTTAGCCGTTTTAATGCTGAAAAATTAGAAGGATTAAATCAAGATGAAAAGTTTGATAAGCTTTGTGAACTCAATGTTATTGAGCAGGTTAAAAATATTTGTAACACAACCATAGTAAAAAATGCCTGGAAGCAAGGGGTTGAATTGTCTGTTCATGGATGGATTTATAATATTAAAAATGGAATTTTAAAAGATTTAGATACTTCCGTTACATTAAATAAAAAATATGAGGAATAAACCTTTTTTAGTAAAATTTTTTTTAATCATATCAGTATTTAGTATTTCTCTTTGTTTTGCTCAAGAAGCTATTGTTGTTTCTAATCAGAAAGACAAAGCGCGGGCCTACCTAAAAGAATTTTGTTCGGTAAGCTTTCCCTTGTATTATCCTAAAACGTATACGGCTATTGAAAATGTAATGGCAAGCATTCCTGAAGATGTTTTTGCAGCGCTCACCAATAGACGACGGCCGGTTTTATTTACTGAGTATCATACGGTTGGCATTGGTCGTTTTGCTAATTCGTCTGAAATATCTGTCTTGCCGGATGATATCCCAGCTTTTCAAGAAGGGATGACGTTGATTAAATTAAGTACAGAGTTGGAAGGAGTCGATGAGCCTCAAGCTATTGAAGGAGTCGTTGCTCATGAACTGGCACATCGGTTTCTAGAGCATGCGCATAAGAAGACGGAACGTTGCCAACGTGAACGAGAGGCAAATCGTTTAATACAAACCTGGGGTTTTCAAGAGGCATTTCAATTAGCTAAGGTTAAGTTTGGACGTAAAGAAGGGGAGAAAAGTGGGTGTGATTAGATTGTTGTTTATGTCACAACCGCAGGGGTTCAAGCCTTACAAAAAACTCCGGTGTTAGTCTTTTTAAAAAAGTAAAAAAGACTAACACCGGAGTTTTTATAAAAATAAAACTGTTCTAAGCAGTTTGTAAATTTTCGTCTAAAGACTCACCTAACGCGTCTTGTATGTCTTTTTCAACGGTTGTGATGGGTTGAATATTGAATTTTTCAACTAATACGTTCAAGACATTTTTAGATACAAATGCAGGTAAGGTTGGTCCTAATTTTATGTTTTTAATTCCTAAGTGAAAAAGCGTTAATAGAACGGCTACTGCTTTTTGTTCATACCAAGAAATAATTAATGACAAAGGAAGGTCATTGACTCCACAATCAAAGGCTTTAGCTAAAGTTTGCGCAATGACCACCGCTGAATAAGCATCATTACATTGTCCACAATCTAATAACTTTGGAAGCCCTGCCACTTCAGGATAATCCAGACGGTTAATTCGATTTTTTCCACAGCCCAATGTTAAGATAAGACAATCATCCGGGATGGTTTCAGCGTATTTTGTAAAATAATTACGTCCTGGACGCGCCCCATCACAGCCACCAATTAAAAAGAAATGACGGATTTTTTTCGCTTTAACAGCGTCTACAACTAGTTCAGCTGCGTTAAGAACGGCATTATGCGCAAATCCAATAGTGATTTCTTTTTCAATATTATCTTCTGTGAATCCTTCTAATTCCAAAGCCTTTTCAATCACAGGTGTGAAATCTTTACTCCCAGAAGTCCCTTCCGAAATATGTTTAATATTCGGCCAGGCAACAGCTCCTGTTGTAAAAATACGGTCAGAATAAGTCATACTTGGTTCTTGAATACAATTAGTCGTCATTAAAATAGCCGCTGGAATATTATCAAATTCTTTTTGCTGATTTTGCCATGCGGACCCATAATGACCTGCAAAATGAGGGTATTTTTTAAACTCAGGATAAGCTAAACCAGGAAGCATTTCTCCATGAGTATAAATTTTAATACCTTTATCTTTTGTTTGTTCTAAAAGCAATGCCAAATCCTGCATTTCATGGCCGGAAATAATAATAGCCTTGCCTTTCTTGTAACCTAACTTAACTTGTGTTGGCTCAGGGTGTCCAAATTTTGTTGTATGCCCGCGGTCCAAAATTTCCAAACATTTTAAATTGGCTTCACCGCATTCCATAACAAGTGCTAATAAATCATCCATCCCCAAGCTCTCATCTGATAAAGAATAAAGGGCTTTATAGACAAATCCTGTTACTTTTTCATCTTGTTGACCTAAGCGATAGGCGTGATGGGCATAAGCTGACATTCCCTTAATTCCATATAATAAAATGTCTCGTAATGAATGAATATCTTCATCTAGATTATTATTAGATCGAATACCTACCAATTTCCCCTGATCTAACAGCCCTTCTCGGCTTTCTGCAGGAATCCAATGCACAATCGATGGAAGTTCATCAGAATAAGGCGTTCCATTTTTTTCTTGATAGAGTTTTTCAAACTGCTCTTTTAGCTGTGTTTTGATACGATTTGCTGAATAAATCCTTTTTTCTAAATCATCAGCATCAAAATTAACATTTGTTAATGTTGCAAAAACACTTTCTAAAACAAAGTAATCAACGGATTTATCTTTATCCCCTAACTCGCGTAACTTCCATCCATATATAGAAGCTGCTTTTAGAGAATGGATTAATACATCTTGTAAGGTGGCGACCTCAGGAGTCTTTCCACAGACACCAATCGAATCACACCCTTCCATACGAAAGGTTTGTTCACACTGTTGACAAAACATTGACATTTTATTTCTCCTTTTTTACTGGTTTATTTAATTTTATGAGTTGATCTAATGTTACTTTTTTAAAAGACGTTAAAACTTTTTTTTTGATTGGTTTCCATGTTTCATGCATAGGACATCCTTGATTATCATTACAAAAAGAAGGACCTAAAACACATTTATCAAATGCATCATTGCCATCAATACATTGAATAACTTCTAAAAGGGTTATTTTTTCAGGAGACTTATTAAATCGATAACCACCTCCAGGACCGGTTACAGCTTTAAGAATTCCACCTTGCGAAAGAGACTGAAATGCTTTTCGTGCATAAGATGCACGGACATGTGTCTTTTCACAAAGCCCTTTGATCGTAAAATGATCATCCAATGAATTTATTGAAATGTTGGTCAGTGCTGTAATAGCATACTCGGATGCCTTGGAATAAAGCCTCAAAAGTAACCCCCTTAATTGTGGATAATAATATCCATAAATATTTTATTTGTCAACCTATTTATATATGTAAAGCATATAGGGGTATTGTTTAAAATTTTTATACAATGTCTTTTTTATAATCGTTACTTTTATCATTTAATTAGAAAAGACGTTCAAGTATGTGGAAAAAATAAAAATTATATCTCGCCAAAATAACACTTTATAGTAGTATTTTGGCGAGATATAATTTTTTAGGTAAGAGTGGCTTATATTATTATTGGAAGAGAATAAGAAAAAAAGTTTTAACAAAACAAAATATCAATCAAATAAATGGACGTCCTATTTATAGGAATACATATGAATAATTGGATTGAAAAAGCATGACCCTATTTATAAAAAAGATTAACAGAGCCGTAGCTCGAAATATGCTGTATGGATTTCGTTGGATTATTAGTAAGCTGCCATATTCTGTGTATAGAGTTATGTCTGTTATTTTTATCCCCATAGCCTCGTGTGTAATGGTGGCAAAAAATAAACTTATTTTAGAAATGCTAAGTTTTGCTTATGGGGAGGAAAAAAGTCTGCAGGAGCGTAAGGAGATTGTTCGAAATTGTTTCCGTAATGTTTCTAGAGATATGCTTGATTTGATTTATTATTTAGATCATCGTGATGATTTAAGAAAAAATTTTGAGTTTGAAGGGAAAGAACACTTGGATGCTGTCTTGAAAAAAGGTAAGGGCGCTGTTATTTTGAGTGCTCATTTTGGAAATTTCATTAGTATGTTTTTACGCCTTATACAAGAAGGTTATAAAATTAATGTTGTTACACGTAAAGCACGGGACGGATATTTTGAACGTTATATTTCAAATTTTCGTAATTCAAATGCGTTGAACACTATTTATGCGGACTCTGGTCGTCAATCCATAGGTAAATCTATAAAGGCCTTACGCGCCAATGAGATATTAATTATTCTTTTAGATCAAAATTATGGTCGTCGCGGCGGTGTTTTTGTTGATTTTTTTGGAAAAAAAGCCGCAACAGCTACAGGTCCTTTAATTTTTTCAACACGCACTCAGTCGCCCATTCTTTCTATGTTTCCTGTTCATCAAGGGAATAGAAAACATAAAATTATTATTGAACCTCCGATTAAAATGGTACAATCTGATTCGGAGGAAGCTTTAGTAGAAAATATTTCTCGACTAACACAAGTTATCGAACGGTATGTACGCAAATATCCGGATCAATGGGGGGGATGGATGCATAAAAGGTGGAAGACGGAGTATAAAGGTCAAAATATTGCGAAATAGCTAATACCAATTTCACTAATTAATTCCTGATTTAATTTTATATTTGTCTCGATGATTTTACGAGCAAATAAGCTTTTTAGTTGAGTACTTATTTAATGGAATTGGTATAATGTCTAAGTTGACAAAAAGGCGTCAATGACGTATATTTTAAATGAAGGAAATATTTATGGAAATTATTGAAGCACCTATTTTTACTAAAAAAATAGAAGAGCTTATTTCCTCTGAGAGTTATAGGGAGTTGCAATCAAAATTGATAGTTGATCCTCACTTCGGAAATGTAATTTCTGGAGGAAATGGAATAAGAAAATTAAGATGGTCTTTTCCCGGAAAAGGAAAAAGAGGAGGAATAAGAGTAGTTTATTATTGGATGGGTAAGGAAAATATAATTTATATGATTATTGCTTATAAAAAATCTGAAAAAGAAGATCTAACAAAAGACCAATTAAAACAAATAGCACTTTATGTAAAGGGGTGTTTATTATGAATAAAGAGGATTTTAAAGATTTGTTAACTGGAATTAAGGAAATAGGAAAAATCCGAGAAGGTAAGATAAAACCAGGCCGTGTGTTTAAATTTAATCCTATGGAGGTAAAAAATATTCGTAAAAAATTAAAGCAATCTCAAAAAGAATTTTCATTTATGATAGGTGTTAGCATTGGGACATTGAAAAATTGGGAACAGGGCCGCAGGGTTCCAGAAGGGCCTGCCAGAGCATTGTTAAAAGTCGCTTCAAAAAAACCGCAGGCTGTTTTAGAAGCGCTGCATAATTAAGCCATATATAACCATGCTTCTAGAACTTAAAAACATAAAAAAATACTTCTCTATTAAAGGCAGAAAAGATGTTGTCCGTGCGGTAGATGATGTTAGTCTTATTATAAATAAAGGGGAAAATGTTAGTTTAGTAGGGGAGTCCGGTTGTGGAAAAACAACACTGGTACGGATTTTATTAAAGTTGATCAAACAGGATAGTGGTCAGATTATGTTTGAGGG
>UOGJ01000070.1_pt1 | contig 16075 bp, 11 predicted proteins | sample 1989031 | NCBI WGS metagenome assembly UOGJ01 (sample SAMEA4712195, study PRJEB27164) | hydrothermal vent metagenome | biome: marine basaltic hydrothermal vent biome; feature: marine hydrothermal vent; material: mineral | place: Pacific Ocean | collected 2011-06-14/2011-07-23 | depth 1719 m | reverse complement strand
ACATTGTCTGCATCCTTGTTTGAAGCTTTTATTATTCTTCCAGTACATTTAGCTGACGCCGTTAAATTTTTCAAACGCGGTAAAACAGGGCAACATAAAGAAAAACGTTGGTTTGTTTTTTTAAAAAATATCTATACCAAAACATTAAAAATTTGTCTTAGTAGACGTTATTTTGTTTTTTTAGGTATGATTCTTGTTTTCTTTTTTTCGATATGGGTGGCTGCAACACAAATGAAATTTCTTTTATTTGCCGGTGAGGGGATTGAAAGTTTTTGGGTTCGTGCTGAAGCTAAAAAAGGAACCCCTTTAGATAAAATGGATGAACAGTTGCAGCATGTTGAAAATTTTATTTCTGAACTTCCAAAGGAAGAAGTTGAATCCTATCGCACTTATATTGGAGGTATTCAATCTGAAGAGGGCTTTGACCCCAATGCCAAACGAGGTTCTCATTTAGGACAAATTACGGTTTTCCTCACTCCCATGCAGCAACGCGAACGTACACCACAGGAAATAGCGGCGTCCATACGTGAAAAGTTAAAAACAATTAAAGGTTTTGAAAAGCTTTATACCCATTTACCGAAAGAAGGTCCACCGACAGGGGCAGATATTGAAGTAGGGATTAAAGGTAAAAATTTTTCTGTTATGCAAGAAATAGCCGAACCATTTATTAAATATTTAAAAAATAGAGAGGGTGTTTCCAATGTTAATACCAGTTATGATTTTGGAAAAAAACAATTGCGTGTTATTGTCGATGAAGAAAAAGCAAAAAAATATTTCCTTACAGTAGGACAAGTGGCTACTTCTGTACGTAATGTTTTTCGAGGAGGCGTTGCCACCACCATCAAACCAGAAAAAGCCGAAGAAGAGATTGATGTCGTCGTACGTTTTCCAGAAGGGGCACGAAACGATTTAAATGTTTTTGAAAAAATTTTTATTCCAAATAGTAAAGGCAATTTGGTTAAATTAACTTCTGTCGCCTATATAGAAGAAAGTGAGGGCGTATATCTCATTAATCATCTTGATGGCAAGCGAGTACTTTATGTGACGGCACAAGTTGATAATAAAAATGCAACTTCACTTGAGGTTAATCATGAGCTTCAAAAAAAGTTCAAAGACTATGGTAATAATTATTTAAATTATTCGATTTTTTATAGCGGTGAGTTTGAAGACCAAATGAAATCTCGAAAAAATTTATTAACATCCTATGCTGTGGCCTTATTTATTATTTTTATTCTTCTTGTTGCTATGTTCCGTTCATTGGTTCAACCTTTTATTGTTATGAGTGCTATTCCATTTGGTATTATCGGCGTAATCCTCGCATTCTGGGTACATGATATGATCCTGCCACAAGGACGTCCGCTTAATTTTTTTGCTTTGATGGGACTTGTCGGACTCACCGGTATTGTGGTGAATGATTCCGTTGTCCTCGTTGATTTTATCAACCGGCTACGTTTGAAGGGAAAGGACCGAATGCAATCCCTTATTGAAGCCGGAGAAATTCGTTTACGTCCCGTTATCATGACCTCAATTACTACCATCGGTGGACTTGTATCGGTAGCCTATGGCATAGGAGGAGGCGATCCATTTCTAAAGCCCATGGCCCTTGCCATCGTCTGGGGTCTCACTTTCTCAACCCTTCTAACTTTAGTAGGCATTCCCTGTATCTATGCGATTATTGATGATATTATGGAAAAAGTTTTTCATCGGCACATGGTGAAGGAGTAAATGACAACGAAACTTGGCGTAATATGTAATTAAAAAGGAGAAAAATGAGTAAACAAAAAGTTTTATTTGTATGTATCCATAACTCAGCCCGCAGTCAAATGGCAGAGGAATTATTGAGAAAGATGGCGGGAGATAAATTTGAAGTTGAAAGCGCAGGTCTTGAACCAGGAAAGTTAAATTCTTTCGTTGTGGAAGTTTTAAAAGAAGAGGGAATTGATATTACAGGAAAACAAACAAAGGCTGTGCTTGATTTGCTTAAAGCAGGAAAAACATACCATTATGTTATCGCTGTTTGTGATGGGGCCTCTGCTGAAAAATGTCCAGTATTTCCAGGAACAAGTGAAAAAATCCATTGGAGCTTTACAGACCCTTCAGGGCTTGAGGGTTCTGATAAAGAAAAAATACAAAAAATACGGAAGATTAAAAAAGAAATAAAAGATAAGCTTCAGCAATGGCTTTCTAGCATTTAAAATAATAATTTTAATTTTATTAAAGGAGGGAAAATGAAAAAATTAATTTTGAGTCTGTTTGTTCTTGGAGGAGCTTTTATGCTTCCGATCCAAACATATGCAGAAAGTGATGTCGATATTTTATTGCGTAAATTTGTAGAAAGAGGAATTGTTTCATCAGAAGTGGCACAAGAAATTAAGGAAGAAATCAGAACAGAAAAAATTACATCAAATACAGTTCCTGCCGGCATCGAAAATCGGGTTGTTGCTTTAGAGGAGAAACAATCAAAAGCACCTAAATGGATAGATAAAATAAAACTTAAAGGTGATTTTCGACTCCGTTATGAGCATAAAGAACGCAAGGGGAAAAATGATGTGGAGCGTGCAAGAATCAGGTATCGGCTGGGCATTGAGTCTAAGGTCGTCGATAAAGTGATCGTTGGTTTGGGTGTGGCTTCCGGCAGTGATAGCAGTACAAGTGCACGTTCAACAAATCAGGATTTGCAGGATGTTTTTAGCAGAAAATCTTTTAGTTTAGATTATGCTTTTTTTGAATATGAACCAACGGATTGGTTAAGTGTTATTGGAGGTAAATTTAAACGAAAAAAATATCTTTGGGAACCAGGTGATCTTCTTTGGGATACGGATATTACTCCTGAAGGGGGTTCTATTAAATTAAAATATAATTTAGTAGATAATGCAGAAATATATACAAATACGGGTGTCTGGATTTTAGATGAATCCACAGGGAATACCTCTGATCCATATTTATTTTATGTGCAGTCCGGCATAAAAATCAAAGATAGTTTTTCAAAAACAGATGCTCAAGTAGCTGTTACATATTATGGTTTTGATAATGTCAAAGGTTCAACACTAGATGGAGCATTGGGAGATAATAGTGCTGATGTGGCCGGAAACCTTTTATATGAATTTACTCCTATTGCTGTTTCTGCTGAAGTAGGAGTAGAAGAACCATTTGATCTATCAATACCAAGAGTTGCTGCCTTTGGGGAGTTTATTCATAATCCTGATCCCAGTGATGAAAATAATGGTTGGTTAATGGGATTAAAATTGGGAGATAAAAAAGTTAATAATAAAAATAAATGGCAAGTGAAATATATGTTTGCCAGACTTCAAAAAGATGCTTTCCTTGACATGCTTCCTGATGCAGATCGTTATAGTGGAGGTACAGATATTGTCAGTCATGAAGGAGTTTTACAATACGGTTTAAATAAAAATGTGATGATCGAACTTGATTATTATCGCAGTAATAGAGTAAATTCAGCATCAAAACCTGAGAATGTTTTTCAAACAAGTGCGAATTTTAAATTTTAAGGTATTAAAATTTAGTCTTTAGGTAATACCAATTCCATTAAATAATTACCAAATACCATTTGCATTTCTCGATGGTGTTGCGAGAAATGTGCCCTTAAAATAGTGCAATTATTTAATGGAATTGGTATAACTACTCATACCCTGTGTCATTGCGAACACTATGTATGAGTAGTTACGAAAAGACATTGTTTATCCATATTACTTCCTGTAGGATTTTTCTCAAAATTTCAAATTTAGAATAATAAGAAAATTCTAATTTTATTCTAACCCTTCCCTTATATAGTTTTTGCTATTCTTTAATCAACGAAATAGATAAATCGTATATTAATTTCCTAAAGGAGGGGTAACATGCAGACTATTTTAGTTATTGATGATGAAGACCGTATTCGAAAAACGTATAAGAATTTTTTTGAAAATAAAGGATATAAGGTTATTGATGCTTCTAATATTGTTGATGCGCGTAAATATTTAAAAGCTTTCAGTATAGATCTTATTTTATTAGATATTAACATGGGAGAATTTGGTGGAGATGTACTGTATGAAGTTGCCAAGAGTTTTCATCAAGATATTAAAATTATTGTGTCTAGTGTTTATCCTGTTGAAGATCAGAAAAAATTAATGCCGCAAGCAGCAGATTATTTTGATAAATCTGAGGGAACCCGTGTATTAATGGAAAAAGTTGAAAAGATATTAATAAGGTAGTGTCAAAAATTTCATGAAAAGGGAGTATAGAAGCTGAGAAAAAGGTCAGGATTTTTTGTAAAGCCAAAGAAAAATTAAAGCGAAGCAAAAGTGCCTGACCCTTTTTTCGAACATCTAATAGGGTAAGGCACTTTTTGTGTTTTATTAGTTATTACCAAAAAAAACAGACCCTTTAGTCCATGCATGTATGAAGTGAAAAATTTTGACAATATCTATCATAAAAATGGGAGGACTGCAATGGATTCATTAACCCCATCACCTGAAGAATTACAAGACACCTCTGTTGAGACATTAGGAAAAAGAAAGGTTTTATCTCCTTTTAGTAAAGAAATGACGGCTTTTGTGAATGATGAAGATGCTATTTCTGTATATTCCAATTGGAGTGAAATAGAACCGTATTTTAAGCAACAAAAAAAACCACCTGTTTTTGAAATATCAGGACCACGTAAAGATTTATTTTTTAGTCCACCTGAAATCAATTGTGGGATTGTTACCTGTGGAGGATTATGCCCGGGGTTAAATGATGTGGTACGTACGATTACGTTAACGCTTTTTTGGCAATATAGAGTGAAAAAAGTGTTAGGATTTCGTTATGGATATGCAGGTCTTTCCAGACACCCTCGTGAGAAGCCAGTTATACTCACACCTGAGCACGTGGAGGAAATTCAACACGAAGGCGGAACAATATTGGGGACTTCTCGTAGTCATCATAATCCTAAAGAAACAGTTGATACTTTAGTAAAATATAAAATAAATATTTTGTTTGTTATCGGTGGCGATGGGACCCTTTCAGGGGCATCTGATATTGATATGGAGATTAAAAAGAGGAATTTATCCATTTCTGTAATCGGTATTCCAAAAACCATTGATAATGATATTTATTGTTCACAAAAAACATTTGGTTTCAGCAGTGCGGTTGAAGTGGCGAGAAAATCTATTTATGCAGCCCATGAAGAGGCCAAAGCCGCGTGGAATGGAGTTGGACTGGTTAAGCTTATGGGACGGGATTCTGGATTTATCGCAGCATATGCCAGCTTAGCAAACAGTGATTCCAATTTTTGTCTTATTCCTGAAGTGTCATTTGTTCTTGATGGGCAAGAAGGGTTATTAAAGGTATTAGAAAGACGTTTAGAAAAGAAACATCACGCAGTTATCGTCGTGGCAGAAGGAGCTGGGCAAAATTTAATTGATGACAAAAAAGATTTAGGAAAAGATGCCTCAGGAAATATTAGATATAAAGATATTGGACTATTTCTTAAAGAAAAAATAACACACCACTTTAAACAGCAGTCAATCCCTTTAACGCTTAAATATATTGATCCCAGTTATACTATTCGTAGCTGTCCAGCGGATGCCTTTGATTCAACTTTTTGTATTTTATTAGGACAACATGCTGTCCATGCCGGTATGGCAGGTAAAACCAATATGTTTATTGGATATTGGGATCATCATTTTGTTCATGTTCCTTTGCATTTATCAGCGCATAAGAGAAAAAAAGTTAACCCCCAGAGCGATCTGTGGCAGACGGTTCTTGTAACAACGGAAAAAGTGGGAGGATAAAACAATGACTAATGCATCCGAACAATTAAAAACATTTTCTCAAAATGGATTAACACAGAATGAGGTTAAAGAACTGCTTAATCAATATGGGTATAACGAACTAAAAGAGAAAAAAATTAATCCACTAATTAAATTTTCAACTTATCTTTGGGGGCCAATTCCATGGATGATTGAAGTGGCAGCCGTTCTTTCGGCATTAGTAAAAGATTGGATTGATTTCGGTATTATTATGGTTCTTTTATTGGCTAATGCCGTTGTTGGATTTTGGGAAGAACATCAGGCTGGTAATGCTATAGAAGCTCTAAAAGCAAAACTTGCTATTCAATGTAAAGTTAAGCGGGATGGAAAATGGATGGTGATTCCCGCAAGAGAACTTGTGCCGGGGGACATTATTCGTTTGAGATTGGGGGATATTGTTCCAGCAGATGTAAAATTGTTGGAAGGAGATTCATTGAATGTCGATCAATCTGCTTTAACAGGGGAATCACTGCCTGTGACCCGAAAAGTAGGAGAGGAAATTTATTCTGGATCTATTATTAAACAAGGAGAAATGGACTCCCTTGTTTACGCGACGGGTGAGAAAACATTTATCGGTAAAACAGCTCATTTGGTAAATTCTGTTAAACAGGAAAGTCATTTCCAAAAAGCTGTTTTACAGATTGGGGATTATCTTATTGTTTTAGCTATTGCTTTGGTTGTTTTAATTTTGGGTGTGGCTTTTTTTAGGCATGATGATTTTATTACTACCTTAAAATTTGCGCTTGTATTGACGGTTGCTGCCATTCCTGTGGCTATGCCAACAGTTCTTTCTGTAACAATGGCGGTTGGGGCAAAGCTTTTGGCTACTAAGCAGGCCATTGTCAGCCGTTTAGCAGCCATTGAAGAGTTGGCGGGGATGGATATGTTGTGTTCGGATAAAACTGGAACCTTAACACAAAATAAATTAACTCTCGGAGAGCCTTTTAGTATGAAAGGGGTTACAGCAGAAGAGGTTATTCTTAGTGCCGCCATAGCTTCTCGTATTGAAAATCAAGATGCGATTGATATGGCTATATTAAATGGGTTGAATAAAAATCAGGATTTAAATAATTATCATATTTCACATTTTCAACCGTTTGATCCTGTTCACAAAAGAACAGAAGCTACAGTCAAAGATAATAAAGGAAGAGAGTTTAAGACGACTAAAGGGGCGCCACAAGTGATTCTTGCGATGGTAGAAAATAAAAATATGATACAAAATGATGTGGAGGCAAAAATTAATGAATTTGCAGCGCGCGGCTTCCGGTCTTTGGGTGTTGCCCGGACAGATAAACACGGGCAATGGCAGTTTTTAGGTGTTATTCCCTTGTATGATCCTCCACGGGAAGATACCAGGAGAACCATAGCTGCTGCTAAAGAGATGGGAATTAAAGTTAAGATGATTACCGGAGACCAGGTGGCTATTGCCAGAGAAACAGCTAAACAGGTTGGACTTGGAACAAATATTCTTGATTCCGGAATGATTGATAATATGAGCGTTACAAATAGAAATGATGTGTGTCGAAATATAACACAAGTAGACGGCTTTGCTCAAGTATTTCCGGAACATAAATATCATATCGTAGATATGCTTCAGCAATGCGGTCATATAACAGGAATGACAGGGGATGGGGTTAATGACGCTCCGGCTTTAAAAAAGGGAGATGTCGGCATTGCTGTTTCTGGAGCAACAGATGCTGCTCGCGCGGCAGCCGATATAGTTTTATTATCTCCTGGGTTATCTGTCATTATTGATTCCATTAAAGAGAGCCGCAAAATTTTTCAACGGATGAATAGTTATGTCATCTACAGGATTGCTGAAACCATTCGTGTTTTATTTTTTATGACATTATCTATATTAGTTTTTAATTTCTATCCAGTAACTGCTGTGATGATTGTTTTGTTAGCTCTTTTAAATGATGGCGCAATCCTTTCCATTGCTTATGATCGAGCGGAACCTTCTGCAGAACCGGATAAATGGAATATGAAAATTGTATTGGGAGTAGCGACATTATTAGGTGTAATGGGTGTGGTGGAATCTTTCGGTCTTTTTTATATTGGAGAACATGTTTTCCAGTTAAACAGAGAGGTTATTCAAACTTTAATATATTTGAAACTTTCGGTATCCGGTCATTTAACAATTTTTGTTGCAAGAACTAAGGGGCCTTTTTGGTCAAGCCGGCCTTCAAAATCACTTTTTTGGGCTGTTATTGGAACTCAGCTTATAGCAACATTTATTGCGGTTAATGGTGTATTTATGGCTCCTCTTGGGTGGGGTTGGGCTTTATTTGTTTGGGGCTATGCCCTTATTGCTTTTTTTGTAGAAGATCTTGTAAAGTTGGCGGGATACAAAATTTTTGATGCAAAATTACCGGGTCTATTAAAAATCCGATGGAATCATAATTCGTAATTTCTTTAAATCTAAAAAAGGACAATAAAATAAAACATAATAAATTAAAAAAATATATTAAACGAAATAATATGAAAAAGAAGGTGAATGAGAAAATTTTTTTGGATTAACTTTAATGAAAGGGGGATAGTTCTATGAAAAAAATAAACCTTACAGCATTTAGTATACTGTTTTTTTTAAGTTTCTTTTTATTTACATCTCCTGTTTTTTCTAAAGAAAATAGGAATGAGCTTAAAGCTCAAATTGAGGTTCTTCAAAAACGGGTTGAGGAATTAGAATCAGCACAATCAGGCAGAGACTGGGATCCGTTTGAAGAAATGGGGCGTATGCAGGAAGAAATGAATAGGATGTTTCAAAATTCTTTCTCACGCTCGGGAAATTCTAGAAGTGGAAGGAAGGGGATATTTAAAAATAATATGTTTTATGATTAAAATTTTGATATTCAAGAAACTAAAGAAGCATACGTTATTAAATTTGATATGAGCGGGTTGGATAAAGATAAACTTAATATTGAAGTTAATGAACATTCTATCACTATTTTTGGTGAACGATCATAGCAATCAGAAGAATCCAATCAAAATGGATTTTATAGTTCACGAAGTTTCGGATCATTCTTAAAAACAGTACCTTTACCTATTGATTCGAATATAGAAAAAATGGAAACTAAAAAAGAAGGGAATATTCTGGTTATCAAAATTCCTAAAAAAAAGTAATATTTAGAGGAACTTCGCTATGAAAATAAGCTTACGTATTATACTAATCGGAGTTTGTTGTAGTTTACTATTAACAGCTAATCATGAAAGCCTTGCTGCTTTGCAGCCTGAAGAGGAGGCACTTATCAATGTTTTTGAGAAGGTTTCCCCTGCGGTTGTTTTTATCAAAAATGCAGCACTCCAATGGGATCTATTTTCAACAGATCTTTATGAGATTCCACAAGGAGCTGGCTCCGGTTTTATTTGGGATGATCAGGGGCATGTCATAACGAATTTTCATGTTATTTATCAGGCAGATAAAATTGAGGTTATTTTAAATGATCAAAAGTCCTATGAAGCTAAGGTAATTGGTATTTCACCGGATCATGATTTAGCTGTTTTGAAAATCAATGCGCCTACACAGCAGCTTAAATCTATTTCCATAGGGTCATCGAAAGGGTTAAAAGTAGGGCAGAAGGCGCTTTCCATTGGTAATCCTTTTGGATTGGATCATTCTTTAACAACTGGTGTTGTTAGTGCCTTAGGACGCTCTATGAATTCTATTGGTGGAAGAAAAATTCATAATGTTATTCAAACAGATGCGGCTATTAATCCTGGAAATTCAGGAGGACCATTATTAGATTCCTCAGGAAATCTTATCGGCGTCTCCACATCGATCTATAGTCCTTCAGGGGCTTATGCCGGTGTGGGGTTTGCAATACCTGTTGATATTGTTAAACGTGTTGTTCCTCAACTTATTAAGTATGGAAGAGTTAAACGTGCTGGTTTAGGGGTTGTTCTTGTTCCTGATAATATTCGTAAACGTGCTGGAGTAAAAAAAGGAGCTATGATTCTTGATATACAAAGAAAAAGTGCTTCAGATCAAGCAGGTTTACAAGCAACACGGCGTAATATGTTAGGCAACATTATTTATGGAGATGTGATTGTTGTGGTGGATAAACAGCCCATTGAGTCTAATGAAGATTTAGTGACCTATTTGGAAACAAAAAATGAAGGAGAAAAAATTAATTTAAAATTTATGCGGGGGACAAAGGAATATGGAACAACTGTAATATTGCAAGAGATCAGAAGATAAAAATATTAAATAGTGTTTTAGAATAAAATATAGATGTGTTATTGTCATAGTAATCTTTGAAAAATTCATTGGGATAATTAAGCTCGAATGAGGGCCTGTAGGTTATGTCAAATACGGAACAAGATATATTTAAGCAAAAATCTCTGGAAGAAAAAATTTTAAATAAAATTCTTATCCTTTCTACAGGTGATTTTTTATTGAAAGATATTCTCTGCAGAGTTATAGAAGAAATCCTTGCGATCCCTTGGTTAAAACTTTTACCCCGGGCTGGAATCTTTTTAACAGCTGAGGATGGAAAGACCTTAAAGCTTATTGCACATAAAAATTTTGTACAACAAATACAGATTTCTTGTGCAAACATTGCCTTTGGCCAATGCTTGTGTGGACGGGCAGCCGCTACAAAAGAGATTCAATTTTCCAGTTGCATTGATCATCGCCATGAAATATCTTATGAAGGTATAAAACCACATGGGCATTATAATGTTCCTATTCTGGAAAATAATAATGTTATGGGAGTTCTTGCTATCTATCTTCCGCAGGGCCACGCATATAATGAATCTGAAGTTCAATTTTTAAAATCTATAACAAATGTTTGTTCTTTAATTATTCGTAAAAAATATTCAGAGCAAGAGCTTGTTTTTGCGAAGGAAGAAGCCTTGGCGGCGGCTAAGTCAAAGAGTGACTTTTTGGCTAACATGAGTCATGAGATCCGTACGCCAATGAATTCTATATTAGGATTTAGCGCGTTACTTACGAAAACAAAAATAGATGAAGATCAAAAAAAATTTCTTAATATTATTCAATCAAGCGGAGAGTTATTATTAGGGATTATTAATGATATTTTAGATATTTCTAAAATCGAAGCTGGGAAAATTGTACTAGAGTCTGTTAGTTTTGATTTAAAAATTTTAATTAACGATGTTTTTAGTATGATTGTTGCAAGAATGAAAGATAAACCTTTTGATACTTATATTGACATAGATGAAAATATTCCTCGATACTACCAAGGTGATCCAACACGATTGAAACAAATCCTTGTTAATTTACTCGGTAATGCTGTAAAATTCACATCACAAGGAGAAATTGGTCTTATTGTTAGACAAGAAAAATCAAGGAATGTAATAGAAGAAGAAATACTCCTTTGTTTTATTGTAAAAGATAGTGGAATCGGTATTCCGAAAGATAAATTAGAAAATATCTTTGAGTCTTTTAGTCAGGCTGATGATTCGACAACACGTACGTTTGGTGGAACCGGGTTAGGTTTATCTATTAGTCGGGCTTTAGTTGAAAAAATGGAAGGAAGAATATGGGCGGAATCAGAAAAAGGAAAGGGAAGTGAGTTTATTTTTATAATTAATTTAAAAAAAGAAACAGGAAGCAGCAAAGAAGTTAAAGAAAAAATAGATAAACAGCTAAAAGGGAAAAAAGTTTTCATCGTTGATGATAATCAAATATCTAGAAAAATTCTTAATAAATGTTGTGAAAAAATGGGATTAAAAGTTTATGGTGTTGCAGACTGCTCTGAAGCAGCCTTACATAAACTTGATAAATTGGCTTCTACACAAGGTATCATTCCTGATTTAATTTTATGTGACATTATGATGGAGGGTATGGATGGGTACGAATTTGTTGCTAGAGTTCGATTGAATGAACAGTATGAAAAAACAAAATTTATTGCAGTAACGGCAAATTTAGGTGCTGATTTAACAAAAAATAACAATGAAAAAGGATTTGACCATGTGATGGGAAAACCTATTACTGTGGAGCATCTAGTTTCCGTTGTTACAAAGTCATTATTGCTGGACAAAAAAACGAATATTGGTTTAGCTAAAATTAAAAAAGACTTGAGTTGTCAAGGTGTAAAAATTTTAGTTGTTGAAGATGTTGCTGCTAATACCGAGTTGATTAAAGTATATTTTGATATTTTAGGATGTATTGGAGATTTTGTTGAAAATGGACAAGAAGCAATTACAAAGCTTAAAGTAAAAAATAATTATGACCTCTGTTTAATGGATATACAAATGCCTATCATGGATGGCTTAGAGGCAACAAAAATTATTCGTAAAGAAATTAGTAAAGATTTTCCGATTATTGCTTTAACAGCTTCTATTATGAAAGAAGAACAAAAAGATGCGTATATAGCGGGTATGAGTGACTTTTTGACTAAACCGATTGATATTTTGAAGTTAAAAGAAAAGATCCTTTATTTCAGTCAAAAAAATAAAATTTTCCTATAGCCTTACTTATAAATAATGCTTCTAACATGAAAAAGTTTAGGAAAATTATTTTTTTTGATTCTAAGAGAGGATTTGATCAGTATGAAGTCCCCTCAATCCATTGTTATTTTTAAAAATAAGGAGTAAATTGTTATTTTATAAAAAAATAATATTATTGGCTTACTAAAATAATAGGAAATAATAATGAGTGAAACAAATATTAAATCTAAAATTATGGTTGTTGATGATGATAGAAATAACAGAGAATTATGTCGTCATACTCTTAAAGAATTTGAAATTGAGGAAGCTCAGAGTGGTATGCAAGCAATAGAAAAACTTTCAACATTTTCTCCTGATCTTATTCTATTGGATCAAAGAATGCCAGAGATGGATGGGCTTATGACCCTGGATATCATTACTCAAAAAAACCCTAAATCAAAGTGTATTATGGTTACAGCGGAAGGAACATTGCCTCTGGCTGTAGAAGCCATGAAGCGAGGGGCTATTGATTTTGTTGTTAAACCTTTTGATCCTGATATTTTACGGCATACAGTTAAAAAAGCATTAAAATATGCAGACTTATTAAATAAAAATCAAAAAATGGAATCTGAGCGGCAACAAATGCAGGAAAAATATCAAGCAAATTTGGAAGAAGAGGTTTGTAAAAGAACTAATGAAGCTTTGAAGGATAAGCTACGAGCTGAAAAGGCTAATCAAGCTAAGTCTGAGTTCCTTTCGAATATGAGCCATGAATTACGAACACCAATGCACGGGATATTGAGTTTTTCTAAATTTGGTATTGATAAGAAGGGTAAGGTAAGTCAAGAAAAAATAGATCAATATTTTTCAAAAATTTATACTTGTGGTGAGAGGTTGCTTGGATTGTTAAATGAGTTGCTTGATTTATCAGCTCTTGAGGCAGGTAAGGTCGATTATACTTTCAGTAAAGAAAATTTTTCAATAATTATTAAAAGTGTTCTAACAGAAATATCCGGCTTGGCACAAGAAAAAGAAGTATTGTTAATATTTAATGAACCGAATTTTGATGATTGTGTTGAGATAGACCGAGGGAGGATGATACAGGTTACAGAAAATTTGATAGCAAATGCTATTAAGTTCTCACCGAAGGGGGAAAAAATTTTCATTGAAATTAATTCAACGAAAGAAAATATTACTGTATCTATTATTGATCAAGGGATTGGTGTTCCTAAAGATGAAACGGAAGATATTTTTGATTCCTTTGTTCAAAGCAGCAAATCAAAAACCGGATCCGGCGGGACAGGGTTAGGCCTATCCATTACACGAAAAATCATTGCCGATCATAAAGGAACAATATGGGTTGACCCTAATCCAGAAGGTGGATCTATCTTTCGATTCTGTATTCCAAAATTAAAGCCAAAGGCTTTGTGAATTTAGCTATACATGCCATACTTCCACAAGCAGCAAACAGTCTGATTGTATTTTTTCATTATAGATTTATGTATTCCCAAACGATTATAGGAAGAGTGTAAGGTTTTGTATTTTATCTCGACTGAGTGGTAATACCAATTCCACTAATTAATTCCTGATTTAATTTTATTTGTCTCGACGATTTTACAAACACTAAGCTTTTTAATTGAGTACTTATTTAATGGAATTGGTATAAAAACAGCAAAGAAAGAATTGAGTTGAAAGAAATAAAAATAAAAAAGTTGCTTTTTCCATTCATTATTGCCGTTGTGGCCGTTGCACTGTTGGTGTTTGCCCTTTTACAACATCAACAAAACTGCCCTCAATGCATCAACCTAAAACTCTTTACCCCGGAGGTGATTAAACATTATATCGAAGGATTTGGCCCGTGGGCTATTGTTGTTTATGTCCTTCTATATGCAGCTAATACCATAAGTTTACTACCACCTATCGCTATCATGTCCTTATCTGCCGGTTTTTTATTTGGACCTATAAAGGGTTTGGTGGCTTTAACAGCAGGGTCTTTTTTAGGAACGACTGCGACATTTTTTATTTCCCGTTATTTCGGAGGCGCATTAGTTGATAAATTAGCCAAAGGGGAAAAAACACGGGCATTTCAAAAAAAGCTAGGAGAAAAAGGGTTTTTCGTTATTCTGCCTATTCGCTTAATTGGTTTTCCCCCGTGGGAAATAGTCAACTACGTTTCTGGTTTATCAGAAATAAAATACAAAGATTATATCTCTGCAACGATGTTAGGAATTTTTCCAGCGATTGTTATTCAAGTATTTTTTTCTGATAGATTATCCAATTTTAATTTCAAAGACCCAACCCTTTATGCTGCTGTTGGTGCTTTCTTTTTATTAGCCATTGTTCCGACCATGATCCTTAATGCTAAAAAAAAGAGAAAATTAAATGAGTAAATATGATTATGATTTAGTGGTAATAGGCGGTGGCGCAGGAGGACTAACAGCGTCTACTTTTGCCGGACAATCGGCGGCTAAAACACTTTTAATTGAAAAAGAAAAAAAATTAGGCGGTGATTGCTTGCATTATGGCTGTGTTCCATCAAAGTCATTAATTAAGAGTGCTTATATTGCTAACGTTATCCGGAATTCAGAAAAATATGGATTACCAAAAATTTCAATGAATGCTGTTGATTATAGTAAGGTCAGTAAGCGCATTAAGGATATTATTGGAACTATTCAGCCGCATGATGAACCGGAATATATTCAAGATAGATATAATGTAGAAACGCAGTTTGGTTCACCACAGTTTATTGATGAGAACACCATTGCATTAAACGGAAAAAATATTACATCACGGTATTTTGTTATTGCGACAGGATCCACAGCATTTATTCCTCCGATCGAAGGCATAAAAGAAGTTAATTACATAACGAATGTGGAAATATTTTCGTTAGATAAATTGCCTGAATCATTGGTTGTTATTGGCGCCGGTCCTATTGGGATGGAGATGGCGCAATCATTTCACCGATTGGGATCAAAAGTAACCGTTGTTGAAACAACGGATTGCATTTTACCAAGGGAAGATAAGGATGTTTCGTGTTACATGCATGAACTTCTTGAAAAAGAAGGGATTAATTTTGTTATTAATACGAAAGTCAATAAAGTTGAGCAAAATTCCGGGATTATAAAAATAACAGCTGATCAGGAAGGTCAAACGAAAGTCATTGAAACAGAAAGCTTGTTAATATCAACAGGCCGTAAGGCAAATATTAAAGGCTTAGATTTGGAAAAAGCAGGTGTAGCGTTTGACCGCGTTATTAAAGTGAATAATAAAATGCAAACGACAAAAAAACATATTTATGCCGTTGGTGATGTCACCGGAGGATATCAGTTTACCCATGTAGCCAGTTATGAAGCTGTCGTGGCTATTTATAATGCTATTCTTAAAATTCCTAAAAAAACAGATTATTCAAAAACCCCATGGTGTACTTATATCGATCCAGAAGTTGCCTCCATTGGTTATAATGAAAGACGTGCTAAAGAAGCAGGCATTGATTATATAAAACATGTTGAAAAATTATATCATAATGATCGAGCATTAGCTGAAGGGGAGACAAATGGATTTATTAAAATTCTTATGGATAAAAAAAGAAAGGTCATCGGAGTTCAAATTGTCGGTTATCATGCTGGAGATTTAATTTCCGAATGGATTCCTGTTTTAAATGGAAAAGGAAAGCTGTCGCTTCTTACCAAGTCCATTCATCCTTATCCAACAATGTCGGAAATTAGTAAAAATGCAAGTGTTAACTATTTAGTATCGACCATTCCTTCCTGGACTAAAAAATTAACAAAAATTCTTTTTGGGTATCAAGGGAAAGCTTAGTGGATATTGTATCAAATCTTGAGCTATGAGATATATTTTGATATAATTTTTTTATGTCCAAGCCAATAGGTATT
>UOGJ01000051.1_pt1 | contig 16263 bp, 18 predicted proteins | sample 1989031 | NCBI WGS metagenome assembly UOGJ01 (sample SAMEA4712195, study PRJEB27164) | hydrothermal vent metagenome | biome: marine basaltic hydrothermal vent biome; feature: marine hydrothermal vent; material: mineral | place: Pacific Ocean | collected 2011-06-14/2011-07-23 | depth 1719 m | reverse complement strand
AGTTTATAAAAAGTGATAAATTTTGCCCAGCCTGTACGAATTCAGCGTCAGGGGAGAAGCATGTATGTATGGGGAATGTAAATGCTGAAGAAGTGTTGAAATTAAAAATAGAGGCAGATGATGGGGTTTATGAGGATATTACGTTAGATAGTAATTCTAAACTTCTCGACAAGATGGATGGGATTGCGTAATTTATATTATGAATATTTATAAAAATATCCTTATCATCCGCACCGACCGCATTGGTGATGTTGTATTAACAACGCCCACCATTAAAGCCTTGCACAAATTCTATCCAAAATCAAAAGTTTCTATATTAGTCACGCCGTTGACTAAACCTTTAATTGAAAATAATCCTTATCTTAATGAGGTTATCGTGGATGACCGTAGGGGTGAGCATAAAGGAGCCTTAGGGTTTTGGAAATTGGTTTCAGAGATTCGAAAAAAAAAATATGACCTAGCGATTGTCCTGCATACAAAAAAACGGACTAACGCATTGTGTTTTTTTGCTGGTATTCCCCGACGAATTGGTTATAAAAATAATAAGTTTGGATTTTTATTAACGCATCCCATCGAGGATGTTAGGCATTACGGCAAACAGCATGAAGCGCAATATTGTCTGGATGTTTTAAAATCGGTGGATATTGAATCTAAGGATTTAGAATTATATATTTCTATTGAGAATGAAGCGGAGCAATGGGTTTCGGAGTTCTGTCGGGTTCATAAAATTGATGATAAGAATAAACTTATTGCGATTCATCCTGGAGCGAGTGATCCAGCCAAATGTTGGCCGGCACATTGTTTTGCAGAATTAATAGAGCAACTTTATGCAAAGTATCATGCGAAGTGTGTTATCGTCGGTGCGTCGAATATTCAAAATATCACTCAAAAGATAATATCTTCAACGCAGCATTCCATAATAGATTTAACAGGAAAAACAACCGTTAGCCAGCTTGTAAGTATACTCAAGCGTGCAGATATGCTTGTCTCAAATGACTCCGGCCCTGTGCATATAGCTGCAGCGCTGCAAACACCTGTGATATCTATATTTACGCGTAATCAACCGGGGATTAATCCAGAACGCTGGCATCCGCTTGGGAACAAATCCAGAGAGGTTGTTGTCGCACAAAAGCGTGATGTGCAATATGCTAAAAAAATTATGGTTGATGAGGTTTTTGAAGCTGTTGACGCTCAATTTAAACTGTGCTAATATTGCATTTCAATTCACATAGAAAATTCTTTTATTATCGAATAAATGAAAAATTATAAAAATATTATTAATAAATTCAGCCAGAAAAATATCCTTGTGATTGGGGATGTGATTTTGGATCAGTATATTCGTGGAAGTGTTTCTCGGATTTCTCCAGAGGCGCCTGTTCCTGTTGTTTTGCAGGAAGAGGCTTTTTTTACGCCTGGGGGAGCGGCCAATGTGGCGCAGAACTTACGGTCATTAGGGGCTGAAGTAATTTTGGTGGGGCGTATAGGTGAGGATAGTGAAGGTGAGATTTTTAAAAAGGAATTACAGCGTCGAAAGATTTCAACACGGGGAATTGTTGTGGATAGTAAATTGCCGACGATTACAAAAACACGTATTATGGCTCAGAATCACCAGATTGTGCGTATTGATAAAGAAAAATGTGGGGAGTCCGCAAGTAAAGCAGGGTCGCAGAAGGTGATTAATTATATTAAACGACATTTAACGGATTTTGATGCAGTCATTATTTCTGATTATGGTAAGGGGTTGATTACACCGGATTTAATTCATTTGATTTGTGCTTGTGCACAAGCGGAAAATAAAATTGTTATGGTTGATCCGAAGGTAGAAAATTTCGGTTATTATCAAGGTGTTACGGCGATTACGCCAAATCTTAAAGAGGCAGAAAATGCAATTCGAAATATTAAAATAACTTCGACTTCTGCACATCGTTTAAATATTCATAATGATAAATTAAAGACAGATAGTGATATTGATTTAGCAGGGAAGGAATTATTAAACTATTTAGATTTAGATTCTTTACTCATTACGCTTGGTGAACATGGAATGCGATTGTTTGAGAGGGGTAAAAAGCCGTTTTCAATTAAAACAAAGGCTCAAGAAGTTTTTGATGTAAGTGGTGCAGGAGATACGGTGATTTCAGTTTTTACTTTAAGTTTAGCGGCTGGAGCAACAAAAAAAGAAGCGGCTGATTTAGCGAACTCCGCGGCAGGTATTGTTGTCGGTAAGATGGGGGCGGTTGCGATTACAAAGAAAGAATTGGTGGAGGCTGTGAGGTGAAAATAGTTGGTGTTATTCCTGCCCGATGGGGTTCCTCGCGGTTTGAAGGAAAAGTTTTAGCTGAGATTTCGGGTAAGCCTATGATTCAGCATGTATGGGAACGGGCAAGTCAAAGTAAGTTTTTGGAAGAATGTATTATAGCCTGTGATGATGAGAAAGTTTTTGAGGCGGCGAAAGGTTTTGGTGCGTGTGTTGTGATGACGTCTAAGGATCATGATTCAGGGACGGATAGAATTGTAGAAGTTGTATGCGAAAGAGATGTTGATATTGTGGTTAATATTCAAGGTGATGAACCATTGATTGATCCTTTGGTTATTGATGCGTTGGTTCAGGCTTTGGAAGAAGACCCAGAATGTGAAATGGCGACGGTGATTAAGGTTATTGAAAAAGAGGACGAATTAAATAATCCGAATGTTGTTAAGGTCGTCACTGATGACAAAGGACATGCTCTTTATTTTTCACGTTCTTTAATTCCATACAATCGTGAAAATCAAGAGGTGACATATTATAAACATCTTGGTATTTATGCATATCGTAAAAATTTATTGATGAAATTAAAAGAATTATCAAAGTCCTCCTTAGAAGAAATTGAGAAGCTTGAGCAGTTAAGAGTTCTTGAGGCAGGGTATAAAATTAAAACAATTTTGACAGATATTGAAACCATCGGTGTTGATACACCGGAAGATTTAAAATATGTTGAGGAAATAATCAATGACTCAAACAGTTAAATTAGGAAATATTCAATTTGGTAATAAATCGCCTTTTGTGCTTATTGCTGGGCCGTGTGTGATTGAAAGTCGCCAAATGGCTATGGATCATGCACAGGCGCTGAAAGAAATTACAGATAAGGTCGATGTTCCTTTTATTTTTAAAGCGAGTTATGACAAAGCTAATCGGACATCTATTGAATCTTTCCGGGGGCCGGGGATTGAAGAGGGTTTGGATATTTTAAAGGAGATTAAAGTGGATGTTGGCGTGCCTATTTTGAGTGATGTTCATTCGGTCGAAGAAATTGAACAGGCGGCTGAGGTTTTGGATATTTTACAAATCCCTGCATTTTTATGCCGACAGACGGACTTATTAATAGCTGCCGGTAAGACAGGAAAAATTGTGAATATTAAGAAAGGACAGTTTTTATCTCCGGAAAATATGGGACAGGTTGTTAAAAAGGTTGAACATACGGGAAATAAAGAAATTTTGTTAACTGAGCGGGGCACAAGTTTTGGCTATAATACCCTTGTCAGTGATTTCCGTTCCATTCCGACTATGCAAAAAACAGGATATCCAGTAATTTTTGATGCAACCCATAGTGTGCAAAAACCTGGAGGTTTAGGAAATGTTTCCGGGGGAGATAGTCAATATGTTCCACTATTAGCACGATGCGCGTTAGCCGCAGGATGTGATGCGCTTTTTATGGAAGTGCATCGTGATCCTTCCCAAGCTTTATCCGATGGGCCAAATATGTTGGCTTTAGATGATATGGAAGAGTTATTGGATTTTTTAAAAAAGATTGATGAGGTTATAAAGGCGAATGTCACTTAAAAAAGCCAAAGAGCTTATTGAAATTGAAGCGCAGGCGATTAAGGAGTTGGGAAAGCGTTTAGATAGTCAATTTCTTAAGGCCGTTGATTTGATTGTTAAATGCAAAGGCCGTGTGGTTGTGACGGGTATGGGAAAGACTGGAATTATTGGGCGTAAGATTGCCGCGACATTATCTTCGACAGGTACACCAAGCACCTGGCTGCATAGTGCCGAAGCGGTTCATGGAGATTTGGGACGTGTTACGTATGAAGATGTTGTTATTATCATTTCATATAGCGGTGAGACCCAGGAGACAAAACGTCTTTTACCATTATTAAAAAAAATAGGCGCGAAAACAATTGCTATGACAGGTCATTTGAAATCAAGTTTAGGAAAGTATAGTGATGTTGTTCTGGATGTTGCTGTTAAAAAAGAAGGGTGTCCGTTAGGGTTAGCTCCCATGGCGTCAACAACCGCGACATTAGTTATGGGGGATGCATTGGCTTCATGTTTGATTATCCGTAAAAAATTTAAAAAAGAGGATTTTGCTTTTTATCATCCAGGAGGCGCTTTAGGAAAAAAACTTCTTTTGAAGGTCGAAGATGTTATGCGTGCGGGAACACATTTTCCAAAAGTTAAGGCAGGGATGTTGGTTAATAAAGTTTTATTAGCGATCACACAGGCACGTTGCGGTTCGGCCTGTGTTTTGGATACACAAGGTAAGTTTATTGGTATTTTTACGGATGGAGATTTACGAAGACATATTGAGTCTGATCCGCAATTATTGACACGTAAGGTTTCAGAGGTGATGACAAAGAATCCAACGACAATATCTAAAGATAAATTAGCGGCTGAGGCGTTACAAATTTTACAAACAAAGAAAGTAGATGAACTTCCGGTTGTTGATGGTAAAAATAAATTGGTAGGACTTTTAGATGTGCAGGATTTGTTAAAGGCAGGGTTAGTATAATGGAAGGTAATTTAAAAAATAAAATTAAAAAAATTAAACTTCTTATCCTTGATGTGGATGGGGTTTTAACTAATGGAAAGATTAATTTTGATGAAAGAGGTAAAGAGATTAAGGTATTTGATGTTCAGGATGGATTTGGACTTGTATTTTTTAAACAGGCAGGCTTTAAGACCGCCATTATTTCGGCGCGTTCTGCCGGAGCTGTGACAGTACGGGCCAAAGATTTGAAGTTTGATGAGATCCATCAGGATGCCTATCCAAAGACAAGTGCTTATCAAAAAGTTTTAAAGAATTTAAAAGTTAAAGATGAAGAAACGTGTTTTATGGGGGATGATTTGCCGGATTTGTGTTTATTGAGTAAAGTAGGTTTTTCCGTTGCTCCGGCTAATGGAGTGGACGATGTTAAGAAGAGGGTGGATTATGTGACAAAGCGTAAAGGCGGTGATGGGGCTGTGCGTGAAGTGGTCGAATTAATTTTAAGAACGCAAGGAAAATGGAAAAATGTTATGAAAGGGTTTGTGTGATGATTAAAAAAATGGTGTTAATTTTAGGTATATTTTTTATGTGTGTTAATGGCCTTCATGCACAAGAAGAAACTGAACAAAAATTTGAAGGTTTTAACCTGCAAGGATATACGAATGAAGGGGTAAAGGCATGGAATGTTAATGGTGATACAGCCGATATTATTGGTAATGAAATCAAAATTAATAATGTTGATGCCGACACCTATGGCGAGCAGGTGATGAATTTAAAGGCAGGAACAGGAACGGTTGATCAAGTGAGCGGGAATATGTTTTTAGAGACGGATGTGGTTATTACAAGTGAAACAGGAACGCAGTTAATTACGGATTCTTTAGATTGGAATCGTGACAAAGATTTAGTGACCACAAAAGATAATGTGACAATTACAGATAATGCAAAGGGGATGGTCATAACGGGAACAGGAATGAAGGCACAGCCTGGATTAAATACGGCACAGATTAATGAAAATGTCACTGCCATGATCGATACAGAAATGAATGAGGCAGAAGCGGAAAAAAAAATTGTTACTATTACTTGTGATGGTCCTATGATTATTAATCGAATGGAAGGTAAGGCTACATTTTCAGATAACGTTGTTGCTGTGCAAAATGATCAAACACTTAAAGCAGATCGTTTAGAAATTTATTTTAATTTGGAAGATAGTGCTATTAGGGAGCTTATAGGTTTAGGCAATGTTGTGGTTATTCGTGGTGAAAATGAAACTTATGCTCAAAAGCTTGTATATAATGTCATTACGGAAAAGATGGTACTATCCGGAAGACCAAAATTAATTCTATTAACTGAAGGTGAAAATGCCATTACAGCTCCTGGAAACTAAAAATTTAGTCAAAACTTACGGTGGACGTAAAGTTGTTGATGGGTTAAGTATTAATGTTGGACGTTCTGAAATTGTCGGACTTTTAGGACCGAACGGTGCAGGAAAGACGACGACATTTTATATGACGGTAGGTATTATTAAGCCTACGGAAGGTGAAGTTTTTTTTGATCAAGAAAATATTACCAAAAGGCCAATTCATTCACGGTGTCGTTTAGGCATGGGGTATTTAGCACAGGAAGCATCGGTTTTTCGTAAGTTAACGGTTGAGCAAAATATCATGGCTATTTTAGAAACATTGGATATTAGCCCTCGTGAGCGAAAAAAACGGTTGCAATCTTTGTTAGAAGAGCTTAATATTGCGCACTTAGCTAAGAGTAAAGCGTATACTTTGTCTGGTGGAGAGCGAAGGCGTTTGGAAATTACGCGGGCTTTAGTGACCAATCCCTCATTTCTTTTATTAGATGAACCATTTTCCGGTATCGATCCTATCGTCGTGGCCGAAGCTCAAGAAATTATTAAGGGTTTAAGGGATCGTGGTTTGGGGATTCTTTTAACGGATCATAATGTGCGCGAAACATTGGCTATTACGGACCGTGCTTATTTGATTGCTGAGGGACGTATTTTAATTTCCGGAACAACGGAAGATTTAATCAATGATCCTGAGGCTAAAAAGATTTATTTAGGTGAAAAATTTAGAATGTAGTTTAAAGGAGGAAGGGAGAACGATGAAATTAGAAGTTAAAGAAGTTAATGATGTACAACGAGAGTTGCAATTTGAAATACCCTCTGAGCGTATCGCGCAAAGTATGGATGAGGCTTATAAGAATATAGGGAAGAAAGCAAAAATTAAAGGGTTTCGTCCAGGAAAAGTTCCACGTAAAATTTTAGAAGAAAATTATACAGCTGATGCGCGTGATGAAGTTTTACGAAAGCTTGTTCCGAAAGTTTACCATGAAGGAATTGAACAAGAAAAGCTTGAGCCGATTGCAATGCCGGATATTGATGATGTTTCTTTTAAGGAAGATACGATTACGTTTAAAGCAACCGTTGATATTAAACCGGATATTAAGATTGATGGGTATAAAGGTATCAAGGTGAAGCGTAAAAGTACGGAAGTAACAGAAGAAGAAATCAATAAAACTTTAGATTATTTTAAGGCAAGTGCAGGTGAGGGCAAAGAAGTTGATGATAATTTTGCCAAAAGCATGGGGTATCCTAGTTTGGAAGATTTTAAAAAATCACTCGTAAAGCAATTAGAGGTCGATAAAGATAAACATAATCGGGCTGATATTGAGAACCAAGTTGCGGAAGCTCTTTTGAAAAAGGTTAAGTTTACGGTGCCGAAATCGTTGGTGAAAAACGAAATTGAGCATAGAATTTCTCATCAGAAAGAGCAGTGGAATAAACAAGGCATGGCCACAGATGAAATGCAGAAAAAAGAGGAGTCTCTTCGGGTTGAATTACAAGAGCCCACAGAACGCAATGTAAAAGTTTTTCTTACGCTTAATAAGATTGCGGAGTTGGAGAAAATTGAAATTAAAGAAAATGATAATGTTTATTTTAAAGTTATGGAATTTTTACTAAAAGAAGCCAAATGGGAGGGATAAAATTATGAGTATACATTCTCAATTAGTACCAATGGTTGTTGAAAAAAGTGGACAAGGTGAGCGTGCTTATGATATTTATTCACGGTTGCTTAAAGACCGTATCATTTTTATCGGAACAGCGATTGATGATAATGTAGCTAATTTAATTATTGCGCAGTTGTTATTTTTGCAAAGTGAAGATACCAAGAAAGATATTAATATTTATGTAAATTCGCCAGGGGGATCTGTAACTGCTGGATTAGCTATTTATGATACTATGCAATTTATTAAACCTGATGTGGCCACCTATTGTTTAGGACAGGCTGCAAGTATGGGGTCGGTTTTATTAACAGCTGGAACTAAGGGGAAGCGTTTTGCATTACCCTATGCACGTATTATGATTCATCAACCTTGGGGCGGTGCGCAGGGAACAGCGAGTGATATTTCTATTCAGGCAACAGAAATTTTACGTATGAAATCAGAATTAAATAAATTACTTGCTCGACACAGTGGTCAACCTTTAGAAAAGCTTGAAAAAGATTCCGACCGTGATTTTTTTATGTCTGCAGCAGAGGCCAAAGAATATGGTTTAGTGGATCAGGTTTTGGAGCATACGAAATAAATTATTTTTGTATCTGTTCAGGGAAGATATCCCTTTCGGGTATAAATTTAAACATAATAGTTATATACAAAAAATTTATACCCGAAAGGGATATCTTCCCTCAGCGGATATTTATTTTTATAAAAAGGAAACAAAGCCATGAAACGCAATTTATTGCTCACTCCCGGGCCAACACAAATACCACCAAATGTTTGTGCCGCATTGGGAAAACCTATCATACATCACCGTACACCGCAATTTCAGGAAGAATTAAAAGAAGCAGTGGCGGGACTTCAGTATGTTTTTCAAACAAAAAATGATATTTATCTTATGCCAGCTTCTGGAACAGGGGCTATGGAGGCTTCGGTTAGTAATTTATTGTCCGCAGGAGATAAAGCGCTTACGGTTGAGGGAGGAAAGTTTGGAGAGCGGTGGACTGAGCTTTGTGATGCTTATGGGGTTGAGGCAACGGTTATTAAAGTTGAGTGGGGTAAGGCCGTAGAGGCTTCACAAATTAAAGAAGCGCTTGAAGCTGATAAGGATATTAAGGTTGTTTTTGTGACATTGAATGAAACATCTACCGCGGTTGTGACAGATATAAAAAATATTGCAGAGGTGACAAGGGAAGCGAACGTTATTCTTGTCGTCGATGCGATTAGTGGTTTAGGGGTGGTGGATATTCAAACAGATCATTGGGGGGTCGATGTGGTTGTGGCTGCTTCGCATAAAGGGTTTATGTTGCCTCCAGGATTAGCATTTGTTTCTGTGAGTGAAAAGGCTTTGGCTTTAGTAGAAGCATCAAAGAGTCCACGTTATTATTTTGATTTTCGTAAAGCTAAAAAAGCTTTAGCAAAAACAGATACAGCTTTTACACCAGCGATTGGCATTGTGATTGCACTTAATGAGAGCTTAAAGTGGTTTAAAGACAATGGGTTAGAAAAATTATTTTTGCATTATGGACGATTAGCAAAAGGTGTACAAGCGGCAGCAGAGGGATTGGGTTTAAGCCTTTTTCCAGAAGAATCCTGCCGTTCCAATGCGTTAACCGCAATTAATGTGCCGGAAGATATTGGTGGAAAGATTGTTAAGATTATGAGAGATACACATGGTGTTTCTGTCGCCGGAGGGCAAGCCGAATTAAAAGGAAAAATTATTCGTATTGCCCATATGGGTTGTGTTGATGAGTATGATATCCTGACAGGAATTTCGTGTTTAGAAAAAGTGCTTAAAGAATTAGGTTATAAGTTTGAGTTAGGGTCTGGGCTAACGGCGGCTCAGAAAGTATTTTCAGCCAAAGGCTGATCCGCCTTGGGTGGAAATTTAAATTAGGAGTAAAATAATGAAAATTCTCATTAGTGATAAATTAGCTAAAGAAGGTGTTGATATATTAACCGCGGTTGAAGGGTTTGAGGTTGATTGTAAATTTGGCATAAGTTCTGATGAACTTAAAAACGTTATTAAAGATTATGATGCACTTATTGTGCGTAGTGGTACGACCGTCACAGTTGATATTATTGAGGCAGCAGATAATTTAAAATTTATAGGACGCGCTGGGGTTGGGTTGGATAATGTTGATCTTCCAGCGGCAACTAAAAAAGGTGTTGTGGCCATGAATACACCTGCTGGAAACACTACAGCGACGGCAGAACAAACTATGAGCCTTATTTTATCTTTATCACGCAATACACCCCAAGCATGTGCCTCTTTAAAATTAGGAAAATGGGATCGAGCTAACTTTAAAGGAATTGAACTTTATGGTAAGACATTAGGTGTTATTGGGTTTGGACGGATTGGTTCAACGGTAGCCAATTTTTGTAAGGCTTTTGGAATGAGTGTGATTGTTTTTGATCCTTTTCTTTCCAACGAGGCCGCTGCGCAAAAAGGGGTGCGTAAAGTAGAATTGGAAAAACTATTAAAAGAATCCGATTATGTTACGATTCATATTCCGAAAACTAATGAGACAAAAAATCTTATTTCTACCAAAGAATTTGACTTGATGAAAAGTACGGCACGGTTGATTAATTGCGCGCGTGGTGGGATTGTTAGTGAAGTGGATTTGATCAAGGCTTTAGAAGAAGGTAAGATTGCCGGGTGCGCATTGGATGTTTATGAACAAGAACCACCGGACTTTAACTCACCTCTTTTTAAACTTGATAATTGTATTACAACACCTCATTTAGGGGCCTCCACTTCAGAAGCACAAATTAATGTAGCCATTGAAATTGCTGAAACAGTACGTGACGCTTTATTAGGAAAAGGTATTATGAACGCGGCGAACTTCCCTTCTGTTGATGCTGAAGCCTATAAGGTTTTAGAGCCGTATGTGAATTTAGCCACGCGTATGGGGAAATTTGCCGGACAGCTTATCAGCGGCGGTATCAGTGAAATCAAGGTGACGTATAGTGGTGTTGTGAATAAACATAAAGTCGCACCGATAAGTTTGGCGTTAGTTAATGGTATTTTAAAACCAATTTTAGGGGAAAATATTAATTTTGTAAATGCGATTGATTTAGCCAAAGAACGTGCGATTAATGTTCAGGAAATTAAGTCTAATAAAGAAGAAGAGTTTGTTAATTGCCTTAATGTCGAAATCACAACGGATAAAGAAAAGCTTGCTATTTTAGGAACGCTTTCTGGAAATGGCCAGCCGCGGATTGTAAAAATCAATAATGTTTATGTTGAAGCGTCTCCAGACGGACATATGCTTTTTATTAATAATAACGATAAGCCAGGAATTGTTGGAACCGTTGGGACGCTGCTGGCTGAGGAGAGTATTAATATAGCAGGCATTACATTTGGTCGTGAGGCGCAAGGCGGATTGGCTATTAGTGTGGTCAATGTCGATAGCAAAGTTTCTGATAAAATAATTAAAAAATTAAAAAACACGAAAGATATTTTATTTGTTAAATATTTAAACGTATGAATCTATTTTCTGTCTTTGTATTGGGGTTAGAAGCAGCGATTAATCCGTTGGCCTTAACAACGTTTTTGCTTTTTTATAGGTATCTTGCTGATGTCGGTAAGACAAAAAAGCTTATTATTTTTGCGGGTTTATTTTTTATTTTAGCCGTTTTTTTGGTATGTTTTTTATCGACTATTGGTTTTGGGGATTATATTTTTAGACAGAGCATTATTTTGATGACTGTCAGAGGAATCTATTTAAGCATTGCATCAGTATTGATTACTTTTGGTTTTTTGAATTTTATTGATTGGAGGCTTTATTGGCAGTCGCAGGATATTAAGTCTTGCAGGTTAAAAGCACCTGTATTTTGGGGAGAAGAGCAGAAGTCAGTCAAATCTGCTAAGGCTTTCTTTAATATATTATACCGAATTTTTATTTCATTTATTGTCGGTGCTGTTTTAATGCTGTTGGTATTAGTTTGGCCACAAGATGAACAAATTTTTGTTATATTCTCATCTGTAGTAGCGAAAACAGAATCAAAGTTTGCCATACTATTACTTGTTGTATATAGTGTGGCTTTTGTTTTGCCTTTAGTTTGCGTATGGGTTATGGTTCTCTGGGTTGCTTTTAATCAAAAAGCTCAAACGTTATTAGAAAAATTTGTATCGCAGCGAAAAATTATTTTTTCAGCAATATTCTTTTCGGTAGGTTTGGGATTAATGTATTTTGTTATTATTAGCTTAAATCAGGTCAATTTTAATATTAAGGAGTTAAAAAATGAATGTAGTAGTTGTCGGAGCGCAGTGGGGCGATGAGGGGAAAGGAAAGTTAATTGATATCCTTTCGAAGGATAAAGATATTACAGTGCGTTATCAAGGTGGAAATAATGCCGGACATACGGTGGTTGTGGGGAATAAAGAATATGTTTTTCATTTGCTGCCATCAGCCATTTTACATAAAGGGAAAACCTGCGTAATTGGTAATGGTGTCGTTGTTGACCCAAAGGCTTTATTAGAAGAGATTGAAGGTTTGGAAAAGAAGGGGATTAAGGTTGGCTCTAAGCGTTTGAAAATTTCTGGACGCTGCCATATGGTTATGCCCTATCATCGTATTCTTGACGGCTTACGCGAAACAAAACGTAAAAATAAAATTGGAACGACTGGGCGAGGAATTGGTCCATGTTATTCAGATAAGGTAACACGTTGCGGTATTCGGGTAGTCGATTTATTAAACCCAAAGGTTTTAGAGGCAAAATTAAAAGATAATTTACGCGAAAAAAATGAGACCTTTAAAAAAGTTTTTAATTATAAAAGTTTTCCGTTTAAAAAACTATATGAAGAATATTTAGAATATGGTAGAAAATTAAAGCCTTATGTATGTGATACGGTTATTTATCTTAATGATGCCATTGATGATAAAAAAACTATTCTTTTTGAAGGGGCACAAGGAACATTTTTAGATATTGATTTTGGAACATATCCATTTGTCACGTCGTCAAATTCTATTGTTGGAGGTGTTTGTTCAGGAACAGGAGTTGCTCCAACAAAGATTGATAAGTCTATTGCTTGTGTTAAAGCGTATACGACACGTGTTGGCGAAGGGCCGTTTCCAACAGAATTTGTTGATGGGCTTAAGGACGAAATTCGTATCAAAGGAAATGAGTTTGGAGCAACGACCGGTCGACCTCGTCGATGTGGTTGGTTTGATAGTGTGTTGGTTCGTTATTCCGTTATCATTAACGGTATTTCAGAATTAGCCATTATGAAGCTGGACGTTCTTGATGATTTAAAAGAAATTGAAATTTGTACAGGATATAAATATAACGGAAAAACAATCAAAAATTTTCCAATGGATTTTGAAGTATTATGTAATGTCCAACCAGTTTATGAAAAAATGTCGGGATGGCAGGCCCCTACCACAGGTGCACGAACCTTCAAAGACCTCCCCAAAAACGCTCAAATTTATATTAAGCGCCTAGAAGAACTCCTAAAAGTCGGTGTTAAATACATCTCGATAGGAACAAAACGAGATGAGATTATTGTGCGGTAGTTTCATTTTTTCCACAAGAAAACTTTTGACATTAAATTAGGCCTATGTTAATGTGGGGCTCTTAATAACAGAGGAGGTTTTATGCGAACAAAAATTTCTATTTTCTCTTCGGGAATACTAGCTTTTTTTATCATTTTTACTTTAGGTGGATGTACGTTTGTTTTTCAAAAAGGTCGACGTGTGGATGTTGAAAAAATTTCGCGTTTGAAGCGGGAATTAACGGATTTAGAACGGGCGAAATTAGAATTGGAAGATCGGCTTCGTCAGGAAATTGCGGATGATGAGGTTAAGGTTGAGCAGGTTGATAAGGGGCTTGTAATTACGTTTGTGGCTGAGGTTTTGTTTGATTCAGGAAAAGCAGATTTGCGTGAGAGTTCTTTTTCAAAGTTAGATAAAGTAGCCGGTGTTCTTAATACAACTGTAAAAGATTTTAAGGTTGGTGTTGAAGGACACTCGGACAATGATCCCATTAAACATTCTGGTTGGAAATCCAACTGGGAGCTTTCTACAGGAAGAGCGTTAAGCGTTCTTCATTATATGGAAGAAATACATCAAGTGGCGCCGCAACGTTTGTCAGCAACAGGTTATGGAGAACATCGGCCGGTTACAACGAATGACACTAAGGCAGGAAAGCAAAAAAATCGCCGGGTAGAAATTGTTATTTTGCCTAAAGTAGACAAGAAAGGGCGCAAGTAGGAGTTATAGTGCGATTTGTTATTGGTGCGTTTATTATTGTTTTAATTGTTTCAGGATTTGGTGCTGCTTTTTATTTTAGTCAAGGGGCTGACCGTGACAGACAAGCTTTAAATAAAGAACGTTATATACGTATTAGTGTCGAGGAAGGTTTGGAAAAGGCACAAGAAAAAGTAGTTTCTTTAAAAAATGAATTTCAACGTATACAGACAAAGCTTGAGATAACAGAAAAATTAGTTAAACAGAAGTTAGCTTTAAATAAAGATTTGCAGCTGCAATTGGATCAAGCATTAGCAATTCAAAAAAATTTAAAAAATGAAGTCACGCGTTTAAAGGCTGAGGCAGTAAAACGAAAGATGCCAATTCCAGTAGTCGGAAAGTAATTAATATAATGTAGTTTTTGTGAATTGTTAAGGAGCTGTTGAGATGGGGGATCATGTATCCCCCATTTTATTTATAAATTATGGAAATTGATCTTAAAAACTTGCCCAAGCATATTGCAATTATTATGGATGGCAATGGCCGTTGGGCCGAAGAGCGGAATCTTCCCCGTACACAGGGGCATATTGAAGGCGTCAAACGAGTTGAAGATATTGTTGATGCTTCATCGGAATTAGGCATTGACGTCGTTACTTTGTTTACTTTTTCATCAGAAAATTGGGGTCGTCCTGAAAATGAAGTGGCTATTCTTATGAATATTATTGCTACTGTTTTGGAAAGAAAGCTTCAAAAGCTACAGGATGATAATATTCGTTTTTATGTGATTGGACGTCGCAAAGATGTTTCCGCACCTCTTTTAAAAACGATTGACAGGGTTGTTGATGCTACGAAAAATAATACAGGGGTCACGATGAATATGGCTTTAAATTATGGAGGGCGTACTGAAATTATTGATGCTGTCCGGAGTATTGGTGCAAAGGTTAAACAAGGACAATTAAATCCTGAAGATATTTCTGAGGATGTGATCAGTGGTTCTCTTTATACAAAAGAGCTTCCAGATCCTGACTTGTTGATTAGAACATCAGGAGAACAAAGAATTAGTAATTTTTTGTTGTGGCAATTGTCTTATGCAGAATTTTATTTTACAGATAAACTTTGGCCTGACTTTACAGCAGAAGAATTTAAAAAGGCTATTGCTGAATATCAACATAGAGAAAGACGTTTTGGACGTTTAAAAAAATGAACAAAGACCGCCTTATTAGTTCAACCATTATGATTACACTGTCCATTGTGGCAATATTTAATAAATGGTTTTTTCTTTTTGTATTATTGTCTTTAACGATAGCCGCACTCTATGAATTTTTTTATCTCATTAAGAAAAAAGGGATCCCAATTTATAGTTATACAGGAATTTTTTTGGGAGTTCTAATTCCTTTATCGACATTTTTTCGTTTTGAACCGACACGGGGCTGGGAATTACTTTTTATTGTTTTAGCATTATTAGCCATATTTTTTATGCAGTTTATTCGTAATGATAACGAAAATGCCATTGTTGGCATTTCTACGACATTATTTGGAGTCCTATATGTTTCATGGTTTTTTAGTTTTTTAATTAAAGTGCGTTATCTTTTGCCGGGTGTCGATGGTATGAAGTTATTGGGTTTTATTTTGCTAGTTACAAAGTGTGGTGATATGGGAGCCCTTTTAATAGGTAGTAAATTCGGAAAACATCCATTGCTGCCGAGAGTGAGTCCCAGCAAGACAATTGAAGGAAGTATTGGCAGCTTTGCGGCAAGCGCTTTAGTCGCTGTTTTAGCGAAGGGTTTGCTTCCTGAAGTATTTCCATTTTCCATATGGCACATTGCGCTTATGGGTATATTTTTTGGGGGGATTGGGCAAGTTGGTGATATGTCTGAATCGCTCATTAAACGGGATTGCAACGTAAAAGATTCCGGAAAGATGCTGCCTGCTTTAGGCGGAGCATTGGATGCAATTGATAGTCTTTTATTTTCTGTTCCTGTGTTTTATTTTTATATGAGTTCAGTGTTGGGTAAGTTATGAACATAAAAAATGTTGTAATTCTTGGATCAACAGGATCTATTGGTATTAATACTTTAAAGGTTATTCAACAGTTTCCTAAACGATTTAAGGTCATTGGATTAACGGCTTATAATAATTTTAAGCTCCTTGAAAAACAGATACAAAAATTTGGACCAACTTATGTTGCGGCGAGTGATAAGGGAAGGGACTATTTAAAGTCACGTATAAATACGCGTAAGACACGTATTTTAAATGTAGTAGAAGATTTGGAAGAGCTTGTTTCTTTAAAACAGGTTGATTTGATTGTTATTGCTATGCGGGGGAGT
>UOGJ01000026.1_pt1 | contig 16464 bp, 15 predicted proteins | sample 1989031 | NCBI WGS metagenome assembly UOGJ01 (sample SAMEA4712195, study PRJEB27164) | hydrothermal vent metagenome | biome: marine basaltic hydrothermal vent biome; feature: marine hydrothermal vent; material: mineral | place: Pacific Ocean | collected 2011-06-14/2011-07-23 | depth 1719 m | reverse complement strand
TATGCATACAGCCAAAAAGCATAAGGCGCGGATTATTCCGATTGATAGCGAGCAAAGTGCAATTTTTCAATGTTTAGAAGGGCAGAATCGTAAAGAGTTAAAGAAAGTTTATTTGACCGCTTCCGGTGGGGCGTTGCTTAATACGCCTAAAAAGCAATTTAAAACACTTTCGGTAAAACACATTTTGGCTCATCCACGTTGGAAGATGGGACAAAAGATTACAGTTGATTCAGCTATGTTGATGAATAAAGGGTTTGAAATTTTAGAAGCGAAGCATTTGTTTGGTTTAGATATTAAAGATATTGAGGTAGTGGTTCATCCGGAGGCGATTATTCATTCTATGGTCGAATATAAGGATGGCTCTATTATCGCGCAATTAGGTATAACAGATATGCGTATTCCCATTCAATACGCGATGACTTATCCTGAGCGCTGGGAATCAGGCTTAAAGCCTTTAAATTTCTTCGCATTAAAACAATTGACCTTTCAGAGGCCGGATGTTAAAAAGTTTCCAGCACTTTCTTTAGCCATTTATGCCGGAAAAAGGGGCGGTAGTCTTCCTGCGGTTTTAAATGCTGCAGATGAGGAAGCGGTGGAGGCCTTTTTAAAGGGAAAGATTAACTTTTTTGAAATTTATAACATAGTTGAAAAAGTTGTTCAAAAACATAAAATAGTTAAAATTTTAAATTTAAAATCTATCTTAGCCGCGGATCAATGGGCTCGAGATGAAGTGAAAGGGATTCTATGCTAGCTAATATTTTTTCCAATCTTCAAAGTACAGGTGTCTTTTTTCTTTTTTTGGGTATTCTTATTACTGTTCATGAATGGGGACATTTTATTACGGCCAAAAAGCTTGGTGTGCGCGTGGATGAATTTGCATTAGGATTTGGTCCTACGCTATTTTCAAAACCTTGGAATGGAACAAATTATATTTTGAAACTTCTTCCTCTTGGTGGTTATGTCAAAATGGCAGGAGATGAGCGAAGCAAATGCACGGGAAAACCGGATGAGTTTTATTCTAAATCCCCGTGGAAACGTGCCCTTGTGGTATTTAACGGCCCATTAGTTAATTTTGTTTTTGCGTACCTTAGTTTTATATTTGTTTTTATGTTGGGATATCCAGGAAGTCCGACAAAGGTTACAAAAGTTATTGAAAACGGACCAGCCTATGAAGCCGGTTTAGAGGCAGGAGATGAGATTGTAGCCATTAATGGCTATAAAGTTTATGGCTGGATGAATATGGAAAATTTTTTAGAAGGGTCGCAAAAGGAGCTTCTTGATGTAATTGTTTTGAGAGAAGGGGAAGAAAAAACTTTATCGGTCATGCCTAATATCGTTAGTAAGCCGAATTTATTAGGGAGAACACATGAAGTTCGGGATCTTGGTATTACAGCTATTCCAAATAAAATAGGTGGACTCGTGAAAGGTTTCCCAGCACAAAAGGCAGGGTTAAAAGCAGGTGATGTGATTACGGAGATTGATGGAACAAAAATTTATGATTGGACACTTTTACAAAAAACTATAGCAGAGTCAAAAAATGAGCGGATTATTATCAAAGTGATGCGTGATGATGCGGAGCATGTGATGGTCGTAACACCTAAAATTACTGAACGTAAAGATAAAGAAGGTAATGTTATTGAAATTCGTCAAATCGGTATTGGTCCAGCACAGGATTTCCAGTATTTTAAGTTTGATTTTTTAACATCCTGCCGCAAGGCTTATGAAGAGTTGTATTACATTACAGTTTTAACGTATGAGTCTCTTTTTCGTATGGTTACAGGGGCCATGTCTGCGAAGCAATCAGTAACAGGGCCTGTTGGTATTTTTTATATTGTCAAGGGCGCCTCTGAAGCAGGCTTACCACACATATTATTTATCCTTGGCGTTATTAGTGCCAGTTTGGCTATTTTTAATTTACTTCCTGTGATTCCGTTAGATGGAGGGCATTTATTTTTATTAGGGCTTGAAAAAATAAGAGGACGGGCGCTTCCAGAAAAGGTGGATGAGTATATTGCGCGGGCAGGATTTGGTTTGATTATATTGTTAGCAGTATTTGTGTTTTATGCAGATTTTTCTAGATTTGGATGGATTAATAAAATACTTCAATTATTTGGTCAGTAGAAATTAGGAACTTGATAAGGAGAAAATTATGCTAGATGCAGAACTTCGTGAAAAAGTTAATCGTTTTTTAATCAATGAAACAGATTTTTTTCAAGTTAAAGATACAATGACAGAAGACCAATTACGAAATTTTGTTAATCAATCCATTACAGACGTTTGTGAACAAGATAATGTTCATTTGGAACCGGAGCAACGACCTACGCTTATTCGTGAAATTATTGGTGCAGTTATAAGCATGGGACCTTTGCGCCCGTTAATGGAAGATAGTAGTATTACAGAAATTATGGTCAATGGAGCTAAGCAGGTTTATATTCAGCGTAATGGACGCATTGAATTAACGAAAATCACATTTGAAGACACAAGAAAACTTACACATACCGTTCAGAGAATTCTTTCTGGATCAGGTTCTAATAAAAGAGCAGACGAATCTTCTCCTTATGTAGATTTTTCATTAGCAGATGGTTCTCGGGTTAATGTTATTTTACCACCGTGCTCTATGATAGGACCGGTTATGACGATTCGTAAGTTTAAAGATGATATTGGTTCAGTTGAGAACCTTTTAGAATTAGGTATGCTTGATGAAAGAATTGCAGCTTTATTAATTGCGGCTATGCAGGCAAAACTCAATGTTATATTTTGTGGATCTACCGGAGCTGGAAAAACGACCATGCTTAATGTTTTTTCACGTCATATTCCAGAGGAAGAACGTATCATTACTATTGAGGATACTCCTGAGTTGCGATTATTACAAAAACATGTTGTTAGCTTAGCTTCAAAACCAGCCAATATTGAAGGTAAAGGTGAGATTTCGATGCGAGAGTTATTTATTAACTCATTACGGATGCGGCCTGATCGTATTATTATTGGGGAGGTTCGTGGGGAAGAGTTGTTGGATTTGATTGAGTCTATCAGCAGTGGTCATAGTGGATCGCTAGCCATTGTTCATGCAGAAACGCCGGAAGATTGTTTTAATCGAATGGTTACGATGATGTTAATGACGGGTATTCGATTAAGTACGGAAGAAATTCAGAAACAGATTGTGAAGGCTGTAGATTTAGTTGTTCATGCGGAGCTTTTTATGGATGGAAAGCGACGCGTGACAGCCGTAACAGATTTTTGTTATGATAACGAAACAGATAAGGTTGTTTTACGTGATATATTTGCGTTTCAGCAAAAAAGTGTGACAGAGCAGGGCAATATTATTGGTGAGTGGGTATTAGATAAAAAGGAACCATCATTTTTAGAAAAATTTAAAAAAAGGCGTGTAGAATTACCTGAAGGATTTTTTACTTAGGAGAAAGTTTTTATGCAGTGGTCAAAATATTTTATTCCTACTTTAAAGGAAATACCCATTGGGACAGAAGCGATAAGTCATCAGCTTTTGCTTCGAGGCGGTTTGGTACATATGCTTACCTCAGGAGTCTATTCCTATCTGCCATTAGGTTTAAGAGTTTTACGAAATATAGAAAAAATTATTAGAGAAGAAATGAATGCTGTAGGAGCTCAGGAATTATTTTTACCTTGTTTACATCCTATTGATATTTGGAAAAAAACAGGGCGAGATGAAGTTTTAGATGAGGTAATGATTAAGTTTGAAGATAACCGTGGGCGGCCGATGTGTTTAGGGCCAACACATGAAGAGATTATTACAGATTTAGTGAAAAATTTTGTGCAGTCTTATCGACAACTTCCTGTTATGTTGTATCAAATTCAGACAAAGTTTCGTGATGAGTTGCGGGCACGTTTTGGGATTGTACGCGCCTGTGAATTTATTATGAAAGACGCCTATAGTTTTGATCGTGATATTGAAGGATTGAAAAAAAATTATCAATTAATGTATGAAGCCTATCAAAATATTTTTAAACGGTTAAATTTAGAGGTAGCAATTCTTGAGGCTGACTCAGGGGCTATGGGAGGAGATGTTTCCCATGAGTTTATGGTGCCTGCGCCAATTGGAGAAGATACCGTTGTGAGTTGTCCTGCCTGTGGTATGAATAGTGCACCTAATGAAGAATATGCCCAGAAAAAGATTTGTCCAAAGTGTCAGAAAGGAACATTAGAAACACACGTAGCCATTGAGTTAGGACATATTTTTCAGTTAGGAACAAAATATAGTAAGGCATTAGGGGCGCAGTTTTTAGATGAAGATGGTCAACGTAAAGATATTATTATGGGATGTTATGGTATCGGTGTGAGTCGTGTGATCGCAGCGATTGTTGAAAAACATCATGATAATAAAGGAATTATTTGGCCAAAGGAAGTGGCCCCGTTTGATGTGGAGGTTTTACCGTTACAGTCATCACAGGATGACACAGAGATTTTGGGGTTAGCCAATCAATATTATCAAGAATTAACAGAGGCTGGTTTAGAAGTATTGGTTGATGACCGTGATGAACGTCCTGGAAAAAAATTTAATGATGCAGACTTAATAGGGATGCCGTTAAGAGTAACGATTGGCAAACGTAATTTAAAAGAAGGAAAGGTTGAACTTAAATTGCGTGCACAGGATGATATGGTTTTGATTGATAAGGGAGAGCTAAAGGCTAAAGTATTTGAGTTATTGAATATATAATGGATGAAGAAATTAAAGAAAAAATTGCTAAAATTATTGAACCATATATTACGCAGTTGGGTTTGCAGCTTTTTGAATTAAAAGTTAGGGAATATCAAAAGGTTGTATCCATTGAAATTTTGGTAGATAAAGCTGAAGGTGGTATTGCTGTTGATGAATGTACAGGGATTAATCGTTATTTAAATAGTGTTTTGGAAGAGGAGCAACTATTTGAAAATTATACGATTGAAGTGGCCTCACCGGGAATAGACAGACCATTAGAAATAAAACGAGATTTTCTGCGTGTTATGGGTAGATCAGTCCGATTTCATTTATTTGATTTTGTTGAAGGAAAAAAAGAGTACACAGGAGAGGTTAAACAGGTGAGAAAAAATCATGTTGTTATTATAGTGAAGCAAAAGGCGATAGCAATAGGGTTTGATAATATTAGTAAAGCCGTACAGGTTATATAAAAATGGAAGGGATGGAGTTATGGAAAATAATGAATTATTAACTATTCTTGAACAATTAGAGCGGGATCGAGGGATTTCAAAAGAGGTTTTGATTGGTGCTGTTGAGTCAGCGGTTGCTTCAGCCGCAAGAAAATTATGGACGGTTGACCAAGATGAAGATATTACTGTTGAGCTTAATCCTAAGACAGGAAAGCTAGTCGCTTATGCCGGGGATGAAGAAATTCGATCTAGTGAGTTTGGACGTATTGCCGCACAAACAGCTAAACAAGTGGTGATTCAGAAAATTAGGGAAGCTGAAAAAGATGTTGTATTCACTGAGTATCAGGCCCGCATTGGAGAAATTGTTTCCGGAGGGGTTTATCGTTTTGATAAAGGGAATCTTATTGTTGATTTGGGAAAAACAGAAGCTTATATTCCTCGCAAGGAACAGTCTAATAAAGAAGAGTTTAAGCAGGGAGACCGTATCCGTGCTTTGGTGCTTGATGTGCGTCGTGAAAATCGTGGGCCGCAAGTTGTTTTAACGCGTGCACACTCGAATTTTATTAAACGTCTTTTTGAAATGGAGGTTCCTGAAATTTATGAAGGTATTGTGGAAGTTAAGGCCATTGCCCGTGATGTCGGGGATAGAACAAAAATTGCTGTTTATTCTAAGGATGAGAAAGTAGATTGTGTAGGGGCTTGTGTTGGAATGCGCGGGGCCCGTGTAAAAAATATTGTTTCTGAATTGCAAGGTGAGAAAATTGATATTGTCCGTTACTCTGAGGATATTAAGGAATATATTCAAGCAGCTCTTTCTCCAGCAGAAATTGCTCAGATTCAAATTGATTATGATGATAAGAAGGCTAATATTATTGTTGCTGATGATCAATTATCCTTAGCCATTGGAAAGCGGGGACAAAATGTACGTTTAGCTGCACAGCTTGTAGGTTGGGAATTAAATTTATTTTCTTTTGAGCAGTGGGAGAAACTTCAGGATGAAGGTTCAGAGGAAGAAGAATTTGTGGAAGAAGTTGTTGAGGAAGAGGTCAAGAGCGAATCTGCTCAAGAGGAAGAAGAAATTAATGATGATGAAGAGGGTTCCCAGGAGCCTTTAGCTCATTTATCTGGTGTTGGGAAACGCATGGTTGCTCAATTAAAAGAAGAAGGTTTTGATACATTAGAAAAAATAGCCAATGCTTCAGAGGAAGAATTGACAAGCCTTAAAGGTTTAGGTACAATCAAGGCTCAAAAAATGATAGAGGAAGCAAAGTCTTTCTTTGAATAAGGGAATTATTTATGAATGTAACGCAATTAGCAGAAGAATTAAATACAACTGAAAAATTTATTTTAGAAACGTTAAAGTCACTTAAACTAAAAGCCAAAGGTGAAAGTCAAGAGCTTAATGTTGTGGTGGCGTCTGTTGTAAAAGGACATATAGTTAAGAAGGGGACTCCTCCTCCACGTAAGGCTTTAGTTAAAAGAGAAGCGGCTGATCCTAAAGAAGAAGTTAAAAAAACGGTTAAAAAGACAGTAAAAAAAGGTGTAAAGAAAAAGGTAGCTGATAATAAGGAAGAAGATAAAGGGGATAAAAAAGAAGAAACGAAAGAGGTTGTCGTAAAAAATAAGAAAACGGATAAAAGCGTAAAAGCTAAAAAAATTGATGAAAAATCCGTTGAAGCTATCAAAGAAGAACCACAAAAAAAAGTATTACCTAAAGTAAAACCAAAAATTAGCAATGCCCCTGTTATTACGTTAAAACCATTGGCGCGTAAAAAACGTAAGTCTATGATGGGATCAAGAGATAAAGGTAAAGATAATACTTCTTCTAACAAGCCGTCTTCTGATGACCTGCCTTCTGAAAAAGCTCCAACATTTGAAGAACGATTAGAACGCGATGAATCTTTACCAAATATGGAAATTGATTTGCCAATTACCGTTAAAGATTTAAGTTTAAAATTGCAACAAAAGCCAAGTATAGTAATGACAAAATTAATGAAGCTTGGTTTAATGTGCCATATTAATCAGAGTTTAGCAGAGGATGTGGTAGAACGTTTAACACGTGAATTTGGATTTAATTTAGCTAAAATTCGCACTCAAGAGGAACAGTTGATTGACGGGCATAAGCAGGAAGATGAAGATCCTGCCTTACTTTCTGAACGGGCTCCGGTTGTTACATTTATGGGACATGTTGATCATGGGAAGACAACTTTGTTAGATAAAATTCGTCAAAGTAAGGTGGCTGATGGAGAGCATGGAGGGATCACTCAGCATATGAGTGCATATTCTGTGGAAATACCTAAGGGGCGTATTACGTTTCTTGATACGCCTGGTCACGCGGCATTTACAGCGATGCGGGCGCGAGGTGCGCATATTACGGATTTGATTGTGTTAGTTGTTGCTGCTGATGAAGGAATAATGCCGCAAACACGCGAAGCTATTGATCATGCACGTGCCGCTGATGTGCCTATTGTGGTGGCTTTAAATAAAATGGATCGTCCTAATGCCGATGCCGATCGTGTTAAGCAGCAGTTAGCGGAAGTTGATTTAGCTTCTGAAGATTGGGGTGGTAAGACTGTTGTGGCACCAGTATCAGCAATGACAGGAGAAGGTCTTGATGATTTTTTAGAGTTGATTTGTTTAGAAGCAGAAATGTTGGAGCTTAAAGCGAACGCAGAGAAAAAAGCATCCGGGCTTATTGTGGAGGCTCATTTAAGCCAGGGCCGGGGAGCTGTGACGACGGTTATTGTACAAGCAGGAACTTTGAAGGAAGGTGATATCGTGGTGGTTGGCCCACATTATGGTAAAGTTAAAGCCATGTATGATGATCATCATCGTTTAGTTAAAGGTGCAGGGCCATCTATGCCTATTGAGCTTATTGGATTATCTGATGTTCCGGAAGCTGGAGAGCCTTTTTATGTCGTGGAAGATGAAAAGCAAGCACGTGATATCACGTTTAAACGTCAGGAAGATTTAAAAGATGAAAAATTGGGAGCTCTTCAAAAGGTTACCTTAGAAAATCTTTATGATCATTTAGCAGAAGGTTCTGTTAAAGAGTTGAATGTTATTATAAAAGCTGATGCGCAAGGTTCTCTTGAGGCTTTAAAGGATTCTTTAGAAAAAATCCCAAGTGATAAAGTGAGAATTAAGTTCATTCATCTTGGTGTAGGTGATGTGAATGCTTCTGATGTTGTTTTAGCACTTGCTTCTAAGGCGATTATTATTGCATTTCATGTGGGGACAGGTCCTCGTGCTAAAGAAGAATTAAAGAAGACACCGGTTGACATAAGAGAATATCGGATTATTTATGATGCCGTAGCTGATATGCATAGTGCTTTAGAGGGTATGTTAGAAGCCAAAACAAAGAAAAATTTCTTAAGCCGTATTGAAATTCGTCAGGTTTTTAAACTTTCTAAGCAAGGCGTTGTGGCTGGGTGTTATGTTGAAAAAGGTAAAGTTCACCGTAAGGCAAATATTGATATTGTTCGTAATGATGATATTGTTTTTACGGGAATAATTTCTTCTTTAAAACGTTTTAAAGATGATGTGAAAGAAGTAACTGAGGGGATGGAGTGTGGTATCACTATTAATGGATTTGATAAAATTCAGTCTGGTGATGTTATTGAAGCGTATGATTTAGAATCTATTGTTCAACGTTTGTAAATTTTTATGATTTAATTCTGGGGGACACGTAAAATACGTGTCCCCTTTTTTTCCTGGAGTTTATATGAGTAAAATTGTTTTTAGTGCGATGCGCCCGACAGGGAAATTGCATTTAGGGCATTTAGTCGGAGCTCTTGATAATTGGTTGAAATTACAGAAAGAATATCATTGTATCTTTTCTATTGTTGATTGGCATGCTTTGATGGGCGAGTATGAAAATAGTAAGGTTATTTCCGATAATGTATTGGAAATGGCTATGGACTGGATTGCTTGTGGGATTGATCCAAAAAAATCTACTTTATTTATTCAATCGCAAGTTCCAGAGCATCTTGAGTTACAAATGATTTTTTCGTGTATTACACCGCTTGGATGGTTGGAGCGCAATCCTACATATAAAGAGCAATTACGTGAGATTAAAACACGTGATTTACAAACTTATGGGTTTTTGGGTTATCCTGTTTTGCAGGCAGCAGATATTTTGCTTTATAAAGCCAATGCCATACCGATTGGCGAAGATCAACTGCCTCATTTAGAGCTCACACGAGAAATATCCCGCCGGTTTAATCATATTTTTAAAAAAGATTTTTTTATAGATTGCGAAGCTATTTTAACAAAGACGCCTCGTTTATTAGGGTTGGATGGACGAAAGATGAGTAAGAGTTATCAGAATGCCATTAATCTTTCAGATACAGAAGAGGATATTCGTAAGAAGGTTAAGGGAATGTTTACGGATCCAAAGCGTCTTCGATTAGCAGATCCAGGACATCCGGATAAGTGTAATTTGTTTAATTATTACAGTATTTTTGCAGAGGATAAAACAGAAGAAGTGCGACAATGGTGTGTAAATGCCCAAAAGGGGTGTATGGATTGTAAGAAAGTTTTAGCAGAAACATTGATTGAATATTTAGCTCCCATACGCCAGAAGCGTATTGAGTTGGAAAAGAATAAAGATAGTGTTCAAGATATTTTGGAAGAAGGGCGTAGGAAAGCCAGCGTGCAGGCTAAGGAAACGATTGCGTCAATAAAGGAACTCATTTTTGGAGAAGCAAAGTGAATTATAAATTAAAGTTAGATGTTTTTGAAGGCCCATTGGATTTGCTTCTTTATTTAATTAAAAAGGATGATATTGATATTGGTGATATTCCGATTGTTGAGGTAACAGAGCAGTATATGGAATATATTGATATGATGAAAATGTTGGATTTAGATGTTGTTGGTGATTTTCTTGTGATGGCGGCAACACTGATGCATATTAAGTCCAAGATGCTTTTGCCTCCAGACCCAATGGAAGAAGAGGAAGAAGAGATTGATCCACGTGATGAATTGGCACGCCGTTTACATGAGTATAAAAAATTTAAAGAAGTGGCTGATGCGTTAAAAGAAAAAGAATCAGATCGTCAGGACTTGTTTCAAAGGGCTATTGATGAAGAGGCGCAAAATAAATTAAAGATAGATTCACGTGAAATTTATTTTGAACCAAATTTGTTTGATTTGATTAATGCCTTTTCAGAGGCTTTAAAAAAGGTTCCGGAAGAAATTTTACATGAGGTTATGACTGAGGAATTTACGGTTGAACAGAAAATTCATGATGTGTTGCATCGATTATTAGATGGGACTTCAATTGTGTTAACGAAGCTGTTTACAGAGGCGAGAAGTAAAGTCGAAGCTATTGTGACTTTTTTAGCAGTTTTAGAATTAATTCGTTTGAAGGAAATTAAAGCGATGCAAAAACGTATTTTCGGGGATATTGAAATTATGCGGAATAAAGATAATATGCTGCCTGTGGAGAATGCTAAAGCTGAATAAATTATGAATGAGAAAAAAAATGTTATTTCTGGACCGGAGTCATCGGAGGCATTGGTTTCTCAGGAAACAGAAGAAGATCAGGTTTATAGTCTTTCCCTTCGTCCGCAAGGCCTCAATGATTTTGTTGGGCAGCCGGAACTTATTAAAAATTTAAAAATTTCATTGCAAGCCGCTAAGCAGCGTAAAGAACCCTTGGAACATACACTTTTTTCAGGGCCTCCTGGACTAGGAAAAACATCTCTTTCCAATATTATCGCGCATGAAATGAATGCACGTATTACTATTACATCAGGCCCTGCGATTAGTCGTGCGGGAGATTTGATTGGTATTCTTACGAGTTTAGAAAAAGGTGATATTTTATTTATTGATGAAATTCACCGCCTCTCAAAGGTTGTTGAGGAGTTTCTTTATCCAGCAATGGAAAATTTTAAAATTGATTTTGTAGTGGATAAAGGGCCTTACGCAAAAACAATTAATTTTAATTTAAAGCCGTTTACGATGATAGGGGCAACAACACGCAGTGGATTATTAGCCTCTCCTTTACGGGATCGTTTTGGTATTTTTCATCATCTTGAATTTTATGCTGTGGAGGATTTAAGTTCGATTGTTATGCACTCAGCGCAGAAATTAAATGTGAACATTGATATGCAAGCAGCCTTGGAAATCGCAAGGCGTTCACGCGGAACACCTCGTATTGTCAATCGTCTTTTACGTCGAGTACGTGATTATACGCAGGTTAATTCCGATGGAAATATTACGTTGGAGATTGTTGTAGAGGCGATGGAGAGTTTGCGTGTTGATGAAATGGGATTAGATGAAACTGATCGACGGTTGATGTGTGTTTTGCGAAATCATTATGATGGCGGACCTGTGGGGATGGAAACATTGGCAGCGACGCTTAATGAAGAAGTCGATACATTGGTTGATGTTGTTGAACCATATTTATTAAAAATAGGTTTTCTTAAACGTACACCTCGGGGACGAGAATTAAGCTCAGAGGCGATTAAGCATTTAAAGAATGACTAAAATGTTATTAAAAAAGTTTTTAAGTTTTTCCCTTCTGTTATTTATTTTTCCATCAATACTTCATGCCGGGTTTTTTTCCACCAAGAAACAGCCTGTTCGTATCGCCATTTTAAAAAATAGGGATAGTTTTGTTGTTTCTGTTCGAGGCACATATAGAATTATAGATCCACTTAGCAAAAAAGAAATTTTTAAAGGACGTCGTTTACGTAAATCAAGGGTAATAATACAAGATAATGGTATTCATATTGGAAGGCAGTTTTATGCGTTTAAACGTCTGCAGATTATCGCTAAAAAGGATGTGACGCTTTATGCGAAGGGTAAACATCAACGTTATCGAGGAATAATTGATATTCAAATACATAAAAATAAATTAATGGTTATTAATGTTTTGCCATTAGAAGCCTATATTCGTGGAGTTTTATATCATGAAGTTCCCCATAAGTGGCCGTTGGAAGTGATTAAAGCGCAAGCTGTTGCTGCGCGAACATATGCATTATATCGTATTGAACAAAATAAAAATCAGTTTTATGATGTGACAAGTGATATTTATTCACAAGTGTATGGAGGGCGAAGCGCGGAGCGGCATCGTACAAATATTGCCGCAGATCGTACGCGGGGAGAAGTTCTTATGTATAAAGGGAGAATACTTCCAACTTATTTTCATTCAACCTGTGGAGGGCATACCGAAGATGTTCGTGAGTTATGGAAACATGATTTAGAACCTTTATACGGCGCTAAATGTGACTATTGTCGCTTATCGCCGATTTATTCCTGGAAAAAAAATTTTCAATCAAAAGAAATTCAGGAAAAATTAAACCAACAGGGGTATAAAGTAGGTTTGATTGAAGAAATAAAGATTTTAAGTAAAAATAAAAGTGGCCGTATAAAAATGTTAAAAATTACAGATCGTGATGGAAAGGTTATCGAAATTTCTGGCATAAAGTTTCGAAGTACCCTTGGGCCGAATAATTTAAAAAGTAATTTTTATGATATTGAAATGAAAGGTTATTATTTTGATGTCATTGGTAATGGCTGGGGACATGGCGTTGGTATGTGCCAATGGGGAGCTCATCAAATGGCGCAGGAGAGGTTGGGTTATAAAAAGATATTAGGGTTTTATTATCCGGGAAGCAAAATCCATCGGTTTTGAACTACAGGGTTAGAATTTATTTTTTATTTTTTATTGACATGAATGATACTAAAATAGTACTATGTAATTATGCCTAAGAAAATTAGAGAGTTGATTCAGAATTTAAAAAAATCAGGTTTTTTTGAGCGTGGAGGTAAAGGAAGCCATCGTAATTTTAAACATCCTAAGGGAGCAAAGATCACGATTAGTGGAAATTCTGGGCATGACGCGAAGAAGTATCAGGAGCGCGATGTGAAAAAGGCTATTGAGGAGGTGCAAAAATGAAAGCAAGTGATCAGTATCTTAAAATTGTAGAATGGTCGCAAGAAGATCAGTGTTATGTTGGAACATGTCCGGGGTTGATGCTTGGGGGGGTTCATGGAGATAATGAAACAAAAGTTTATAAAGATCTTTGTCAGGCCGTAGAGGAATGGATTGAGATTTATAAGAAGGACGGTGAACCCTTACCTGCAGCTACCGCAGGAAAGGAATATTCAGGAAAATTTGTTGTGAGAGTTGGCAAGGATTTACACAAGACATTAGCTGTGAATGCGCTGCGTTATGGTGAGAGTTTGAATTCTTACTGCACACTCGTACTTCGTGAGCAAAGCATGCGTTATGGAAAGAGTAAACGTGTCAAGTAATAATGATATGAGTAGTTATTTTTGATAAGGAGATATAAGGATGCCAAAACAAGAATCAACATTATCTGATTTTCCAAAGCTACAATGTCCCTTTATACGTAAGGTTTTTAAGGTTAATAAAGAACAATGGAAAAAACACGGGGCGAGATTGGGGTTGAGGTTGCTGGAGGTATACCTTGCGGTAGATGAAGTGAACCCTGGTTATGAATGGGTATTTGAGGATTCAGAAACGATTGCTATTGAGAAGCTGGACGGTACGAATGTAAAAATATTGACGGAGAAAGGGCGTTTAACAGCTGTGCAAAATCGATTAAATGTTATTGATCCATTACAAATCATAAAGGGTAAAACATTTATTATTGAAGGGGTTTTTCAGGCGATTGGGAAAGGTTATATTAAAGAGGATGGTGAGCAGGCTGGTGAGGTGATTGGGCCAAAAGTACAAGGTAATCCGTATAAATTGGATGTTCATCTTTTGTATCCGTTTGAACGGGCAGTCAGTGCGTTGCGGTATAAGTCATTTCATGAACATGAACCGACGTTTGATAATTTAAGTTCTTGGTTTAAGGAGTGGTTGTTTTCTCGGTTTTATACGAAACGCGCTTCAAAGTTAGGTTTAACAGATAAAGTGATGGCCGAAGGAGTTGTGTTTTATAATTTAAAACGTAAGGCAGAGAAAAAAAGTTGGATGTGTAAGCTTCGTCGAGATATGTTTGATTGGTATTATGCTGATAAGATGGAAATTTATGATTATGATAAAAGCGGGAAGTTAGGAAGGTCTGTTAATAAAATAGATGAAACTTGAAGATTTTGCTTACACCCTTCCTGAGGAGCTCATTGCCCAATATCCTCTTAAACGACGTGATCAAGCACGGTTAATGATTATTAATCGAGCTGACGGGACCATTGGGCATGATACATTTAATAATTTGGATCAACACTTACCGGAACAATCCCATATTGTTTTGAATAACAGTAAAGTTATTCCAGCACGATTATTTGGGCGACGGGAAACTGGGGGGCGTGTCGAGATTTTTGTTTTAAAGGAAGTTGAATCCGGAGTTTATGAAACTTTATTGAGACCTGCTAAAAAATTAAAAGAAGGAGAATTGGTTTCTATTGATGGAGGATCGCTGGTTGCTGAAATTATTGATAAAGAACGTCGATGGGTACGGTTTAATAAAAAAAATGTTTTGAATTATTTGGAAAAGGTAGGGCATATTCCTCTGCCTCCTTATATTACACGTGATGATAAAGCGATTGATCGCAAATATTATCAAACTGTTTTTGCACAAAAACCAGGTTCAGTCGCATCACCTACCGCAGGGTTGCATTTTACAGATCGATTGTTGGCTAAATTAAAAAAGAATCATGCGATGGATAAAGTTACGCTTCATGTAAACTATGGCACATTTAAGCCTGTTGAAGAAAAAGATATTACACAGCACCAAATGCATTTTGAAGATTATTTCATAACGAAAACAGCGTTGGCAAAAATTCAGAAATCCAGAAAAATGGGGCGAAAAGTTGTGGCGGTAGGAACAACCAGTTGTCGTGTTTTAGAGACCATTGCACATAATAATACTTTAACAGGAAGTACAAATATTTTTATGTATCCCGGATATGACTTTAAGCTAACAGACTGTTTAATCACAAATTTTCATTTACCCCACAGTACTTTATTGATGCTTATTTATGCTTTTGGAGGAAAAAAATTAATGCAACACGCCTATCAAGAAGCCATAAAAGAAAAATATCGATTCTATAGTTATGGGGATGGGATGTTGATTTTATAGTTGAATAAGAGAAAAAAAGATTACTAAATGCCAGAACCATTTAAAAATTTACTCAATCAAAAAATCATCAAAGATATGGCGATGCATTTTAAGCATCAGTGGTCTAAGTTTGATGATAAAGGTTTTATGCTTATGGCTACCAAAAACTTAGATTCGTTAGAATTAAAAGAACGTACGGAGCGCATTACCGAAACGATGATTAAATATTTTCCTGATGATTTTAAAAAAGCTGGGAAAATTATGCTGGCAAGTTTGGGGACGCCATTGGCTGATAATGTTTCCGCAGGGACGGTAGATAAGAAGGGTATATCAGGTTGGGCTGTTACACCGTTAACACATTATGTGGGGTTGCTTGGACATAAGCATTTTGATTTTTCAATGATATTATTTAAGGAAATGACTAAATATGCATCTTCTGAATTTGGCATACGTTTCTTTTTATTGGAGGCGCCAGAAAAAACCTTGTCAGTGATGAAATCTTGGACAACAGATCTCAATAAACATGTACGCCGCTTGGCTTCAGAAGGAAGTCGGCCCCGACTGCCTTGGGCGATGAGTTTACCTGTATATATCAAAGACCCTTCACCAGTAATTGAATTACTCAAAGAGCTTAAAGATGATAATGAAGAATATGTGCGCCGTTCGGTAGCTAATAATCTCAATGATATTGCTAAAGATCATCCTGATGTTGTCGCAGAAATAGCGGCCCACTGGATAAAGGATGCGAGTAAGGAACGGAAAAAATTAGTTCGTCATGCTTGTCGAACGTTGATCAAAAATGGACATAAAAAAACATTAAAGATTTTAGGCTACAATACGCCTAACATTCATAAAATAAATATTGATATATTGACACCGGAAGTTGTTTTTGGGGGATCTTTACAGTTTACATTATCACTCTGTTCGGATTCTAATATGGATCAGGCATTGATGATTGATTATATTATTCATCACCAAAAAGCTAATGGTAAAACTTCGCCAAAAGTATTCAAGTGGCGCACAGCTATACTGTCAGAAAAACAAACATTGAACATTGCTAAAAAACATTCTATTAAAAAAATTACAACACGTGTGTATTATCCAGGTGTGCATACAGTGGAAGTTATGGTGAATGGTGATTCTGTGGGTAAGGCTGATTTTCAGTTGATTATGCCTTGATGGAAGAAAAGTTTAATAATGTTGTTTTATTGAAAAAGGAGAAATGGTCATGAATAAAGTTAAACAATTTGCCGTATTACTTTTTTTTGGTTTACTATTTTTTAGTAGTCACTCTGTGAGT
>UOGJ01000064.1_pt1 | contig 16584 bp, 14 predicted proteins | sample 1989031 | NCBI WGS metagenome assembly UOGJ01 (sample SAMEA4712195, study PRJEB27164) | hydrothermal vent metagenome | biome: marine basaltic hydrothermal vent biome; feature: marine hydrothermal vent; material: mineral | place: Pacific Ocean | collected 2011-06-14/2011-07-23 | depth 1719 m | reverse complement strand
TGATGATACCTTAACTATTATTCTCAAAAATCAGGCTTCGACATATGACCAGGCTTTGGTGGTTAAAAGTCTTATTCAAATGTTCCAATTAACTCAAGATGCTAATGACTTAGTTATGGCTGAACAAATTATGGATTTTTTTGTTAATAAATGGAATCGCAGTGGTTTTGATATGTTTTACGATGTAAGAACACAAGATGCTGAAACAATTCCAGAATTTAAAATTATACACGCAGGCCCTGCCTTATGGATTGGTGACGCGGCTATGGATCTTTATGAAAAGACAGGAAATACAGTGTATTTTAATTTAGCCTTGGAAATAGCGCAGTGGAGTATGTCACTTCCACACTATGAGAGCGGCATTGCCATGGGAGATGTAGATACGGATGTTCCCTGGAGAAGAATTTTTTCATTAGAACATAATATTGATTTTATTTCTGTGATTAAAAAATTTTTAAAATATAAAGACAAAAATATGTTGCTATCTATTGATACAAATTTTTTAGAAACAGAATTGTCTAATTTAATTGGTTTTATTAAAAAACGCTATAATCCTGAGTCTGGTCTTTTAAATCGGGGAGTTGGTTTGGATGATAGGGGGATTGCCCATTGAAGATACGGTTAAGGCTCTTGATACAACAACATTTCTTATTTTAGCATTGGGACCGCAAGGCGTAAAAGATGAACTTGGTATAAACCCAGACGACCTTATTGATAAAACTAAAGGAATTTTTGGTGTAACTGTTAATATGCTGAATATAGGAAGAATTTCTGGTTTTGATTTTACAGACCCTTATTTTCGAAATCCTATGGTTTGGTTTGAGGGGACAGCACAAATGGCTGTTATTTTTTCTGAAATGTCTAAATGGCATGATTCGTTAGGAAACTTTGAAAAAGCTGCTTATTATGAACAAGAGTGGAAATTCTATTTAGGTGAGTTAAAAAAAGCTGAGAGGATATATAGTGATGGAAGAACAGGAGTGCCTTATGCAAGCCATGGAGGGATGTTAACTTTTCCTGTTGGAGGATTTAATGTTGCCGAAAGAGGATCAGATGGTCAGTTGCCAAGTTCCATTGATTCTGGAACATGGAAAATATATGCAGAAAAACGGTATAATCCTATGGGAGAAAGTTCTAGTCCTATTAATCAAAAGGTGGAGATAAACGGAGTCAATAACCAAATTCAAGCTCCGGAGACTAAAGGGGGGATTGACTTCAATCCTAACAGAATGAACATAGAAGAACGTGGTCAAGGGGTTAAGTTTGATATTCCGTTGATGGATATGACAGGGAGCCCGATTACAATTGAAAATTTACAAAATGCCACAGGTTTTGAACCCATGATCATCAATATTACCCCTATTACCAACTTGCCGTTTCTCCTTGGACTTGATTCAGAAGATTTTCTTGATGAACCAGCTAATGAAGAAAAAATGACAATCTATCCTGAGGCAGCAATGATTGAACCGAAACGAATAAAAATTTTAAGTTAATATTTTTTATGCTTTATTATTCACAATCCTATTAACAACCATACTCCCAATAGCATCCCCTTCAACATTTACAGTCGTACGTACAGCATCGAGAAATCTGTCAATCGGAAGAAGGATGGCGATGGCTTCTACGGGGAGGCCTACGGATTGTAGGACCATGACCATGGTGACCATGCCGGCACTGGGGATGCCTGGAGCGCCAATGGCGGCGATGATGGAGGTGAAAAAAATAATCAATTGTTGGATAATGTTTAGCTCAATGCCCATGATATTAGCGACAAAAAGGGCGGCTACGGCTTCATAAAGTGCTGTGCCATCCATATTAATCGTTGCTCCCAATGGTAAAACAAATCCTGCGACATCTTTATCCACTTTTAAATTTTTCTCTACACAATTCATTGTGATCGGTAATGTTGCTGAACTGGAACTTGTAGAAAAGGCTGTAACCAAGGCTTCACGAATACCTTTAAAAAATTTAAGAGGAGAAACCTTTGCTACAGTCATTAATAGGCATGGCAATACGACAAAACCATGAAAAAGTAATGCTCCAATAACAACAAGTATAAACTTACCTAACGCGGCAAACAGGGTGGCATCTTGTGTGGCAATGAGTTTGGCCAATAACGCAGCGATACCTACTGGGGCGAGTTTCATAATCCAATTAACCATCACCATAATTAATTCAAAACATTCATTCAGTAGTTTTAAACTAGCTTTGGCTTTATCACCACTCATAACTAATGCAATTCCTAAAAATAAAGCAAAAATAACTGTAGGGAGGACTTTAGTATTGGCCATGGCATAAACAGGATTTACAAATAATCCGGAAATAAATGTTTTAAAAAATTCTGGTAATGTCATTCCTTTTGTACTGAATGTGGACATGGCATCTTGAAAAAGTGTAATCTCTAAACCAACGCCAGGTTTAAAAATATTAACGACGATTAAACCCAGAAAAACAGAAAGGGCTGTGGTGGAAATAAAATACATAAGGGCTGTTTTCCATACTTTATTCATTTGCGCGTGCGCGCGAAGGTTGGCAATGCCGACAGTAATAGACGTGAATACCAATGGTATGAGAATCATTTTTAAGAGGTCAACAAATATTTTACCGCCCAGTTCACACGCATAAAATATCGGTCCATAGAAAGAGGCTGTGTCGCCTGAAATATTTAATAATAAACCAACAGTAACACCAATGAGTGACCCTAAAAGAATTTGAAAATTGAGAGAAAGTTTCATTATTTACGTCCTTAATTTATAACCGATTTTAAATAAATGCACTGTTAAAAAAAATAATACTAACGCGGCTGTAAATGAAACTACGGCACAAAGAATAACGGAGACATCAGAAATATTTGTGACGCTGTAGCGAATACCGTTGACTAAATAAAACATGGGATTAAACCTTGAGATATCTTGAACAAGCTGGGGGAGCATGCCCACAGGATGAAATACACCACCCATCAGAACAAGCGGAACGATCATATAAATATTCCAAACATTAAGCATACCAAAATCTTCTGCCCATAATGCAGCAATCATCCCGGCACAGGCGAATATAATGGAAATAGTAAATATAAAATAGAGAAGAATCCAAGGATGGACAATTGTTAAAGGATAAAAAAATTGAGAAATACCATAAACACCCAAACAAACAATTGTTCCACGTAATAAGCTTCCAGCTAATAAACCTAAGACCATTTCAAAATAGGAAAGTGGGGACAATAAAACTTCTTGAATATGATTATGCCAACGGGCAATAAAAAGTGAGGCACTCGTATTTTCATATGAGCTGGAAATCAAATGCATTGTCATCAATCCAGGAATAATAAATTCTAAATAGGAAAGACCTGTTTCACTAAAATCAATACGGCTCCCAATAGCCACGCCGAAGATATACATAAAGAGAAGAGATGTCACCAACGGAGGAAAAATCGTTTGTCCCGCCGCACTTAAAAAACGTAAAATTTCACGTTTAGATAACGCAATAACACCAATAGGATTTGTGATCATTCTAACCCCGTCACTTCCATAAATACGGTTTCTAATGATTTGTCTTGTAATATTTTCTTTTTTTCACCAATACGTACAATATGTCCGTGATTAATAATACCAATTGTTTTGCAGAGTCTTTCGGCTTCTTCCATATAGTGGGTCGTTAAAAAGATTGTTTTACCTTCTTTGTTTAACTGTGTCAAATAATCCCAAATTAAAAATTTAAGTTCTAAATCACATCCAGCGGTTGGTTCATCAAGAATTAGAATTTCCGGATCATGAATAAGAGCCCTCGCTAATAAAAGACGTTTTTTCATGCCGCCGGATAAAATACGATGTTTGACATTGCGTTTTTCTGTCAACTGAAAGCGCTCCAATAATTCATCAGCACGTTTTTTTGCTTGTTGAGGCGTAATACCAAAATATCCCGCTTGATAGACTAATATCTGATGGATTGTTAAAAATGGATCAAAGTTAAATTCTTGTGCGCATAAACCAATTAATCGACGTGATTGAAGATATTCCTTTTTGACGCTATACCCAAAAATATTAATTTCTCCGGAATGAAAGTTGGAGAGTCCTGTTAAAGAATTTATTGTTGTAGTTTTTCCAGCCCCATTAGGCCCAAGAAATGCAAAAAAATCACCCCTCTTAACTTCAAAGGTAACATTATCCAAAGCCCGAAGTTTTTTGTAATACTTGGTAAGTTTATTAATTGATATGGCTGTATCTGAGTTTCTCATTATTTATTAAAATTAACCTCTGCTTTACGTGCCGCATTACGCACTATTTCCGGAAGCGCAGGATGAATATAAATCATATTGAGCAAATCATCAAGTGTTCCTTCTTTATTCATAAACGCGATAATCATATGAATCATATCTGATGCTTCTTCACCCACAATATGGGCCCCTAAAATTTTGCGCGTGGTACGCTCAATAAGAATTTTACAAAAACCATGATCGGAACGTAAGGCCATGCCCATGGCACTGCTTTTATATAAATTTAAACCTACGACATAATCAACTCCATCAGCCTGAAGTTCTTCTTCAGTTTTACCAACTCCCGCAATCTGTGGATATGAAAAAACAGCGTGGGGGATAGGTGGATATTGAATAGGCGTTTTTACATCTTTAAAAACCTGATTAAATAAATATTCACCCTCAAAATTGACACTATGTCTAAAAAAATAATTTCCCACACAATCACCCATCGCATAAATACCCTCAACACTTGTCCGTAAATAATCATCAACTTTAACCAAACCTTTTTCTTTTAGTTCAATATCTGTATTTTCCAATGCTAATGTATCTGTATTAGAAACAATCCCTGTCGCGACTAAAAGGGCCTCAGCACTCAACTGTTCAGTTGTTCCATCTTGATTCCGATAAATGACACTAAAACGATTGTTGTTGTAATCAACCCTCGTCGGCACAGAACCTAAATGTACATTATATTGCTCCGCAAACACATCTGTAAATTCTTCTGCGACCTGTACATCTTCTCCTTTAAGAAAACGGCTACGTACTAAAAAATGCACCTCTGTCCCTAATGCGCCATACGCATGCCCTAACTCTACGGCAATGTAACCTGCACCAATAACAATCATTTTTTTAGGAAGCTTATTATTTCTCAATGCTTCTGTACTCGTCATATAAGGAGTTCCCTCTAATCCTTCAATATTAGGAATATGGGGACGTGCGCCAACAGCAATAAATATTTTATCCGCTGTAATTTGTTCATTGCCAACTTGAATGACTTTATTTGACACAAATTTTCCCTCAGCAGAATAATAATCAATATTCGGGTTACGGTCATATCCAGCGGCAATGCTTGAGGAATCCGTATCAACGGTTGTGGAAATATGTTTAATTAATTGTGCGAAGTCAACACCAATGGTTTGATCAATATCTAAATTTAGCTTATGGGCATGGCGAACTTTAGTGGCCACGTCCGCGGGATGAATAAGCATTTTAGAAGGAATACATCCCCGATTTAAACATGTTCCTCCTAAGGCGGACTTTTCAATGCACGCTACCTTTAGCCCTAAGCGCACCGCAGGGGAGATGATTTTAGCACCACCGCCGGAACCAATGACAATAACATCATATTTTTTCATAATTAATTTTCCTTTTTAAATTTCTCTAAAAGCTCAATCACTTCATCAACCTCTGAAGTTTTCATTATTTTTGCCCTTAATTTTCCCACATTGGCAATGCCTTTCAAATACCCAATATAATATTTCCGAAAAGCAAAAACAGCACGTTGTGTTTCTTGGCGAAGTTTAATGAACAGATTTAAATGATAAATACACAGATCAATTTTTTCTTCCAGCGTAGGCTCTGGGAGCAATTGCTCCGTTTTTAAATAATATTTTGTTTGCTTAAAAATCCAGGGATTACTAATCGCGCCACGCCCAATCATAACACCATCACACCCCATTTCCAACATTCTCTTCGCATCTTGTGGGCTAGTAACATCTCCATTACCAATAAGAGGAATGTTAATATTTTTTTTAATTTCCCCCAACCAATCCCAATTCGCGTTTCCTTTATATCCCTGACTACGTGTTCGGCAATGCACTGTCAGTGCCTTAGCGCCACAATCTTCAACCATCTTAGCGACCTCTGGAATCACAATACTATTGGCATCCCACCCCAGCCGTGTTTTTACTGTAACCGGAAGTTTCGTTGCATTTACAACGGCTTTTACAATCTGTTCAAAACGGGGAAGGTCTTTAAGCAATGCCGCGCATTCTCCACGATTCACATGATTTTTACTCCAACAACCCGCATTAATATCAATAAAATCTGGCTTAAACTTCTCAATACATTTCACCGACTCAGCCATTGCCTGTGGATTTGCACCAAATATCTGAATCCCAATAGGCCGTTCTTGATCGCTTAACAACACCCGGTCCAATGCCGTAGGAATATCTCGAATTAACGCTTCGCTACTTGTAAATTCCGTATAAAGCAAATCAGCCCCAAGCTGCTTACAAATTAATCGAAAAGCCATATCACTCACATCTTCCATAGGAGCCAAGGCAAGGGGAGGGGTATCAAAATGTATAGGACCTATATTCATAAGAATGAATTATAGTTAAATTTTAATACAATGCAATTATTGAATCAGCATTATTTCTCTGCTTTTAGTTCTAAATCAGGAAATTTTAAAAATATTCTTGACATAGGGATAGGGGGTATAGTATACTTTACGTATTGAAAGGATTTACTATGAAACAGCACCCCTGTCACACAAAACAGATTGTAGCTTTGAGACGCATTGAAGGCCAGGTTAGAGGTCTTCAAAAAATGATTGATGAAAAACGTTATTGTGTTGATATTTTGACTCAAATTACTTCTGTAAACGCAGCCCTTTTACGGGTCCAGGATAAAATATTAGAATCACATTTGAAGGGTTGTTTGACGAGCGCTTTAAAAGGGAAATCGGAGATTGACCGTGAAAAAAAGGTTTCAGAAATTTTTGATTTACTAAAAAGATTTCGGAAAAATGGATAAATAGTTAGATACTATTTGACAATAATTTTGAAATGATGTAATTTAAATTAATGAAAAATTTTACTCAAAATAAAAAATCTATAATCCTAACTTTGGCCTTTTTTGTTGGATTTGCAGCCATTTTTTGCTGCTGTTTAGCAAATGAAACGCAGGCACAGACACCAGATTTAGTTCAACAGGCTAATAGCAGTTGTCATTCTCAAGACCAACAGACTACAAAAACTTCTGATTCTGATGATTGTGACTGTCCACATACTTTAGATATTATTTTGGAAGCAAAAAATTCAGATATTGTAAAAGTAAATCTAGACTTGACTAAATTTTTAAAACAGACTGTTTTTTATTTTGAAAGAAGTTCTTTATCTAATCAACCGCAAAAATTATTCAGTAAACATTTTTTTCCTATACTGAGCCAAAACGCCCTTCCAATATATCTGCAAAACGCATCCCTTCGTATTTAATATCTAAACCTTATTTTTTGTTTAAAAGTATCAATGAAGTAAATCCATTTTAATAAGGAGAAAAAGGTGTTTAGATATCTTTATATTGGTCTAGGAATTACAGTATTTATTTTTACACACACAAATTTTATATTTGCCGAGTCTTCATTCTCAAAAAGAAATCATGAGTTGAAGAGTTTGGAAGACCTGCTGAATCAAAATGATGGAAGTATTCCTAATGTTATTGTCGATAACTTAACATTAGATGAATATGTTCGGTTGGGACTTAAACGGAATCAGCAACTTAAAGCGGTGTTTTATCAGTGGAAGGCTTCTCTTAAGAAAGTTCCGCAGGCTTTTTCTCTGCCTGATCCACAATTTTCTTTTACAGAATATATTGAATCCGTTGAAACACGCGTTGGTCCGCAAAATAGGGCTTTTTCTGTCAAACAAAAGCTCCCCCTGCCGGATAAATTATGGATTCGTAAAAGCAAATCTTTTAAGGCCTCTGAATCGGTTTATCACAGGTTTGAACAAATACGTTTGGATATTGTCTACAAAATTACTGATGTATATTACGAGTATGCCTACCTTTATAAAGCGATTTTATTGACTAAAGAAAATATGACTTTATTGATAAATTTTGAAAGTGTGGCGCAGTCCAGATATGCCTCTGGGTTGACTGAAAATCAGGATTTATTAAAGGTTCAGGTAGAGTTAGGAAAATTAGAGAGTGATCTTTACACTTTGCAAGACAGACGTTCCGCTTTAATGGCTCGCTTGAATGCATTACTTAATCTACCGGAAACAACTATTTTACCTTGGCCTAAAGTTAGCTTCCAAAACGTTTATTCAAAAGAAACGAAAGAAGAGATGGAAGCATTAATACTCAAATTAAAGAAAGACAACCCACAATTATTATCGATGGATAATAAGGTTGAGCAGAATAAAGAAAATGTAAAACTCGCTAAACGTGCTTATGTCCCAGATTTAACGGTAGGATTTACACAGGTTAATACAGGCGATGCACTTAATTCGTCATTAGCAGACAGTGGAAAAGATGCTCAAATGGTTATGTTCTCTGTTAATGTTCCTATTTGGTTTAATCGCATTAATGCTGAAATTCAAGAGGCGGAGGCTTTTTTACAAGCAACGGAAAGTTCCCGCGTTAATAAAGAGAAAGAACTTTTATCACAACTCGCCTTTGTGCATTATCAATACAGCGATGCGTTAAGACAATCGTGGCTTTATAAAGATGGATTGATTCCAAAAGCAGTTCAAACACTTAATGCAACAAAAACAGGATATGAATCTGGCAAGGTGGATTTTCTCTCCCTAATAGATGCTCAGCGTATGTTACTTAATTTTCAGTTATCCTATTATCGACATGCAGCGAATGTCCAACAAAAATTAGCTCAAATCAATACGCTTATTGGGTCTATTGACCAAACCTTAGAAGGAGAAAAATAACATGTTAAATAAAATTAAAAACCATTGGCCGTTTATTGTTGGCGGGATTGTTGTAGGGATGATTTTTATGAAAGGTATTTCACCTACAAAATCAGGTTCCCATTCAGACCATACGGCTTCAGGCAGTGAATCTTCTGAAAAAAAGATAAAATTTTGGACATGTTCAATGCATCCCCAGATCAAGATGCCTGAAAAAGGGCTGTGTCCTCTTTGCGGCATGGATCTGATTCCTCTGATGGAAGGCGATGATGCTGACGATGATAGTGGAATAGTTTCGTTAAAGTTGAATAAAAAAGCACGTAAACTGGCTGAGATTGAGACAACGGAAGTTATATATAAGGAAGCGGTCAATGAGATACGCCTCGTCGGAAAAGTTGATTATGACGAGACACGGCTTTCGTATATCAGTGCATGGATTGCTGGACGCATGGATCGTTTGTATGTTGATTTTACAGGAATAAAAGTCAGAAAAGGTGATCATCTAATTAAACTTTATAGTCCGGAGTTGTTGGCGGCACAAGAAGAATATCTTCAAGCGATTAAAAATTTAGAAGAAACAAAGGGAAGCGAACTTGGGATTTTACGTAGCACCTCTGAGTCCACATTAAAAAGTTCTCGGGAAAAGTTACGGCTTTACGGAATTAGTGAAAAACAAATACAAAATATTGTTAAACGAGGAAAACCTCAGGAACATATGACCATTAACTCTCCGGTTACCGGAACGGTCATACATAAAAATGGATTTGAGGGGATGTATGTCAAAACAGGGGATAAGGTTTATACCATTGCGGATTTAAGTCAAGTTTGGTTGTTTTTAGAAGCCTATGAAAGTGATATTCAATGGCTTCATTATGGACAGAAGGTGACGATTGAAGCTGAGAGTTTTCCAGGACAAAAGTTTCATGGAAAGATTGCTTTTATTGAGCCGTTTGTGAATGAAAAAACACGAACGATTAAGTTGAGGGTCAATGTTGATAATAAAAACGAAAAACTAAAACCTGGAATGTTTGTACGAACAACAATTAAATCTGTTGTTGGAGAAGGCGGAAAAGTTTATGAGGAAGAGTTGGCTGGAAAATGGATATGTCCCATGCATCCGGACATTGTCAAAGATCATCAAGCTCCCTGTGATATTTGCGGGATGGATCTTATTAAGACGAAAGAGTTTGGTTTTGCAGAGAGCCCTTCTTTGCGAAAGAAGGTTCTTATAATTCCTAAAACAGCTGCTTTGATTACGGGAAAAAGGGCTGTTGTTTATGTGGAAAATATTAATGATGAAACAGGTATTCATCGTTATGAAGGACGAGAAGTTGTTTTAGGTCCAAGAGCTGGTAAAAATTATATTATTGCGTCTGGTCTGAAAGAAGGGGAAAGGGTGGTTATTAAGGGTAACTTTAAGATTGATAGTGCTCTACAAATTCAAGCTAAGCCGAGCATGATGAATCCAGCAGGGTATTATAGTGAAGGCTACGGTGTCATATCCGGAACAGTTTCATCAGATGAGAATGCCGGATTATTAGTTTCAGCCTTGCCATCTTATCTAAACGTTTCTAAGGCATTGGCTGGTGATGATGTTCAACAATCTATCCGTCATTTGAAAGAATTTCGTAAGCAAATCAAAAATATTATTGAAAAAAATAGTTGGACAGATATTAGTGAAGGACTGGTCGGTGAAGTTAATCAATTACAGAAAGAGTTATCCGTGATTGATTTAGATATTAAATCTTTACGTAAAAGATTTGGACGGGTTTCTTTAATTTTAAAAAATATTTTTTCAAAATATGAATATAAAGAAGACATTAAATTCTTCTTAAGCTTTTGTCCAATGGCTTTAGGAAATGGTGCATATTGGTTACAAGATTCAGATGAAGTAAAAAATCCATATTATGGAGAATCTATGTTGGGGTGTGGTGAGATACAGAAAGAATATGGAAGAAAAATTATTAAACAACAACCCAAAGGAAGCACCCATAATCATTAATTGTAGGGGCGGGTTCTAAACCCGCCCAATACGGAGAGTTAGTAATGATCAATAAATTAATAAAATATTTTTTAGAAAACAAGCTGATCACTGCTTTGTTTATCATCGTCATTATCCTGTGGGGACTGGCGGTGATGCCTTTTGATGTCAAAGAAAGTCTGCTTCCACGTAATCCTGTTCCCGTCGATGCTATTCCTGATATTGGTGAAAATCAACAAATTGTTTTTACGGAATGGATGGGACGATCGCCTCAGGATGTAGAAGATCAGGTGACTTATCCTTTAGCCGCAGCTTTGCAAGGTGTTCCGGGAGTAAAAAGCATTCGTAGTTATTCGGCGTTTGGTTTTTCGACTATTTATATTATTTTTAATGAAAAAATAGATTTTTACTGGTCACGATCACGTGTATTAGAACGTTTGAGTGTGGCTCAAAAGGAATTGCCTGAGGACGTAACACCAGCCTTGGGTCCGGATGCAACAGCGTTAGGACAGATATTTTGGTATACGTTGGAAGGAGATGGTTTTGGGTTGGACGAACTGCGCTCCATTCAGGATTGGTATGTTAAATATGCCCTTCAAGCAACCGAGGGTGTGAGTGAAGTTGCTTCCGTCGGAGGATATATTAAAGAATATCAAATTGATATCGATCCAGACGCGATGCGCGCGTATGACGTGTCTTTAACGAATATTATCCAATCAGTCAAAAAAGCAAATATTGACGTTGGAGCAAAAACGATTGAATTTAATCAAGTGGAATATGTGGTTCGTGGTATTGGATTTATTAAAAATGTTAAAGATATTGAAAATGTTGTGGTTAAAGTTAATGACAATATCCCAATTTATTTAAAAAGCGTGGCTCATGTTGATTTGGGTCCAGGATTACGTCGAGGAGCTTTGAATAAAGAGGGGGCTGAGGTCGTCGGAGGAGTTGTTGTTGCCCGTTATGGGGAAAATCCTATGGCCGTTATTAAGCGCGTAAAGAAGGCCATTGAACAATTAGAACCGGGACTGCCTTCTAAAACGCTTAAAGACGGCACTATTTCAAAAGTTAAAATTGTCCCTTTTTATGATCGGGCAAAATTGATTGATGAAACGTTAGGAACATTGAGTGATGCGCTTAAACAGCAAATATTAATTACGATTATTGTTGTATTACTGTTCCTAATGCATTTTCGCAGCTCTCTTCTTATTTCGTTAATGCTGCCGTTAGCGGTCTTGATGGCTTTTGTTTTGATGAAGTTGTTTAATGTGGACGCAAACGTTATGTCCCTCGCGGGAATCGCCATTGCCATTGGAACGATCGTAGATATGGGGATTATTATGTGTGAAAATATCCTTAAAAAATTAAATGAATCTAAAGAGGACGATTCTCCAATTCAGGTTATTTATAATGCCTCAGCTGAAGTGGGCGGAGCTATTCTCACGGCCATAACCACAACGATTATTTCGTTCTTGGCTGTTTTTACCATGTCAGGTCCAGAAGGAAAATTATTTAAACCACTTGCTTATACAAAAACATTTGCACTATTAGCCTCCGTTATTATTGCCTTACTGGTTCTTCCGGCTTTAGCCCATTTACTTTTTGTTCAAAGAAAAAAGATAAAACAAAATAGGGACAGCGACTATTTTTCTAAAAAGAATATTCCAAAAATAGTCGCTGTCCCTATTTTGTCTTTATTGGCTTGGAATTTTTCCTGGATAGCAGCGATCAGTGTTTTATTCATCGGAAGTTATATGATGTTTAATCATAAAATTCCAGAAAGGTATAAAAATTTATTTGTCAAATATGTGAATTGGATCGCCATTGGTGTTGTATTGCTATTCTTGACAAAAGAATGGATGCCGCTCGGTGTTGGAAAAGGATATATTCTTAATCTTATTTTTGTCGGAGGAATCATCTTTTTCTTAATTTGGTTTTTCTTTAAATTTTTAAGTTTTTATCCTAAATTTTTAATGTTTTTTTTAAAAAGAAAAGCACTCTTTTTTGCCATGCCTATTTCACTATTTATTTTAGGAATCACTATTTGGTTAGGGTTTGCTCAAGTTATTTCACCGATAACGAATGGATTAAGTAAGATCGGGATTAGTCAAACCGCTGTCCTTCGCACCTGGCCGTTTAAGGATTTAAATCATACCTTTCCAGGACTAGGTAAAGAATTTATGCCGAACCTTGATGAAGGCTCTTACCTTTATATGCCGACCACGATGCCGCATGCTTCCATTGGAGAAGCTTTGGATGTTCTGCAAAAACAAAATATTCAAATGAGTCAAATTCCAGAGGTTGAATCTGTTGTTGGTAAACTAGGCCGCGCTGATTCGCCGCTTGATCCGGCTCCAATTTCGATGATTGAAACGGTTGTTAATTATAAATCAGAATACGGCCCTAAAGATCCTGAAACCGGAAAACGTGAACGGCAATGGCGGGATCACATTCAGTCCCCGGATGATATTTGGGATGAAATCGTCAAGGCAGGAGAAATTCCTGGATCAACATCGGCTCCCAAATTACAGCCTATTGCTGCGCGCATTGTTATGCTTCAATCAGGCATGCGGGCACCGATGGGGGTAAAAATCTTTGGACAGAATTTAGAAGAGTTAGAAAAAGTTGGATTTCAAATTGAAAAATTCTTAAAAGAAGTTCCGGGCGTTCAACCGGCCTCAGTGATTGCCGATCGGATTGTCGGTAAGCCATATTTAGAATTTTTTATTGACCGAGAAAAAATTGCACGTTACGGCGTCAATATTCAAGATGTTCAAAATGTTGTTGAGATGGCGATTGGTGGAATGCGTGTTACAACAACGGTTGAAGGGCGGGAACGTTATCCTGTTCGTGTAAGGTATATGCGGGAGTTAAGGGATTCTATAGAAGAATTACAGGAAGTTTTGATTCCAACAACAACAGGCGCGCAAATTCCTTTAACACAGGTGGCCACGCTTAAGTTTACGCGGGGTCCTCAGGTTATTAAAAGTGAGGACACCTTTCTTATTGGGTATGTTTTGTTTGATAAAAAGTCAGGGGTCGCTGAGGTGGATGTTGTTAATGCGGCACAAAATTATCTGAAGGAAAAAATGGATGCCGGGGAGTTTACTTTACCTTTGGGCACAAGTTATAAATTTGCCGGAAGTTATGAAAATCAGGTGCGTAGTGAAAAGAAACTAGCGGTTGTACTTCCGTTAAGTTTATTGGCAATATTTCTTATTCTTTATCTGCAATTTAAATCCATTTCCACAACCCTTTTAGTATTTAGCGGGATTGCAGTTGGGTTTAGCGGCGGATTTATTTTAATCTGGCTTTATGGGCAGGAATGGTTTTTTCAGTTACCATTTTTTGGAAGTTATTTTCATGATTTGTTTAATATGCAATCGTTTAATTTGAGTGTCGCGGTTTGGGTTGGTTTTCTAGCGCTCTTTGGGATTGCCAGTGATGACGGGGTTGTCATGGGAACATATCTCGATCAAAGTTTTCAAAAACATAAACCAACAACTATCAAAGAAATTCGTGAGGCAACATTGGAGGCGGGTAAAAGGCGTGTTCGTCCATGTTTGATGACGACAGCGACAACGATTTTGGCCTTACTGCCCATCTTAACCTCAGCCGGACGCGGGGCAGATGTCATGATTCCTATGGCTTTACCTTCTGTAGGTGGAATGATGGTTGCTTTAATTTCCCTCTTTATTGTTCCGGTGGGATATTGTTGGTTGCAGGAAAGAAAGTTATTAAAAAAGGAGGTGGAAGAATAAGACAAATGATACGTAATTTGAACAATTATGATTTTTGACAATAACTAATAAAAAATAAGGAGATATACAATGATTAAGAAATTTTTAGTATTAACAATAAGTATGTTTTTATTTTCAACTGGATATGTTTTTGCTGGTGCAGGGCATGATCATGGCGAGCAAAAGGGTTCGATGAAAAGTTCTATGAAAATGGAACAGCTTTCTACAGATGCTATTGAAGTCGGCAACAAAATTTGCCCTGTTAGTAAAGAAGCAGTTGATGATATGGGTGGAGTTGTAAAATATGAATACAAAGGAAAGATTTATAATCTATGTTGTAAAATGTGTGCAAAAAGTTTTAAGAAAGATCCTAAAAAATATATCGGGATTGTTGAAAAAATGATGGAAAAAAAAGAAAATCATCAAGAGGATGATCATAGTGGGCATGGTCATTAAAAAAAGGAGTATGTGCATATGAAAAAGACATTATTTATAGCATTAGGTATGGCTGGTGTTCTTTTTCTTTATGGGTATTTTTCTTCTTCAGCAGGGCATGACCATAAAGCGCATGGTGGCAAAGATGACCACCATGCGCAGGAGTCATCTGATACAGAAAAACAAAATAGCCATAAAGAACAGGTGCATTCTCATTAAGGGATTTTTTAATCCTAGATAGTGTCAAAAATAATAAAAAAAAATGAAAAAGTATTTATCGGTGTTGTGTAGAAGAAGATACCGCGTTAAAACATCGCGATATCTTTAATACATTCGCGACACCTCATATCAAAATGCAAAAATACATTTTGATTAGGAGAAAAAAATGTTAGAAAGTTTAATTCCTTTGCATCCTAAATTGGTTCATTTTCCAATTGCATTATTTGTATCTGCTTTAATTTTTGATTTACTAAGTTTTATCACAAAAAAAGAAAGTTTACATAAAACGGCCTTGAGCATGTATGTTTTTGCAGCGTTCTTAACGCCAGTCGTTATTCGGACAGGTATTTGGGAAGTAGAACGTATTAGCTTAAATCATCCTATTTTAGATAAACATAAACAGTTCGCTTCCTATACTATGTGGCTATCATTAATGTCTTTACCTATTTTATGGGTTGTTAAAAAAGAATTTTCTAAACTATTTCGACCTATATTTTTTCTATTGCTTCTAGGTGTTGTGAGTTGTGTTGGTATTACTGGTCATGAAGGAGGAACAATGGTGTATGAATATGGAGTTGGGATTGAAGAGTAATAGTAAATTTAATGAATAAAAATTAGGAAAGTTAACATGTTATTTTTGTTTTTAAAGAGCCTCAGATATCGTTGGTTTGAGTATGTGCTCGCTACTGTTATTATTACGGTTATTGTTGCCGCAATTACGGTTCAACGCTCCCTGTCCTTGTATTCAGAAACACAGGTACATGATCTGGCCCATAGTTTAGGCAAGAATATGTTGGTTGTGCCTGTGAAGACAAATTTGTCGGATTTCTATGCGTTTGAGTATGGTTTTGAAAGTATGCCGGATTTTTACCTTGAAAAACTTCGGGATTCTGATGCAGGAAAGCATATCAAATTTATTCAATCACGTTTGTATGGGAATTTAGAAATAAATAATAACTCTTTTGTTATTGTTGGTGAACGTAATATGCAGCGAGGGGCAGTGTATAATCCTATCTTATCTGGGAATGTCTTCCTTCCTGAGGAAGTCTCCAAACAATTAGGTGTAAAAAAATTTGATATGCTTAATATTAAAGGAAAAATCAGTAATCTTCAGCTTACTGTGGATGATGTTATCAGCACACCGCCGGAAGGATTAAATACCGGGCTTTTTACTTCTCTTGACGTAGCACAGGAGATTCTTGATAAACCAGGAGAGATCAATGCGATGCGTTTGGCTGGATGCTGGTGCAGTATTGATGTGTCTGCTCTTGCCGTACAAGTAGAACGTTTTCTCTCTGGCACAAGGGC
>UOGJ01000036.1_pt1 | contig 16695 bp, 16 predicted proteins | sample 1989031 | NCBI WGS metagenome assembly UOGJ01 (sample SAMEA4712195, study PRJEB27164) | hydrothermal vent metagenome | biome: marine basaltic hydrothermal vent biome; feature: marine hydrothermal vent; material: mineral | place: Pacific Ocean | collected 2011-06-14/2011-07-23 | depth 1719 m | reverse complement strand
CAAACTCATTGACCCTGTGCTCCACTTCATTATAAGGAATATTAATAGCCTCTTTTAAATGCCCAGCCTCATACTCCTGCCGCATACGCACATCAACCAACACCACCTTACGCCCATCACGTTGCCACTGCCTAACTGTTTGAGATAAAACATACGGAGCTTTAGGCAGTGTTGATATTTCAGATATTTCTTCTGAAAATACCTTTGACCCAAAGGACATAAAAAAAACTATGCAACATACATACATTATAATATTATTTTTTATTATCATTTTCGAACTCCTTACAAAAAAAATTCTTCAAACTATTCAGGTACTCATTGTGTGAGCAGTTACCCTTCCGTTAAAATAATTTCATATTTTCTTTTAAAAGCCTCAAATTGCTTATTTGAATATTCTTCCTGAAAAAGGATTTTTCTATCCAAAACCGCAGTACTTCCGCAAAATTTTTGTAAAACATACTGCTTTACATTACCTATTAAAGAAACAATATCTTTTATATCTTCTTCATTACACAACGACTTCACAACAGTTGTTCGAAATTGATAATTAATTGATGAATTCTTTATGGCCTGTATTGACTCCATAATAAGATTTTTATTAATACTAACACCAATGGCTTTACAATAATTTTCTATTGAAGTCTTTACATCCATGGCTATAAAATCAACCAAATCTTTATCAATAACTTCTCTTAATACTCGTGGATTAGATCCGTTCGTATCAAGCTTCACAAAAAATCCAAGATTTTTAATTTTTTTCAAAAATCTCTTAATATCTTTATGAATAGTTGGCTCTCCACCAGAAACAACAACACCTTCAATTTTTCCAATACGGGTTTTAAGAAAATTAAAAAACCCCTCTTCTGTAATAGCAGAATTGTTTTTTTTCAAAGAAACCAGGCTTGAATTATGACAATATGGACAGCGAAAATTACACCCCTGAGTAAAAATAACGGTGGACACTTTTCCAGGGTAATCAATCAGAGAACATTTTTGAATACCGCCTATTTGCATATTTTATAGGTTGTGCGTTCGATAAATTCTTGTTTCTTACCTTTATTCCATTGTTGTATGGGTCTTAAATAACCAACAACACGTGAATACACCTCTGTTGTTTGCTCACAGGTTGGACATTGGTGATGTTCACCCGCTACATACCCACAACTTGGACACACACTAAAAGTTGGTGTAATAGTAAAATACGGCAGTTTATATCTTTCACAAATAATTTTAATCAGCCCTTTAAGCCCTTCTGGATTTTCAATTTTTTCACCAACAAACCCATGTAAAACCGTCCCCCCTGTATAGCGGGTTTGCAGTTCATCTTGTAAATCTAAAACTTCAAAAATATCATCAGAATATCCGACAGGTAAATGTGTCGAGTTTGTATAAAAAGGTTCTGCTCCCTCCACATAATTATCTTCATTAGCACAAAGAATATCACCAAATTCTTTTTTATCAATTTTGGCAAGTCGATAAGCAGTCCCCTCTGCCGGCGTTGCTTCAAGATTATAATTATTTCCTGTTTCTTCCTGGTACTTCACCAAATTTTCCCTCATAAAATCAAGCACATCTTTAGCAAAATCATGCCCTTTTTTATCGGCAATACCCTCTCCCATAAAATTTAAACACGCCTCATTCATCCCAATTAAACCAATGGTCGAAAAATGATTTTTCCAATATTGCTCAGTTCTTTCCTTCATATTTCTTAAATAAAATTTTACATATGGATATAATCCTTCATCCGTAAAATTTTCAAGCACCTTCCGTTTAATTTCTAAACTCTCTTTTGCAATATCCATTTGTTCTGATAAACGAGCAAAAAAATCGGTCACACTATTTGATAAGTAGGCAATACGCGGCAAATTAATCGTCACCACTCCAACCGATCCCGTTAAAGGAGCTGACCCAAATAATCCCCCACCCCTCTTTCTAAGTTCACGATTATCCAGACGCAAACGACAACACATACTCCTTGCATCTTCTGGATCCATATCAGAATTAATAAAATTAGAAAAATAAGGTATTCCATATTTCGCCGTCATTTCCCAAAGAGATGCCACGTTTTCATTATCCCAATCAAAATCTTTTGTAATATTATATGTAGGTATAGGAAATGTAAAAACACGCCCCTTGGCATCCCCCTCTAACATAACTTCAAGAAATGCCTTATTGAGCAAATCTATTTCCTTTTGAAAATCACCGTATGTTTCATTTTGAATCTTCCCCCCAACAATTACACCTTGATCCTTCATAAAAGAAGGAACAGTTAAATCCATTGTAATATTAGTAAAAGGTGTTTGAAAACCAACACGCGTAGGGACATTAACATTAAAAACAAACTCTTGTAAAGCTTGTTTAACCTCTTTATAGGAAAGGTTATCAAAACGAATAAACGGAGCTAAAAATGTATCAAAATTTGAAAAAGCCTGCGCGCCAGAAGCTTCTCCTTGTAAAGTATAGAAAAAATTAACAATTTGCCCTAAAACCGTACGAAAATGTTTTGCCGGCTTAGATTCCATTTTTCCTCGTACCCCCTGAAATCCGCTCAACAACAAATCCTGTAAATCCCATCCAACACAATAAACGCTAAGTAATCCAAGGTCATGAACATGCAAACACCCTGCATTATGTGCTGATTGAATCCGCTCATTATATATATTATTTAGCCAGTAAGCCTTACTCACTTGGGCTGAAATATATTGATTTAAACCTTGAAGAGAAAATGCCATATTACTATTTTCATTAACCTTCCAATCCGATTTTTTTAAATATTGATCCACCATACCCGTATTAAACTCTGTTGCTATTTTTCTGATTTGCGCATGTTTCTGTCTATAAATAATATAGGCTTTAGCCGTTTTTCTAAACTGAGAGGTTAACAAAACATCCTCTACAATATCTTGTATATCTTCGACAGGAGGTTCTGTTGTTTCCAAAACCTGATGCGCAACATTAATAACACGGAGTGTTAAATTTCTAGACATTTCGTCATCAAATTCACCCGTTGCTTGACCTGCCTTATAAATAGCAGCCATAATTTTCTCAGAATCAAAAAATTCTTTCTTACCATTACGTTTAACAATTGACTGAAAAGTTTTAGTTTTTAACATTTTTCCTCCAAAATTTTGAACCAAAAATTAATAAACTATAATATATATCTGCATGTATTGCCACAATAAAATCTTTTAAACAACTCCCCGCAAATGATACGCTATAATACTAAAGGCCACTGCCACATTTAAAGAATTTTTAATGCCTACCATTTCAATCTCAATAGCTTGATCGCATAATGGCACAATATCCTCTTGCACCCCTTCCACTTCATTACCCAAAACTAAACACACAGGACCTTGCGGTTGAAAATTGCGGTAATTGATACCCCCCTGCATTTGCTCAATAAATACAATGTGATAACCTTGGCTTTTAAGCTGTCCAATGATAGCCTTTGCACTACGCTTATATTCCCAAACAACATGTTCCTCTGCCCCCAATGCTGTCTTAGCAAGTTGAGGGTTAGGCGGATAACCTGTAATCCCGCAAAGCCAAATCTTCTCAATGCCGGCCCCATCTGCCGTGCGAAAAATAGATCCCACATTATGCAAACTACGGATATTATTTAAAACAATACAAAATGGCAACAAGTCATTTGTATTATGTTTTTTCTGACGATCAACAAGCTCTTGATGGGTTAATTTTTTCAATTATACCCTAAACATAACTTCCAAGATTCTGAACACTATCAAAAATAAATTTAAATAAAAATCCAGAAATGACAAGAATAATTGCGCTTATAACTATTTTTTGAATAAAAGTATATTTCTTATTAAACCATACCAATGGAAGGACAAACGGTCCGATTAAAAAAAATCCTACAATAAGAGTTCTGGTTCTAAAATACCATTTTGGTTTTTCGTGAGAGATGTTGTTCATAGTTTTATACCCTCTTCAATTTTTTCAGTTCCTCTTCCTTCATAGAGTAACTATGCTCTTGATTAGGAAATTTTTGCTCATGGACTTCCTGACAAAATTGTTTAATACCATTAAACATAGCCGTTTTTAAATCTACATACTGTTTTACAAATTTTGGATGAAAACGATCAGACAATCCTAATATATCATGCGTTACTAAAACCTGTCCATCACAATACACCCCAGCACCGATACCTATTGTAGGAATAGAAAGCTCTTGTGTAATCATCTTTGCAATAGCCTCTGGAATGCATTCCAACACAACACTAAAACACCCCTTATCTTCGAGCACTTTTGCATCTTCTATAATCTGATGGGCAGAATCGGCATCTTTCCCCTGAACTTTCATGCCTCCTAATTCCTCAGCACGCTGCGGCGTCAGACCAACATGTCCCATAACGGAAATACCTGCGTGCACAATACTTTCTACAACTTGTGGACATTGATTAAACCATTCAAGCTTAATGGCATCACAACCCGCTTCCTCCATAAATCGTTTAGCATTTATAACGGCTTGACTGATATCTTTTTGATAAGACTCAAAAGGCATATCCCCAATCACCAAAGCCTGTTTAACCGCCCGCCTTACAGCCTTAGCGTGATGCAGCATTTCCGTCATACCAACATCTGTCGTTGAATTAAGACCTAAAACCACATTAGCCACAGAATCCCCGACAAGAATCATATCAACTCCCACCTCATCAATAATAGAGGCCATAGCATAATCATACGCTGTGAGCATGGTTATTTTTTGGCCTTGGGATTTTTTATTTAAAATTTTTTGTATATTATCTAATTCTTTCATTTAAATTCTACCGCAAATATTGATCAATGCTCTCTGCCGCTTTCTTCCCAGAGGCAAGGGCTTCGACAACAGGACCGGCATTGGTCACGACGTTACCAGCAGCAAAAATGCCTTCAATGGATGTCATGCCTGTCTGCTCATCCACATAAATAGTTTCATCGTCATTAATATTTAATCCCGTTGAAAATTTTCTAACCAATGTATTAGGGCGATGTCCGATCGCAATAATAACCGTATCCACATCCATGATAAATTCAGACTCAGGAACTTCCATAAGCTTCCAATGATCAGTTTGTTCAGGATCAGCATAGTCCATACGTACACACTTTAAACCTCTAACAAAATAATTCTGATCTCCTAATATTTCAATCGGCCGTACAAGTGGTTCAAAACAAATCCCTTCTTCTTTACCATACTCCCGTTCAACCTTTTGGACACGCATTTCTTCCTCTGTTCGCCGAAAAAGTAAAGTAACTGTGCGACCAAAACGAACTGCTGCTCGCGCGCAATCAAGCGCTGTATTACCTGAACCAATCACAGCCACTTTTTTTCCAATCCTGAATGTTGGAATATATTTTGCAAAAAAATTTGCCTTAGTTAAATTCACCCGCATTAAAAACTCTTCTCCATAATAAACTCCCCCCAAATTTGCACCAGGCAATTCCATAAACTTCGGCATGCCAGCTCCAGAGGCTAAAAGCAAAGCTGAAAATCCTTGAGACAATATATCTTTTAAACGCATATTTTGCCCCATAAAATGTGTTGTCTTAATCTCAATACCAAAATGTTTAAACAAATTAATATCTTTATCTAAACTTTTTTTTGAAATACGAAACTCAGGAACCCCATAGCGCATAACACCACCCGGCTTGTCCAAGGCTTCAAAAATGGTAACTTGATATCCTTTACGGGCTAACTGCATTGCCGCGGATAAACCCGACGGCCCCGCACCAATGATGGCGACCTTCTTTCCTGCCCGCACAATTTTTTCCCTAGATTTTTGCACCTTACCAAAATCCGCTGCATAACGTTCAAGATGACGAATGCCGATTGGATCAGCGCCCTCATCGGTTAAAACACAAGCTATTTCACACGGTGCTGAACAAATACGGCCACAAACCGACGGAAGACAGTTTGACTGAATAATAACCTCTAATGCCGCATTTACATCGCCCTCTCGAAGAAGTCGAATGAATGCTGGGACATCAACCCCCAACGGACATCCCTTCTGACATACAGGGTCTGAACACTGTGGACAGCGTCGTGCTTCCTGCGGAACTATTTTTTTAGAATACCCACCAGAAACTTCGTGAAAGTTTCTGACGCGCTTTTCTTCTGATTGGATAATGATGTCTGACATACTCCTGCCTCTTCAAAAGCCTTCATACGAATTTTAAAATCCTGAAAATCTACTTTATGCCCATTAAACTCAGGCCCATCAACACAGGCTAAAACAATCTTACCCCCCACTTTCACTCGACAAGATCCGCACATCCCCATGCAATCCACCATGACAGGATTTAAATGCACGCGTGTTTTAATCTTATGTTCCTTAGTAAACCTACATACTTCCTCCATCATTTCTGCCGAACCAATGGCACATACAATTAACTCCCGCTCTTGATCATTATATTTTTCAACAATTTCCTTAAGGACATCCGTGGCTAAACCTTTACGTTCATAAGAACCGTCTTCCGTTGTGATAAACACTTTATCACATGCCAAACGCATCTGTGGTTCAAGCATTAACGTACGCTTTTTGCTTGCACCAACAATCCCAATCGTTTTATTCCCTTGTTTTTTAAACGCACGACAAATAGGTAAAACCTTCGCCACCCCCATCCCTGTAGCCACACAAATAACAGCCTTTCCTTTATCAATTTTAGCAGGAATACCTAGTGGTCCTAAAATAGAAAAAACAGCTTCCCCAATAGAAATTCCGCCTAACTTTCGTGTCGTATAACCCACCTCTTGAAAAATAAGTGCGATAGTTCCCTTCGCTGTATCGGCATCAATCACACTTAAAGGAATCCGTTCATCACCCTCTTCTGGACACACACTGACAAATTGCCCTGGTTCAACACAACCGGCAACCTCCGGTGCTAAAATATCCAAACGCTTTATGTGTTCAGAAAGAATTTGTTTGTTAAGAACCTTAAAAGACATTACTAAAAAAATACTCCTGGCGGCGGTTTAGGCATTTTTTCAACAATACCAAGAACTTTACCTAATAAAGAAAAAGTACCGTTAACCACTGAAACAGGGACTTGTAATAACGCACACCCACTTTGCGTAAAAATAAAAAACAAAAGTAAAAAAATTAGATAATACTTTTTATTTAAATTCATTTTAAAAATGATTCCGATTCCATGACACCAGAATCAACTGTTGTCTTGCCTCCAAGGATTTTTATCGACTCAAGGCCATCTAAAACAGGATAAAGGATCTCGTCAAAGAAAATTTGACGCTGCCTCGCTCCTTGCGTATTATCTTGATATCCTTGCAACATTTCTGTTTGTTCTTTTTTTTGCATCTGCAAATCTTCAAGTTCCTTCTTTTGCAATATCTCTCGTTCTTTTAATTGCCTTAACTCTTCCTGCTTAACCTCAATATTTTCACCTACAGATTCTAATTTCAAAATCTCATCATCTAACACGGTTACCTGCTCCATAAAATTCTCTAAAGCACCTTGACCTTCTGCAATATTATTTTCAATATCCACCAACCGATGCTCTGCCCCTGACTTAAATGCTGACTTACTCTTATCTTGTTGTAAAAGCCATTGCATTGACCAATCAATTACTTCTCTAGTATTTTGCATTAACGCATCCATTTTAACAAACTGCATACTCCTTGCCTTTTTCTCCTTACTTAAAAAAAACTCTTTAAAATCTTTGTCCTTCTCAATAGAGGCTGCTGCATCATGATACACATCAATGGAACGCTTCAATACATTTCGATTAAGCCCAATCAATAAATATTTATCTATAAAGCAGTACGCAGGCTCAACGCTCGCACCTAAAGGTAATGCGGCGTAATGGATGCTGACATCTTTATAATCCTCTTCTTGTAAAACTACGAAAGGATTCGTGGTAACTTTTTTTAACACCTTTTCTGCTTTATTTAGATCATCAGCCTCCAAAAAAAGCACTATTTCAGGAATCGGAAACTCCCCTACCATAGGCACAGCAACAAACTGCATTCCAGAAATATAACCGCCAATTTCATCACCAAAAATTGGCAAAATATCCATCTCGATACTAACCCCCAAGGCCCGCTCCGTAGCTTTAATTCTTACCATAGGAGATATATCTTCCTCTGAACCTGTTGGCTTATTTATTTCTTTCTTAATTTGACTCCAATAATAATTAAGATTAAAACAATTGCTCCATTGATATCCTACAATACTCTCTGGTATAAAACGTATTGTTGCATTTTCTTCCGATGGACATGTATAAAGAAGGGCTATGTCTTCGTCAATTTGATTTTTATCAAAAAATAGAGCATATTTTTGCCGCGTAACTTCCCCCCAATGTGATGAAAATCCAAAAAGAGTCAAACCCTCAACCTTTTTAAAAAACTCTTTCATTTGTGTTTTGACTGTTGAGACTTCTGACTTTTGAACATTTCTTTTTTTCTGCATAATATCTATAAACCGTGCAGCCTCTTTTTTAATCAAGCCTGTCACTTTTTCTACATCAACGTAACCTCTCGTATCTGCTTTAGCAAAAAATTTCTTTTGTGCTATTTTATACGAAGGATCTGTTTCCAAAAAGTCCTTCTTACTTTCGATCCCGTCAATAACACGTTGAATCGACTTCACACCAATCCCCACCACCAATAAATCCTCCATACGTGTAAAACCCACATTTATAGAAATATCAGGAACTGTTACGACATGAATAATACGATTTTTATATTCCTTTTTTTCAAAAGATACTTCTGATTTTGACTTCCCCTCCCACATCTGTATCATAAATTCAGCAAATTGAACCTCGGGAGCAACGCGTGTTACCAAAATCGCTGTAGAAAAAATTTCTTCAATAACATCAGGACTTAAACCCGCTGTAATATTCGCTAATCGTGTAAAATCAATAGTAAACGGGTAAACAGCTAAAGCTATTTCCTGACCAAATATCTTTTGAAAAAGAGGTGTATTAATAGAATTAGAAAAATTATTTTTTAACACTTCGATGAAAGTGCTTTGTTGCTCTGAAATCATACCTTCGTTTTCTAAAAGTATATAATCCAAATTCATGATGGACTGCCAAAGAGCATTAGATTCCAGCTTCTTAACATTACTCTGAACATTAGACATTTTTGTATAAAAAAGGACTCCTTCCGGCAAGACCTCTTCAATAGGAAGAGCTTTTTTGTATTTTTGAAAATAAAAATAACCCCCTGCAAAAATCCCTGAAACTAAAATTAACGCAATTAAAATTCCTAATAATTTTTTCATTGATCTCCTAATCTAAAAAATGTACATGCATTTTGATTCAAAACAGTAAGTGCCTCCTGTTCCTCTAAGTTCTTTAAACGACAATATGCCTGTAAGGTACGAAAAACATCTTTGGGTTCCGACTGAAAACCTTCTCCTTTTTTCTTCCCTCGATAATATACAGGCGTATCTGTTTCAATGAGTGTTTGCTCAATGCAGGCATGTTTCACAGCCTCTTGGGATTGAGGACTATGCGCAATACTAGGTGTTCCTGAAATATAATATCCATCCGTAAGAATATTATCTAAAACATCTAAAGGACCGCTATACCAATGAAATTCCGCACGTTCAACACCCAATTCGCGGGTCATCTTCCGAGATTCCTCCCACGCACCACGGGAATGAATCACCACCGGCAAGTCTAATTCCTTTCCTAACTCCAAAAATGTTTTAAAAACAACGCGTTGTTCCTGCTTCTTCTCTTCATCTTTATTTACCCACTTGTACCAAAAATCCAACCCAATCTCCCCAATGGCAATCAACTCCTCTTTGTTTTCTTGAACTAATTTAACACAGGCCTCCAGCTCATCAAGGTTAGCTTCCGATGGATGCATTCCCAAGGCTAAATAAATGTTTGGTTCTTTAATTTTACGTTTAATCTCTAAATTTTTTCGACAAGAATTTAAATCCATGCTCACGGCAACAATCCCCTCAACACCCGCGTCCACGGCACGTTTCAAGGCTTCGTCCAAGCTATCCAAATGATCTAAATGTGCATGTGTGTCAATAATCTTCATAATTTTTTCCTTGTCTCAAGAATAAATGTAACCGGTCCGCTGTTGACTAAATCAACATCCATCATCGCTTGAAACTGTCCGGTTTCTACCTTAAACTCTTTAACCTTCAATTGGGTGACAAAATATTCATAAAGCTCTTTAGCCTTCTGCGGCACTGCTGCTTTATCAAAAGAAGGTCTCCGTCCTTTTTCACAGCTTCCGTACAATGTAAATTGAGAGACGATCAAAAACTCTGCCCCAACCTCTATGGCGGAACAATTCATCCTACCATTTTCATCTTCAAAAATCCGTAAGTTAATAATTTTATTAACTAAATAATCCACATCCTTTTGCTTATCTTCTTTACACACCCCAAGCAGCACACTCAAGCCTATCCCAATCCTACCGACAACCTTACCCTTAACCCGAACCTCTGCTTTTTTAACCCGTTGAATAATAATTTTCATAAGTATAAGAGGTCTTACGTTGCTTGTAAATACTTTGCTGTGTGTATTTTTCTTTCCAAATGATACACTAAAAAATTGTTCAAAATATACTTCAGCTCTCTTCTAGCAATCTGTGTCAACCCCAAACGCAAACTAGACACCCATTGATTACGTTCAATATAAAGCATGGAAGAAACCGTCCCTTGCGAAATGGAAGTCAAATCACTTCCTGCTGTCGGACAATCACAACAGAGCAAACCCCCTTCTTTCAAACTAAACCGAGCGCGTCCACTAACCTCTTTCCCACATTTTACACAAGCATCAATATGTGGTCGAAACCCTGAAAGCAATAAAATTTTAATTTGAAAAATGTAAACCAACTTATCAATATCATTCTCTGCCTCCAGACTATTTAAATAATCCATCATTAACTGATAAACCGCTTCATTTTTCTGTTCAACCTGCATGATTTTATCAACTAGTTCTAAAACATAACCTGCAGCCATGCTCCGTTTGTAATCTAAACGAATATCCGGAAAAAACTGTTTCATATCACATTGGCTGATTAAATGCAGGTCTGAACGGCGGTACTGATAATAAACAATATCATTAACCGAAAACCGATCTAAACTGCTGCCAAACTTACGAGGATCCTTACGAATCCCTTTCAACACGCCCTTAATTTTCCCATACTCCTTAGAAAATACAAATGCTATCCGACTTGTCTCACGCAAATCAAAAGTCTTAAGAATAATTCCTTCCGTTTTAAGAATCATTTTTTACAATACCAAGATGCTTTAACAACTCCTGCTCTTTAGCCCGCATTTTCTTAACATCCTTCGGATCATGATCATCATAACCCAACAAATGTAAAATTCCATGAACAACATAAAGCACAATTTCATACTTAATAGAGGTCTTAAACCTTTTAGCATTCTCAATGGCGGCATCTGTGGAGATAATAATATCACCCATCAACCCCACACCATTATCTTCACTCAAATCAAACGCAAGAACATCCGTCGCATGATAACGCTTTAAATATTTTTTATTAAGAGCTATTATTTTCTGAACGGTAACAAAAACAATGGAAAGCTCTGCCTGCTTAACACCTTCATAACGAAGCGCCTGCTTGGCTATCTTTCTTATCTGAGGAAGGTTGAGAGGAACTTTTTTCTGAAGATTTTCGACTACTATTTCCATCATTTCCTTTTTTCTCCGGATATTTAATTCGACTATGATACATCGCACTTAGAATACGAACAAACGTCGATGAAATCTTATCAATATTTTTAAGCGTTAAATTACATTCATCCAATTGCCCATCAATAAACTTATTATTAATAATTTTCTGAACAGTTTCTTCAATACGTGTTGGACTTTGCTCATCCAGCGCCCTAACCGCGCCTTCCACGGAATCTGCTAAAAGAACAATAGCTGTTTCACGTGCCTGAGGCTTTGGTCCAGGATAGCGAAAATCACTTTCATCAACATGCTCTCCATCCTCAGCGGCTTCCAAAGCCTTTTGATGAAAATAATGGATCAAACTTGTCCCATGATGTTGAGGAATAAAATCTATAATGGCCTGATTCAACTTATTTTTCTTAGCTAACTCAATCCCTTCTTTAACATGATTTAAAATGACTAACCGACTCATCGACGGCTCAATATAATCATGTTTATTTCCTCCTAATAATTGATTCTCCGTAAAATATTCCGGTTTAACCATCTTCCCAATATCATGATAATACGCCCCCACCCGTGCTAAAAGTGCATTGGCCTCAATTGCATCGGCAGCGGCTTCACTTAAATTGCTCACAACCAAACTATGATGATATGTCCCCGGGGCTTCAAGAATCATACGCTTTAATAAGGGCTGATTAAAGTCTGAAAGCTCCAACAAACTATAATTTGTCAATGCTCCAAATAAATATTCAAAAATTTTCAACGTACCGATCACCAAAACAACACTAATAAATCCATTGGCCGCCAATGGATAAAGATAATTGACATCAAAAGAGCGTTGAAGAATAAGTTGCAAATTAGGGTTCAGTAAAAATAAACATACTAAATGTGTAGCACTTACAAAAAGACCTGCGCCCATTAATTTCCCACGTGCCCGCGCACCTTGCACCGCGTAGGAACCTGCTAAACTTCCGATAAAAAAAGTCAACATCACCCCAAAGTCCCCACCGACAATCAACGAAACAAGAATACTGCCAAGAAAAGACATCAAAAAAGATAACTGTAAATCATTAAAAAGCAACATAGTAAGCATGGCCATGCCAGCAACTGGAATATAATAATAAGGAATAGTGGTATATTGCGTCACAGCATGCGCTATAAACACAATAAGCATTAAAAGCAAACCAAAATTTAAAAATAACTTTAAATTAGCTTTATTCAAATACTGGAGGTAAATCCCAATGGAAAGTAATAGGATTGGAATAAGTAACGAATATTGAGATAACTGGCAAAAAACCATTAATACAATAATAACTACGGAGACTAAAGCAATGGTACCAATATTTTTAGATGCTGGATTCATGCTTTATCGTAAGCCTCAATAATGCATTGTGAATTTTTATTATTAAGAGAATAGGACTCATTCGGCCACAGGCACCTTAATGACAATTCCAGGTTTGATACTATCCGGGGTATCAATTTTTTCGCGATTAGCATCATAAATACGCGGCCATTTACTAAACGAATCATAAAACTTTTTAGAAATTTTCTGTAGTGTATCACCTTTTTCCACAGTGTATTCAACAAAAGATGTGGCCACAAATGATTTTTTCTGAACCTTTGTCTTAGATCTTTTTTCAACAACAACATCATCAAAAGAAGGCAATTGGAAGTCAGGTTCTTGAGAAACAACCTTCACTTTTTTTACCGATTTCTCGCGTTTTTTCAATAACTCAGGAGGGATATTTTTTTGATATGCACGTTCCGCTTTAGTTAATCCTGTGGGTATATTTTCTTTATCAATAACCTCAATTACAAAAACTTCCCGTGTCTCTTTCCCAGGGGCCTGTTCTTTTGGCGCACCCATCAAATATCCTGCATTCCCATATTTTTCCTGATCAATTCTCGGCCTATCTTCAATATACGCCCGCACATGCACATCCGGCGTTTTACACCCATAGATAAACATCACAAAAACAAGAACAATAAACCTAGAAAATAGTTTAGGCATTTTAATCTCCTTTTTTAAGCGTCATTATTCCTAATTCCTGTAACTGCTTTTGATCCAACCCTGATGGCGCATCTGTAACCAAACAACTCCCCTTTTGCGTCTTTGGAAAAGCAATCGTATCTCTGATGGAATCCAGCCCTGTTAATAACGCAACTAAACGATCCACCCCATAAGCCACCCCTGCATGAGGCGGTGCGCCATATTCAAATGCTCTCAACAAAAATCCAAATCGACTTTTAATTTCCTCCTCACCAAGGCCAATAATATCAAACACCTTCTTCTGCATATCCCGTTTATGAATACGCACAGAACCACTGCCTATCTCGCTCCCGTTTAAAACCAAATCATAAGAACGCGCACGAATTTTATTAAATTCCCCGCTTTCTAAATGACATCTATCTTCTTCTTTAATAGCAGTAAACGGATGATGCTCACTTTCCCAACGGTTCTCATCTTTATTATATTTAAACATCGGAAAGTCAACAATCCAGACAAAAGAAAACTCTTCCCCTTCTTTACGTAAATCAGGTTTATCACTTTGATATTTTTCCTTAGCCTCGGCATGCGTCATACGTGGAAACGGCGTTGGAAGGTCAATCCCCTTAATATCCTTAAAAACCTTTTTAAACAACTCTTCGGTCAACCCAAAAATATCTTCTTCTTCCACAAAAGACATCTCCATATCTAACTGCGTAAACTCTGGCTGACGATCAGCCCGTAAATCCTCATCACGAAAACATTTTACGATTTGATAATATTTATCCAAACCCGATACCATTAACATCTGTTTAAATAACTGCGGCGATTGTGGCAAAGCAAAAAATGAACCTGGATTAAGACGTGCCGGAACCAAAAAATCACGCGCCCCTTCCGGTGTTGACTTAGTCAAAATTGGCGTTTCAATCTCCATAAAATCCTTTTGATCTAAAAATTGATGAATGATCGCACATACCTTATGCCGTACTTCCAAAGCCCTCAAAACCTTTTCCCTACGTAAATCCAAATAACGATATGTTAAACGCAACTCTTCGGAAACATCAATATTATCATCAATCTCAAACACCGGGACCTTACTCTCATTTAAAATTTCTAATTTTTCTGCACAAAGCTCTACTTCTCCAGTCGCGACATCAGCATTAACCATCTTTGATGGCCGCACATTAACCTTCCCTGTCACCTTAATCACAAATTCCGGGCCTAATTTTTGCGCCACCTCATGCGCCTCTTTACTGACAGAAGGAACAAACACAACCTGCGTAAGACCATAACGATCCCGAATATCAATAAAAATCAACTTTCCATGATCCCGCCGTGCAGAAACCCAACCACACAAAACAACCTCCTGATTCCCATCCTCTTTCCTTAATTCTCCACAAGTATGACTACGTAACATTTTATTTAAACTCCCCTTAATTAATTGAATTCAACCTCTCTTTTAAAGCTTTCCCTACCATTTGTAAAGGAATTCTTTCCTGTTCTGACGAAGCCATATTTTTAACCGTTGCCTCTCCATTTTTCAATTCTTCTTCCCCTAAAATAACCACATATTTCGCTTTAGACTTATTGGCCGCACGCATCTGACTTTTCATGGAAGAAATTTTATAACTCATATCAGCACTAAGACTTTCTCCCCTAAAAACATTCAAAAGCCTAAACCCTTCCATAAAAGCCTGCTCATCCATATTCACAATATAAATATCCAAAGTATCTTCTGCTAAAATTTGCTCTTTTGGCATAGCCAAAAGAATCCGCTCCATTCCTAAAGCAAATCCCACCGCATCCACCTCTGCACCACCCAACTGACTCACTAAATTATTATATCGCCCTCCGGCCCCCAAAGCATCTTGACTGCCCAAAGAAGAATCAGAAATTTCAAAAACCGTATGTGTATAATAATCCAGTCCCCGCACCAAATTTGAATCCTCTACAAAGTCAACATTAAGACTTCTTAATGCCTTCTTAACATCTTCATAATACACCTTACTTTCCGCTGAAAGGTAACTATCCCCAATCGAAAGGCCGGCAACAACTCTTTTACACCCTCTATTTTTACAATCAAGAATACGAAACACATTACGTTCAAACCGCTGCTGACAATCTGCACATAATTCATCCACAGACGATTTCAACTCACTTCTAAGCTGTTTTGAAAATTCTTCCTTATCTTCCGGAGCCCCTAAAGTATTAATTTTAAGTTGAAAGTTATTTAATCCAAAACTTTTAAGAATATTCACACTCAATGCCATCACTTCGGAATCAAGATACGGAGAACTTGTCGCTACCCCAAGGGCCTCAACCCCAATTTGATGAAACTGCCGCAATCGCCCTTTTTGCGGACGCTCACCACGAAACATCGGACCAATATAAAACAACTTCGAAATAGCCTCTTTACGGTCAAGGCTATTTTCAATATAAGATCGAACAATCGCGGCCGTTCCTTCCGGACGCAAAGACAACGTATCCTCTTTATCAGAAGCTAACTCCAAAAGCTGCTTATTAACCACATCACTGGTCTGCCCTAGCGAACGCTTAAAAAGTCCGGTTTCCTCAAAAACAGGAGTCCGAAATTCCTTATAATTATAAAATTTTAAAATATCGCGGGCCTTAGACTCAATAAACTGCCAAGAAGGCATCTCAAAGGGGAGAATATCACTGGTTCCGCGTGGAAGTGAAAATTTTTTAGACATAGCAAAAAAAAAGAGTAATGCCAAAATCAGACAATACTCTGTTTATACTTTAAGCAAGCACAATTTAGTATTTAGAATTGTACCATTTCTGTTCAAATCGGTATAAATGACGCCTAACTTATAGCCGCTTAAAGTGTAGTAAGTCCCTAGTTTATCTATTATTGATTACTCTTACGTAATTTTTTCTTTCATCTCCAAGCCAGGCTTAAAAACAACCACACGGCGAGGAGGAACTGGAACCGTTTCCCCTGTACGAGGATTACGCCCAAAACGCGCCTTACGTTCCCTAATCTTAAAAACACCAAAATTACGCAACTCAACCTTTTCATTACGAATAAGACTTTCAGTAATCACATCAAACGTCTTTTGAACAAT
>UOGJ01000056.1_pt1 | contig 16822 bp, 19 predicted proteins | sample 1989031 | NCBI WGS metagenome assembly UOGJ01 (sample SAMEA4712195, study PRJEB27164) | hydrothermal vent metagenome | biome: marine basaltic hydrothermal vent biome; feature: marine hydrothermal vent; material: mineral | place: Pacific Ocean | collected 2011-06-14/2011-07-23 | depth 1719 m | reverse complement strand
TGTTTCAATCCACGCCCCTACACGAGGGGCGACGAGGGGGAAAGATGACTAAATAATAAATAAGAAGTTTCAATCCACGCCCCTACACGAGGGGCGACTTGCTCCTAAAGGGGCAAAATTATCTGCTAAATGGTTTCAATCCACGCCCCTACACGAGGGGCGACTGCCCTTCTTTAACTAATTTGTTTTCTAGTAGTTACGATACTGCTTTTGCGAGGCAATAGTGTTTTAAAATATTTTTTACTGGTTTCTATTCTCAAACTTCACAACCTCTTTTATTTAAACCAATTACAACTTTGCGAACCTTCTGTGTGAACACTGTCTTAGATAACTTCGCATCGGTAAATATCACACAATTAACGGCCCTTGCGGATCAACAGATTCCTTTGCTCCAACATGCTCAATCCGTCTACGCCAATTAGCACCTAAAAAATAAAACCGTAAACTATCCAAACTTTCATCAATTTCACTCACCAAACGCTGGCGTAACATCGTCCATTGCGCCGGATCTACCATACATTCAAAAACGGAATACTGCACACGTTGCCCATAATCCTTACACGCACGCGCAACCCGTCGTAACCGTCTTGATCCTCCCTTATCCTGCGACACATCATAACTCACAAGAACCATCATAATATGTTACCTCCAAATAAAAGATGGATAACCATCTAAGTCTCCCCGCAAATACCGTGCCATTAAAAGAGCCTGCACATGAAACAACAGTCCAATGGTCACCATCTCCTTTAAAAAAGGATGCATGATTTCATCCTGTTTGCGTTTTTGATAAGACACTAAAAGCTCTTTACGCGTTTCATCATCCATTAAAACAGCCCCTCCTTCAGATTTATGAAAACCCTTTGCCTTAACTTGACTCATGTTAATCAAAGACAAAGTCATGCGATCAGCAAGAAAAGGACGGAATTCCTCCATCATATCCAAAGCCAAACTCGCACGCCCTGGACGATCTCGATGCAAAAACCCCACGGCCGGATCAAGCCCCACCGTCTCTAATGCCGATCGGACATCGTGCATTAATAAGGTATACAAAAAGGACAACAAACAATTCACTTTATCTAACGGCGGACGACGATTGCGCCCTTTAAAAATAAAATCCTTTTTTTGTGATGTAATCAAATGATCAAATACATCAAAATAACTATGCGCCGCGTCACCCTCTAAACCACGAAACCCATCCAACAAACTTTCAGACGGCAATTTATCTAAAGACTGCTTAATTCTATGGGAAGCTTTCGATACTTTATCTTTTTCTAATTTATCACCATGATCTCGAAGCGCCCGCTGAAGAACGGTTCGACAATTAATAAATTTTGCCGTCAAAATAGATCTTGTTATTTTCGCACACGTCTCCTCATTATCAGCCTGCCGATATTGTTCTCGACGAAGCAACACATTCCCAGAGACAGGCCCTTGAACCTTTGCCAAAAATCGCCCATATTCCGATAAAAAACTAATCGCTACATTTTTCTCAGCACAAAATCCCATTAAATACGAACTGCATGTGACCTGTCCAAAACACACAATTCCTCCGAGCGTATGAATCGGCACACGCAAACGCGTCTCCTTTTCCACCTTGACCAAAACCGTCTCCCCTTCCTTACAAAGATACGCTCCCTGCGTTGTAACGAATAAAGTATTCAAATGACGTTTCATAGTTCTATTTCCTCTCGAAAATATTTCTCTACTGAATGCTGATGATCCATTATTTTTGGTAAACATTGCTCCATCAAAGAACAATGCTCACATTTTTCTTCATATACCGCCGCAGGAGTTATTCCAGAATTGATTAAATCATGCAAATCTTTCGCTAAAGATTCTGTTTCCTGCCGCAAACCTTCATCAAAAACAACATCTAAACGCCGACGGGTCTTTCCATAAAATAACGCTCCTGCTGGAACATTAATACCTAACATTTCCTCTAAACATAAACCTTGGGCACAAAGCTGAACTTTATCACAATTATTTTTCTTAGGCTTCCCTCGCTTATGTTCAACTGGAAAAGGAGTCCATACTTTCTTCTCTTTATGAAACTCCACCGCATCTGCTTTGCCAATCAATCCTAAACGTAAAGAACGTAATCCCATTCCATATTCAATACGCATATCATTACGTGACTCTCTACGGACATCATCAACCTTCTCGTGCATTATTCGTCCTTGAGCTGTAAAAATATTTTCACTCCAAAGTTGTTCTACATGAATCAAAGCACACTGCCTTCGACAGAATAGTAAATGCTGTAAAGCTGAAAGGGGGATTAGATTTTCATCAGTATACATTTATTTTCTTATCCTTTTCCGCGACTCTGATTCCTGCAAATAATTACGTCCTGAGGCTATCGGACGTTTAAGCCGTTTTTCTAAATACGAAATATGCCTTCGGTATTTGCACAATCCGTGACATATTTTTTTCCATCAGAAGATTCAAGCTTCAGTTGTCGACAAATTGTCGACAACTCAACACCACTCTCATCCTTCTCACGAATCTTCATTTTATACCAATAATCACGTGCATTAGCACTATCCGTCAAAACTTCTACAACATCAACAACAGAAAACCACCATTCATTATTGTGTAAAGTTTTTCGAATATTTTTTCCTTTAAATATGGCTATTTTTGTGTCTGGTTGCATACGTTTCTCTCCTGTATTCCTATTAAATATGCATTATTAATGAATTGAAAAATCTTTACAATCAAATTTCTCAGGATCAAATTCTCCACCGATCCACTCACACATCGATTCATGTTCAGAATGTTTAGGATCACTCATCGCTTTTAAAAATTCCTCATACCCAGGAACGCCGCCACAATCCTCGGGGGGACATTGCCTTGCTCCCTTAATACAGCGTGGATACTTGACTCCTTTTTCTAATTCCACCATTTTTTCAACCTTAACAACATGTTCCCAACTATCCCCAAAGTCATAATCAAAAACAAACTTTGAAACCCCTTGATCCAAAATATCTTTTAAAGATACCGTACATTCATCAATAGTTTCCAGATCTTCATTTGGAATACCATAAAATTCTCCATTAATTCGAAATTGATGCAAATGCCCCCCATCCCACCCCATAACACCCATCAAAATCAATGCCAACTGCGACAACGTGACATCTTCTGCCACCTCAATACGTCGCCAAATGGGTGGGGTAATGTAGGAGAGGGTGATTTTTAGTTGGTGGATTTTTGGTTTTTGGCTCATTCTAAGCTTCTCCTTTTTGGATTAAGATATACAAGACATTCTTCCAGAAACAAAATTAAAAAAATTATTTCAATTAAATTTTTTCCAGTAATTCTACCCCTTCCGGAATATTTGAATCAATATTTACAACATAATCTGTAAAACTCCGCGCCGGACCATCCACTCCTTCTTTTCGACTTACTTTAATTTTATCAAATAAAACATGCGCTGGAGCGTTTCCAAGTTCACTATTATGTTTAAAAATAATTAATTTACATGCCGCCATTTCACCGCGCGCCGCGGAACGATCATGATCAAACATATTCATCAAAGCATTCCAAAATAATTCAAGATCATCTTCAGAAAATCCTGTCTGTTTGGCTAACGGCGCGGAAATAAATCCATGCGCACGATAAAGTCCATACGGAATGTATGTTTTTCGTCCCATTGTTCGATTATCCCCATCTTGCGCTTTAGCCTCTTTAGAAGTCTCAACAGCCATTCTAGTAATCGTCGCTTCTAATGAACAAATAGAATCAATGCTTTGACTAAACGCAAACTGAACAGGTCCGCGAACCTGTCCGCAATTATTCTCCTTTGTGGACATAACCGCACCAAACGTCCGGACATCAAAAAAATTCTGACACATCCATTGACGCGCTAAACTGATTTTCTTCCCAATATCTTTTTCATCTTTAACAGACTCATACGCAGGCGCACGCCGTTCTGTCAAAACTGCTTTTTCCTGCACATAAATATTAAATGGATTTTCGCCATTTTTGACTAACTCTACATAATTTCTTACCTTACGTTTTAAACACACATCTGTCACAATTCCATGGTTCGTTTCAGGGTCAATCCTTGGTAAATTTCCAGCATCAGGATCTCCGTTTGGATTACCATTTTTTACATCAAATAATAAAACAAATTCATATCGATTTTTAATTGCTTCACTCATGATTGCTCCTCCTCAGTTTTGTTAATATCTTTACTACTGTCTTTTTTCTTGTACAAGGCATTGCGTTGTTGATAATACGCTATGGCAAATATCCCTTGTTCTTGTAAATCCATATGAGCAGGAAACTTTTCAACCCCCTCCATAATTTCGGCTATCCGTTTGTCAGAAACATAACCATATTCTGCTTTAGAAATATGATGTTGTGCCAAGCGCAATAGACGAGGAAAAACACTCGCCGGACATGCCGAAGCTGTCCCATAAAAACGATCTTTAATGGTGGCATTTGCTCCCGGGATAGCATCCTGTTGTGCTTTTTCTAATACGGCAAACAATCGCCCTAATAAATAAGCAATATCTTTTTTCTCTGTGTCTAATGACATCGATACCTCCATGTTATGATTTCGAATTAATACCGCTTTACAAATCGCGGCACGTAAATAATTAATGCGTTGATCCGCCCGAATACGATTAAGAACCCCGTTAAAAAAATTCTTTGGATAAGGTATTCCTTCCAAAATAGAACGCATTAAAGCACCTCCAAGAAGAGGAGAAATACCCTTTGTTTCCCGAGCCGTTTCTTTAAGCAAATGCCAAACCCCTGGATTCAACGGATCTTTATCCCATTGACGTTCCATTTCCAAATGCTGGAAATGTTTACCAATATTCTTTTCTAATATTTCCAAGGTACTTGAATACCAAAATCGAACAGCCAGACGCGCTTTATTTAATGACAATCCTAGAATGCAAAACTTAACATCTCCATCATAATCTGGAATCTCCGGTCGAGCCCCCTTACGTACTGCCTTTAAATATTGCTCTAATTGTGAATTTGTTTCATCATCATGAGGATTGAAAATCATACCGAAAAACTCTTCAGCAGGAGAATTATTTTCCGTCCAAAAAACAGTAACGGCATCTCCTATGCGAAGTCTCTGCGTTTTGCTGCGTAATAAATATTTCAAAGCTGTTGAACTTTTAAACTCTGACTCAACACTAATCGGTGCATTTTTTCCTCGCTTTTTGTTGTATGATTCATACGCCGATTCATTAAATGAAACCAATGATCCTCCCGATCCAAATTTAAATTGAGCATACTGATTTTGCAGCTGAACCTTCTTACCGTCAATAAAGTTTACTCCTTCCGAATATTCTATTTTCTTCACAAATGAACTCCAAAGATTTTTAACCGCCAGACGCTCATGTACAAATCCACGCTCCCCCTCTAGTTGAAAAGCCACCCACTTCCCATGCGTACCGCAGATATCTTTCCAATACTTTAAATTCACAAAATCTTTCGGATTCCATTTCTGTAAAAATTTCTTAACAGCCATAATACCTTCATCATCAGAATCTAATGTCACCTCATCAATCAAAGATTTAAAAGAAGCATGATGTTTTTCTTTAGATAAATTGTCAGACATGCCAAAAATAAAATCAGCCTTATCAACCATAAAATTAGGCGTATTCGCCGCTCCGGAAGAACGCACATTAACCTTATTAGAGTAAGGAACAACTGATTCAAAAAACTCAAATACATTTGCTTTAATTGGTGTACGCAAATCTTGAGGGTCCCCTATTAAATCTCCCTCTTTACTAATCACAATACAAAAGCCAATCCCTTCTAAACTAAAACCAAATGGAGGGACATTATCCTCTTTAGCCAACCTCTCATACAGCGAAATCAAAGATTGAAGAATCATGAAACCACCTCCTGACGGCAATCAATCACCCCATCTTTCATAAATGCTCTAAAAAATCGCGGGGTCATATCATTTTTGAAATCAATGTCATGCAGCATAAACCCTAAATCTTTTTCTCCTGATAACTCTGATTTTGGAATTTTTGCACACAGCTCAAAATTGACTGGAAATTCACGACATCCAAAATAAGGACGATGAAAACATTGCCCCGCCTTTACCCGTCGATTAAAAATATCCAGATGCTTACCAACATTATTGTCCTCCTGCGAAACAAATTCAAAATGTGCCTCGATAACATAAGCCACATTCTTAAGCACCATCGACGCGCGCTGCTGTCGTTCATCCTCAATAAATTGCTGAACAGGAACATTTCCTTGTTCCATTATTTTTTTATTAATGGAAACCTTATTGGACAATTCATTACGACGAATATTCTCAAAACGTATTGGTTTTAAAACATAAATTTTATCAATAACCCACGAAATCGCCGGCTTCCAATAAACCGCCTCCAATATCCCCCGCGCTGCCGAGGGCGTCATCACATCATAGGACACCCGCTCCACCTTCATCTCAGGTCGAGTAAAGCACGCATAATCCCCCCAAACTTTTAATTTAATACCATAGGACATTTTGGAATTCTCCTTTTTTTTAAAACCCACACCCCTAACAAAGGGCAACATTATTTCAATCAGTCTTTGACAAAAAACAGCATAAAGTATATACTTTCATTAGTTGAAAGTTACTTTTTGTAAAGTTTTCTAGTCACCAAGAGATGCAAAATCATCACTATTGTGGTGTTCTGGCGAGATCTAGAAAACTGAAAGCTCGTTGGTCGAGACTAGAGTTCGATAGACGGGCTTTCCTTTTTTATCAAAAAGTTGAAATGAGATAAAGCTTCTTATCCTTCCTTTCAATAATTTCTCTAATATGCACCCCAACTAATATGCCCTCAAAAGTCATTCCTTTAAATTCAAATGCAAATTCGCCATTAGGTTCTCTAGGGCTATCAGTCATATCTTCTTTTGAAACTTTTTTTAAAAGCTCTAACCCTGCAAAAAATTTTTGCTTTCTGCGTGTCCCATCTCTTCGATTCATTGCATCCATATATATTTCAAGAAAAACAGGTCGCATTTTTCCAAGCCCTTTAAAAATAACTTTTCCCTTTAAAGATTGTATTTTTTCTTCAATAAGCTTATCAAGAAATTTTCCCTTGCGCATTGAAATTTTTGTTTTTAGATTAATCATCAAATTTTCTGTTTTAATAAAAGACACTTTTTTAAAAATCCACGCCCCCACAATATGTGGGGGCGACTAATACAAATTATTACAACTTCTTAAATGTTTCTATCCACTTTTCAGACAAAATAATATTACAACTTCTTAAATGAAGTGTCAAACAAAACTTTATCCTCTAACAAATTACCTCCTCTGGATCCAAATACTCCGGCACATCCAGACATAATCCTGTTTTTTCATCATACAAAGATTTGAAGCGTAAAATTCTTACACCTCCTACGACTTCAAGATATCTTCCCAACTCATTAAGCTGATAGGGATAAACCTGTACGGTATATTTTTGTAATTTTCGTAAAATACCAGACAAATATTTTACATGGGGAAGCTGCCTTACTAAATCTTCTGCTTCCTTTTCAACAGCAATAACAATGGGTTCTGTGGCACTTTTAATCATTCTAAATTTGGCCAAATCTTCAAATTGAATGTTTCCCTGTGAAGCTCCTTTACAAATACTCCCAATACCATCTTTATCCATCCTATCTTGATTAAGCCAATAGTAATCTAAAAAATATTCCTTAATACACTCAGGACTTAGAAGCCTTCCTTTAAAACGATCAAATAACTTTTCCGCACATTGCGCGGTTTGCCGAAAATATCCCGCAGGGACGCCTTCATCCGGTTCAAATACAAAAACGTTTCCTCTTTCTATTAGCCCTTCTCGATTACAACGACCAGCAGCTTGCGCGATGCTATCCATCCCCGCAATGGAACGAATAACAACAGGGAAATCTACATCAACACCCGCCTCAATAAGTTGAGTACTAACGACTCGACACGTTTGTTCATTTTTTAATTTATGTTTTATTTCTGCTAAAACACGTGTCCGATGCGCCGGATACATCAACGCGCTTAAATGGTAATGATCAGAATGATTTCCTGTGTTTTGAAAAATATTCTTGGCTTGTTTACGTGTACTCACAACACATAAAATTTGATTGTGTTTTTTAATCCTTTCTGATATCTCTTCATTATTTTGCTTACCAATACTTGTCACTTCCGTTCTTTTTAATTTTTGAAATAATCCCGCTACATCCGAAGCTATTTCCCTAATAGCCTCCAACCCTTCTTTAAAATCATCCGACTTATTAATGGCTGGCTGTGTTGCGGAACACAATACAGAAGAAACCCCATAGTTCAGGGATAACTCTCGAATCACTTCCAGACAAGGTCGTAATTTTTCGATGGGGATAGCCTGTATTTCATCAAAAATAATCACGCTATTAGAAATGTTATGCAGCTTCCGGCATTTGGATGTGCGATTGGCAAAGAATGAATCAAAAAACTGGACATTGGTCGTAACGACCACAGGCGCATCCCAATTTTCTGTTCTCAGTTTAGTGATTCTATCAGCAGCATCATCAACAAAATTGCAATGATGTTCCAGAACAGCATCATCTCCTAAAACATCACGGAACACTTTTGCATTTTGTTCAATAATACTGGTAAATGGAATCACATAAATAATACGACGCTTTCCATATTTTTCCGCGTGCTTAAGAGCGAACGCCATAGATGCAAGTGTCTTTCCTCCGCCGGTAGGAACCGTTAAAGAAAATAATCCTGTATTTTTTTCTGCCGATGACAAGCAGTCCTTCAATACTCTTTCTCGAATTTTATTAACCTCTGTTTTTTCAGCACAAACCCTCAAGACATCAAACTTATTCCAAAAGTTTTTATTTAACACGCCCATTGTAAATTTATTTTCCCTTTGCTTAAACATGTCTGGATTCATAAATTTCTCTGTATCCAGAAAATCTGCGTCCACTTGACAAGAAAAAAGCATTCTGACAAAAAATTGTAACTGAAAACCAAAATAATCCTTCTCTGGTTGAAACGGCAATTTAATAGAAAAATTTTGACATTCCATTTGAAACTCCACCGAACACACTTTTTTATTCAAACGATATTTCAAACCATGCGCGGCATCCTGTTGCCAATTCATTAAACCGGAATGATGCCCTGCAATGATATACGCAAGTAATTTTCCTGTTTGCTCAGATTCTTTAAAGACTTGTTGTGCACCAAACGAAGAATGATCTACTCTTCCTTGATAGTATTTTTTAAAACTATCAATAACATTATTAGCCTGCCGTATATATGCCTGAAATTCCTTACTTCCCTTACCCCTATCATGCCAAATACCTGCTAAATAAGCCCAATCACCAGCTTTAAATTCAGAAGCAAACTCTTGCGCTACTACAGCAACATTTTCTAAATGTTGCTGTAGCAATTGCCATTCTTTTACAGGTTTATTTTCTAAACTATGCGCGTAATATTTCACTCCATCCTCTCCACAACCCCCGCGTCGAGTAGTTCTTGGTTTAAGAACGTTCCTTTAACACCAACGATGAATGGATCGAGTTCTTCTGGGAGATAAAATACGTCGGCGATGTAGCGGTAGTACATATCTACTTGATTGGTTTTAAGAACTATGAACGGAATGTCTTTTAGGATATTTTCAAGATATGCTTTAGCAATTAAACCTGCTTTGGTGGATAATTCTGGGGCATTTATGCCTTTGAGCCTTAGGCGCTTGCGAATCCAAACATTTGGTCCCGCGTCAATATTAACAAGAAGGGTGTCCCCATCAACCACGCGCTCCATATAGGCTTTGTAGAAATACAGATCCTTACGCTTGCGTATGCTTGCAATGGCTTTGAAACCTTTGGATGTTTCTCTAATTTCAACAATTTGCTTATCTTTTACACTCGATAATGTGGAGGGAACTTCTCGCCATACATCAAATCCAAAATCAATAAGGATATGATTTTTTGGTAAAGTTATTTTTGAAGAAATCTTAACACGATAGGTGTAAAGTTTGCCATATTTTGCCTGTAATTTAAATATTTTCTTTTCTTCCGGTAAAATTATTTTTGTGTGTCTTGATGCATTTGATTGCTTTAACTGCTCATTTAATTCTCTGAAACTCCACCCTAATTTAATAGTCTTTTTTTCATAGGCCTCTCGCTTTTCTGAACTTTCGATCATTGAAAGGATTTGGTAATGCGACCAGCTCAATTCGCCCAACGTTGGACGAATTTGAAATGCAGTAAAAAACATACGCATTCTCTTAAGGTTAGTAACTGAAAATCCTTTTCCATACTGTGCCATTAAATCTTCTGAAAGATGCTCTAACAAATGCTCTCCATATTGCGCGCGCAGTTTATTTTTTTGTTGAACGGAAACAATTTGTTTGCCAATTTTCCAATAAGTTTGAATTAAGATTTGATTAACAGTTTGTTGTGCTTTGATTTGGGATTGAGAATAAATAGCGGAGATATTACTGAGAAGGTTTTGGTAATCGGACGGCTTTAACTCTAAAGTCATATTTTTTTCATATACTCCGTAAAATAATAAGTACAGCTATTTTCATTATGGCAAGATGAAAAACTTTCGCGTTCAAAAGAATTTTCAAATGGTGGGAAAAAAGTATCACAGGAAAAGTTCTTCTGAATATGGGTAATATATAGTTTTTGACACTGTGAATATTTTAAGGCCTCTTCAAAAACTTGCTGTCCCCCAATAACAAATATACTCTCCACTTTATCTTTAAGCTCAACACTCTCCAACACATTTAAAGCCTTTTCTAAAGAGTCAGCTGAACATACACCTTCAGGCACCTCATATTCTTGATTACGTGTCAGAACAATGTTTAAACGGTTTGGAAGTGGACGAAATTTTTCTGGAATAGACTCCCATGTTTTACGCCCCATGATAACAGCATTTTGTTTTTTATCGGAAGATGTTTGGGTTGTTACTTCTTTGAAATGTTTCAGCTCCCCAGGCAAACGCCAAGGCATATCTCCGGCTTTTCCAATTCCTCTTTCAATATCAATAGCGACAATAATATTTAAATTTTTCATACGGCAATAGGGAATTTAATAAAAGCATCATGTTGATAGTTTATTAATTCAATATCCTCAAATGTAATTTTAAAAATTGGTTTTTTTGCGATTTTAACCTGTGGCAATGTTTTAGGCTCACGCTTTAACTGCTCTTTAATCCCTTCAATATGATTTGAATAAATATGCGCATCACCAATCGTATGAACAAAAATTCCCGGAGTCAAATCACATTCTTGCGCGACCATCATCAATAAAAGACTGTAACTTGCAATATTAAATGGAACACCTAAAGCGACATCTGCTGAGCGTTGATAGAGTTGACAATCTAATCGGCCATTGATCACATAAAATTGAAAAAAAGTATGACAGGGCGGTAAGGCCATACGGTCGATGTCAGCAGGATTCCACGCATTGACAATAATACGACGTGAATCTGGATTATTTTTAATCATATCTATCGCATTTTGAATTTGATCAATATGCTGTTTATGATATGTTTGACCATCGTCACTCTGCACAAATTTTTCCCACTGACGCCATTGGTATCCATAAATCGGCCCTAACTCTCCATCATCATTTGCCCACGCGTTCCAAATTGGGGTATGCTCTTTGAGCCCGTCATTAATATTGGTTGAACCCTTTAGAAACCATAAAAGCTCATGCACCACGGCAGAAAATAAAACTTTCTTTGTTGTTAGTAATGGAAATCCTTCACGCAAATCATACTTGGCCTGTGTTCCAAAAATCGAAACCGTCCCCGTCCCTGTTCGGTCTTCCTTCTGCTCTCCATTTTCAAGAATATTATGTACTAAATCTAAATATTGTTTCATAATTTTCTAAACCAAAACCTTTCTTATTTTTGAATTATTTATTTTTTTGATAGTTTCCATAAAAATTACTTTTAAAGTTCTTTATTGTTCCATCATCTTGTTTAATCATAATAATACTGGCATGTGAATAATCAAATGTATTTATTAATTTTGTTCCCCGCATCGCCCCTAAAACAGCCAATGCCGTTGAAAGAGAATCCGCATTTAAAGCATCCGGAGCAATCACCGTCGCACTAACTACTTCTTTTTGAGGATAACCAGTTATTGGATCAATAATATGGGAAAACCGTTCTCCTTGAATATCATAATACTGTTCATAATTTCCAGATGTCGTTACTGCGGCATTGCTTACTTCCACGACATTAAAAATTTTTGATTTATCTCGTGGATCGCGTACACCAATCCTCCAAAGTTGTCCACGACAATTCATTCCTCCTACATAAATATCTCCTCCGGCATCAATAAAAAAATTATCAATCCCTTCTTCCCTAAAAATACGTGCCGCTTCATCCACAGCATAACCCTTGGCAATCCCGCCTAAATCTACTTTCGTTTCTTTATTTTTTAAACGTACTTGATTTCCCTCTAATAATTCAACTTTATCTAAACCAATTCCTTTTTTAACATTTATTAATTCTTCCTGACTTGGAAATCGATTATTTTTTGCAGCCTGCTTCCACAGTTTAATCAAAGGCCACACCGTAATATCAAAAGCTCCTGATGTTTGTTTGAAAAACTCCATAGATCTTTGTAAAACATAATACGTATCCTCTTGAATACTTACAGTATTCCCGTTAGAATTATTAATTTGTGTTACTTCACTTTTTTCATCAAACACATTCATCCGCCAAGAAATCTCTTCTAATCGTTCCCACACCCTTTGATAAGATTTTTGAATATCTTCCTGCTCATGTTCATTCCGGCATACATCAATATTTACAATCGTACCCATGAGCATACGGGTCTCATGATATTTATTATTTGTTTGTTGAGGTGCTTGCGCACAGCCGGTTGTGAATAATAAAATTAATAATAAATATTTCACTGCTACCACTTTCTCCAACTACTCCAACCCTAGTGCCTTTAGAATTTTAATTGCACTTTCTACTTTAATGTTAATTTTTCCTTGTTCAAAACTATTGAGTGTCGGCTTACTAATCCCAGACAGCACAGCAAGTTGTTCTTGTGTTATACGCTGTTCTTTACGTCGCCTTACGGCTTCTTTGACAAGCTCTGGCCAATTAAGGCGAATGTTCCGTTCCATCTTTTCTCCATCAATTTTATGAGGCTATTTTTAAAATGAGCCTTGCCTAACTTTGACTCAAAAATAACTTGTTTAGCGGCTTCTATGTTTTTCTCTAATTCCCTCACGGCCATGTTAATGGCTCCAGAGGATAATTCAAATTCTTCACCAAGCTTAATGATATTTCTTGGTTTCAAAGCTGCGAGTAGCACATTGTGAGATCCTCCCAACGCTAAAGCAACCGTTTTATAGCCATACAGAGCTGCGGCAACTTGGTCATAGGAAGGAGTCAACCGTAAACCTGCTGATGTATGAAACATAGCAAAATTTTTAAAATGCATATCCGTATTTCCTAATAGAAGCCCTGCCAAAATACGCTTGTAAAGCTGATAAATTTGTGTGGGTACACAGCCCTTTGTGTGCCGAATAAATTGAGCCATATCTTTATGCGCCCCTTCATATTTTTCCTTAGAACGGCGATTTAATAGCTGATTAAATTCTTCAAAATGAATACGCTCCTCAGGCGAACGATCAAACCGCTTGATTAATAATGCAGGCTCATTGATACCCTCAATACTTAAAATTCTTTGCTCCACAACATTGTCATCCGGTAATAAAAAACGGAATGCTAAGGTAGACAAATATTCATTTTCAATTAAATCGGTATGTCCAGGCGAAGAAAATTTTGCAATGTGCGTGCTAACTTCATTAATCCGAGCAGAATAAAATTTTCCATTTTTTTCGATGATCGCCAATTTAGGCTGTATACCAGAAAGGGATGCACGACTTGTAAAGAGCGCCATTTCTTTTGCATCTTCCATATCTAACATAGCTTTCGTTAAACCACCTGAAGGATCTGGGTCAATAATAGAAACCGCACCAGCACAATCAAATCCAAATGCAAGCAATAGCTCAAAACGCGATGCGGCCCTCTTACCAAGCAGCCGACTCTGCGCTTGTTCTAACCATCCTTCTGAAACCAAATTATCAAAAAAAGGGTGCAGCCCTACATTATTAATATGAGCATTTTTTTGTAATGGCAACGTATGAGCAATAGCAGGATATCCTGCATCAATATAACTACTGTCATAAGTAAAAGAAATACGCTCGCCCGGTTCTTCACGTAGGCAACCGGAAAAAATATCTTTGTAATAAACATTACCCCACAATAAATTTGCCACAGTTAAACATCCTTTACTTTATTAAAATATATCCTTCAATAAGTAAAGTATACTTTACCAAAATAGCTCTATCAAGAAAAATAGTAAAATATACTTTACTTGAAAATATGCCCGAGATCATAAACCCTAAGCCTTCCTAAACGCCCATCTTTATTCACCTTCAAAAAATCTAATGATTTACGTAAATCGTCATTATGCTCCAACACAAATCGCTCTAATAATGCCGGACTAAAATGGGCGTATTCTTTTATGGGTTGAATTTTTTGTGTTACTAATTCTAAATAATTTTTTAACTGCAATGTAAAATGTTTATTATCTGCCGTATAGGAAATATAGGCCTGCGGATCAATAATTAAATACCGATATCCTTTTGAATAATAAGCGAATAAGTACTTCATATCATGCGGGGCTGCGGCGACATTTTTCTCATTGGATGTATAAAGTTTTTGTATCATATGCTGTGTTGATAAAACTTTTACATTTTTGTTTTCATCCAATAACATCTGCATGGCAGGTTCATAATCTGATGAAAAATGGATAATTTCATTAGACTTAAATAATTGAATACTAAACATTAAAATTGTGACGGCCATAACGCTGCACTGAAAGATTAAATTTTTATTATTTTCATAGAGATGAATAATTAACCCTGCTACGGCCATGACCATAAGCGGCATCATTGCACAAAGATACCGCACGCCTTGCTCCTGAGACAATGAAAAAAGTGCCATCATAAAGCAGCTTAAGGCAAACGGCATAATTTTATGCCATTGACGCTGGATGCAGAGATAAATATTTCCGAAGAATAAAAATCCAAAAAATATGCTTTCCAATCGAAAAAGATAATACGGATACGCAAAAATATTAAGTAACTGAAAATCTCCTTTAGCCAAACCCGCCTGACGAAACATCCAAGAAAAGGTGATTTGTGTATTAGCCCCTTCATGTAAAGCCCCTACCCCAAAAATAATAACTAGAAAAGTTAGCGTATTAACTACATATTTTTGAATAGGAAATTTTTCTTTAGAACCAATGCTTATCAATAACTGACAAACACCAACCAAAGCCGGAATAATGATCATGCGGTAATTTGAAAAAAAGACGAGGGAAAATAAAAATGCTGAAAAGAATGTTTGCCAACGGATCTTATGCGGAAATAAATATAAATAGAGACCTGCTGTAAAACAAAATGTACTAAAGGCCTCCTGTAACCCAAGTCTTGAATAATAAATATGGCTTGGCAAAATGGCTAGCAGAGTTAATGCTAAAAGTCCGACTCTACGAGAATCATAATAGCGTCTGGCAAAAAGATAGGTTATTCCTAACGTCAATGTGCCGAAAATGGCTGAAATCAAACGTGTAAAATACCATCCTTCAGCACCAACGGTCAGCGCCCGTAAATGAGATAAGAATGTCCACAATGATTTAGCCGTGAACAAAGATAACTTAGCTGAAATGCCTAAAATTTTTGTTAACTCTGAAAAATTCTTGGGAGGATTATTGGCTACCAAGGTCACAAAACTACGATCCTGATTCAGCCACATGCCTTCATCATAATAAATAAATTGATTTTCGGTAATATGATAAAAACGGAAAAAAACACCAAGGAGAGAAATGACAATAAAACTAATAAAAGCAATTTTTTTAAACGTCATAATCCCCAGACTTGCCTCCACTTTTATGCAGCAGCTTCACCTGAGAAATTACCATTCCCTTATCTTTCCATTTCATCATGTCATAAATCGTAAGAACTGACGCTGTTGCAGCGGTTAATGCTTCCATCTCTACACCTGTACGGCCTAAACACACAACTTCGGTAATAGCTGTTACGGTAGAACTTTTTTCATCCGTTTCAAAAATGACCTTTACCTTATTCAACATCAAGGGATGGCATAGAGGAATAATAGATGGTGTTGATTTCGCAGCCATAATTCCGGCAATCTTTGCTGTTTCAAATACATCGCCCTTAGGCGACCCTTCGTTCATTAAAATTTTAAACGCCTCCGAACTAAGTTGAATTTGTGCCGAAGCCCGGGCGGTTCGTTTCGTCGTATCTTTTTCACTAATATCGACCATTCCATATTTTTGATTATGTTCTATCATAATTATTTCTCCTCATGTTTCATCCATAATTTTTCTACGAGAAATTTTCTTCTCTGATTTTTTCTTTTTTTCTCTTAAAATAAATTCCTTTAACGCCCGTGGTCGTTTGCGTGTTTGGCGCTTTATTTTTTCACGTTTCTTTTGTTCCTGCATATGCTCAAGATGTTGCTGACGTTCAACCTTATGCAATAAAGCATAACGCGCATGATAGCGATTAAGTTGCTGTGTCCGCGCTTTTTGACATTTCACCTGAGTTCCGCTGGGCACATGTACTAAGGTCACACAGGTCGCCACCTTATTCACATTTTGTCCCCCAGGACCAGAGGCATGAATAAACTTCTCTTTTATATCCTTCTCAAAAATCCCAAGCTTATGCATTTTTCGTCGTAAATCTTTCTGTTTTTCATCCATAAATATCACCTACAATTTCTTATATAACACCGCCGCCCACTTTTTACCCTTTTTTA
>UOGJ01000045.1_pt1 | contig 17935 bp, 21 predicted proteins | sample 1989031 | NCBI WGS metagenome assembly UOGJ01 (sample SAMEA4712195, study PRJEB27164) | hydrothermal vent metagenome | biome: marine basaltic hydrothermal vent biome; feature: marine hydrothermal vent; material: mineral | place: Pacific Ocean | collected 2011-06-14/2011-07-23 | depth 1719 m | reverse complement strand
TCCACTTGATACTCAACAGGATCCTCAACGGTAATAATATTTTTTGAAACATCTTTAACATAATTCAGCATGGCATAAAGTGTTGTTGTCTTCCCCGCCCCTGTTGGTCCTGTTACAAGTAGCATGCCATAAGGCTTTGCACTTAAATCTTTAATTATCTTTTCCTCTGGTGAGCTCATCCCCAAAGAAGAAAATGAAAAATCTGTAAATGTTTTATCTAAAATCCTCAAAACCATGTTTTCACCTAAAATACCTGGCAGCGTTGAAACACGAATGTCATAATTTTTAAATTTTTCAATAGTTAAACGCCCATCCTGAGGCTCTCTTGAATTAGCAACATCCATACCTGCAATAATTTTTATACGTGATAGAACTTTATTTTCTATCGCTTTAGGAATAGGTGTCTTAGAGTACAAATGCCCATCAATGCGAAAACGGACATACATTTTATCTTTGGCAGGTTCAAAATGAATATCTGAGGCCCTATTATTAATGGCTTGAGCAATAAGGGTCTCAACACAGTGGATGATGGGGGTATCTTCATCAGACACTCCTTTAGGTTTAATGTCTCTTTTCCGTGCATGAATAGATACTTCATATTTATCTAAACATTTTTCAATGTCTAGAAGACTTGCCAAAGAAACTTTAAGCGGATAACCACTAATATCCTGTATTTCCTGAAGCGCCAAAACATCAAGGCAGTTATTTATGGCTACCTTCAAACACCCCTCTTCTATCCCTAAAGGCACTATTTTATGTTTACGAAGTAGAGCCACCGAAACAAGACCAAACACCTGATCATCAAAATGAATATTTTCTAAGCTTATATAGGGAAGATTATGCATTGCAGAAAGAATCGTCAACACTTGAGATTCAACAACAATCCCCTTTTCAATCAATAGCTCTCCTAATTTACGGCTATCTGATTTTTGTTCTTCTAAAACACTTTGAAGCAATGATGCACTCAATAAACCATTATCACAAAGTATTTCGCCTATCTTTAAAGATTGATTATTGACTTTTTTTAACATTTTAAAAATTGATTAAGTTTAAAAAATAACTGTTGACAAAAAAACTTTCCTCAAGTATGGAATATAAAACCCCTGTTGTCAAGGGCCTGATTTGTCATGCCTTGTCCTGCTTTGTCTAACCCGAAATAAAACCTTCTCGAACCTTTATAATAAGATTTGAGTTAATTTCTTATTGTGACGCAATAGGATAAGCTTTAGGGGATGTATTTCTCACAAAAAGCAGAAAAAAGCAAGATAGATTTTAATAATTATCCCGCCCTTCTTCAAAATGCAACACTCAAAAAATGCTCGAATAAGACGAGGGTCTTTGATTCCAGGGGCTTTTTCTAAAAAACTGGAGAGGTCGAAGGCGTACGGGACAGGGCTTTAAGGGGACGGTGATAAGTTCATAAGTTTATTATCCTTATGTCAATTCTACTTTCCAATATTAATAAACTTATGAACTTATCACCGTCCCCGAAATCTTCCGACATCCACCTTGGCAAGGTGGCATTCTAGCCAACTGAATTACCGCCGCATTTTTTATTAAAATAAATATTTTGTTTTAATAAACGTATTAAAGGTTACTTGAGGCTGTTTCACTTTCAATTTTTTTACTACCATATCACAAATACCTCAAGAATTCTTTATTAAATTTAAAATTTTTTAACAACATCTGCTACTAAATATGTTCTGGCGTGTGTGTTATATTTAAGTGAGTCCTCAACCTTTTCCCCTGCAAATATTTTTTTAAAAACACCATGGACAGCCTTATTTTTTCGGATAGGATCCCCAAATAAAATAGGCATGACTGTTGCCAACATTCCGGGCATCTGTAAAATCAAGATAAACTGCGTTTTTAGAATAAAGGTTTTGTGTGTAATGCCCGAGACGAGCTAACTGTTTTTCTCCAGACTTCAATCGGGAGGCCTGTAAAGCATAGTCATTTCTAATTAATAATTGCATCAATATCTCTCCCTTATTAGTAAAAAATCTATTTTATTTTTGAATTCAACAATGATTAAAACTACTCTGAAAGAATACTATACTAACATAAAAAATGAAAATACCATTTTCCAATATAAAAGCCCGGAAAAATGAGGGTACGCTTATGGCGAAAATGCTTCGCAAAGGCATTTGGTAATTATTTAATGGTATAAAAATTACTCAATAATTCTCATCGCCCTTCTTCAAACTTCAATACCTCAAAAAATGCTCGAATAAGGCGAGGGTTTTTGATTCCTGGGGATTTTTCTAAGGAACTGGAGAGGTCGAAGGCGTACGGGATAGGTGTGCTAAATGTGGATATGGCCTTTTGAATATTATCAGCACCTAACCCTCCGGAAATAATAAAGGGTTTATCAAACTTTTGTCCTTTAAGAACATCCCAATTAAAGGTTTTACCTGTGCCACCTTCTGCTCCTTCTTGATAGGCATCAAAAAGAAAACTATCCACTTTATATTTTTTTAATAAATCAACATGAAAATATTCTCCAATACGAAAGGCTTTAATAATCTTATAATCTTTAAACCGTTTACAATAAACAGGCGTTTCTTCCCCATGAAACTGAACAGTCCGAATGCGCGCAAAATTACAAATATCCCGCACCGCTTTTTCCTTAAGATCAACAAAAACACCCACTGGCACAACAAAAGGAGGCAATGCCTCAATAATTTTACGCGCCTTACTTGGTGAAATATAACGCGGACTTTTTTTATGAAAAATAAAACCTAACGCATAGGCTCCATAATAAACGGCTTTTAACGCGTCTTCTGTATTTGTAATGCCACATACTTTTATTTTAATCATCACATCTCCTCATTAATTCATCTATTTTTTGTCCTATATCCTGCTGACGCATAAATGTTTCCCCGATCAATACGGCATTCGCCCCAAGCCCTTTTAACCACTGAATTTCCTCATATATGCGTATTCCACTTTCTGCTACAATCACCGTGCCTTCTGGAATTTGTGCAATAAGCCGTTCACTCGTTTTAAGATCAACTTCAAAAGTATGCAGATCACGGTTATTAATTCCAATAATTTCTGCGCCACAATAAATCGCCTGATCTAACTCTTTTTCATTATGAACCTCAACTAAACAATCTAAATCCAGAGAATGCGCTACATTAATCAAATGCCTCATTTGATCATGTGCTAAAATCGCCGTAATTAATAAAACTGCACTGGCCTCATTAAACCATGCTTCATAAATTTGTCCGGCATCAATAATAAAATCTTTTGTCAAAACAGGAACATCAACGGTATTGCTAACCTTTTTAACATATTCCGGTTTACCTAAAAAATATTTATCTTCCGTTAAAACTGAAATCGCGGCGACTTTATGTTCCCTATAAATTTTAGCGATCTTTAAAACATCAAAATCTTCTCTAATCAACCCCTTTGAAGGAGAAGCCTTTTTAATTTCTGCAATCAGATTTATTTTACCTGAATGGGAAATCATCCGTTTAAATAAACCATACCGTGCATATTGTGTCTTACCTGCTTTTTCTTTTAACGTAGAAAAAAACTCTTTCTTTGCGGCTAAAAGACTTTTTTTATGATCAATAATTTTTGTTAAAAAATCAGACATTTATCAGAGTCAAATCTTTGATACCTACAAAATGTTTTTTATTTAATGTTAACAGGGATGCCCCATTCACCAATGCTGTTGCTGCAATAGCGGCATCGGCAAGCTCCATAGAACGCTTAAGATCTCTAGCAATCTCCCCAGCTATTTGAGCAACTTCGTAAGTATAAGACAATATTTTCAAGGGGGCGATAGTAGCCAACAAATATTGTTCTTTATTTTTATTTCTTGTACTCACACCTTCATAAAGCTCCTGAACGGAAACAACAGAAATAGCAAGGTTGGCTTTAACCTCTTGAGTGGCTATGTGCATCAATAACGTTTCTTTCTTATCCGATTGCCTTAAATGATCAATAATAATATTTGTATCTAATACTACCATGCGTGTTTTCTGTCCTTAGATGCTTTAAGCTCTACGGCTCGCTTTTTTTTACGTAACGATGAATCTTCTTCCTTCCATGTTCCTCGGGTTTGTTCTAAAATTTTTAAATATGCGTTTTCTTCATCAGCAGCACCAATCACATCAACAACAGGATAAATATAAATTCCCTTACCTCTAATTAATAAATTAAGAGAAACCCCCGAGTCAATCCCCAAAGTATCTCTTATCTCTTTAGGAATAACCACCTGTCCTTTCTCATTCGCCTTTGTTATAGATCCAATTTTCATACTGGTAATATTTTCCTCCTTCTAAATCAACTATATCATTCCATTAAAAAAATGCAAGTTATCCACGGCGTGTAAACTCTTTCAACTTTTCTAATTTCTCTCGTGCCTTACCCGAATCAATAGAACCTTTCGCAAGAACCACCCCTTCCTCAATATCCTTCACCTGTTCAGCCGCGTATAAAGCATACGCTGCATTTAAAATAACAATATCCCGTTTTGATCCTGGTTTACCGTCTAAAATATCCACAACAATTTGCACATTAACAGTTAAATCGCCTCCCTCCAAATCTTGTGGATCGGCCAAATCAAAGCCTAATTCCTCTGGTGAAATATCATAAGAAATAATTTCTTTCCCATTATATTCACTAATAAAAGTCTTTCCTGTCGTTGTAATCTCATCTAAACCATCACTGCCATGTACCACCAATGCGCGCTTACTACCCAAATTTTTTAAAACCTGCGCAACAGGTTCAATAAGATCCCGATTATAAACACCAACCATCTGATGGGTCGCTCCAGCTGGATTTGTGAGCGGCCCCAAAATATTAAAAATTGTTTCAACACCCAATTCTTTCCGTACTGGCGCGACATTTTTCATCGCTGGGTGAAGCTTCTGTGCGAATAAAAAGGCCACACCGACGCTATCTAAACATTCACTAATACGTTTTTCTTCAACATCAAGATTCACCCCCAAAGCCTCTAAAATACAAGCACTACCGCATTTACTGGACACTGAACGATTGCCATGTTTTGCGACTACCACCCCAGCGCCGGCAACAACTAAGGCCGTAACAGTTGATATATTAAATGTATTTTTCTTATCGCCCCCTGTTCCACACGTATCCAAAATAACCTTATGGTGAGATTTAATTGGTACAACAAACTTGCGCATAATACGCGCCGCTCCTGTAATCTCATCAACCGTAGCCCCCTTTTCTCTCAATGCCAATAAAAAACCGGCAATATCTTCTTTTGAAGAATCACCAGACATAATAATCTGCATAACTTCTTCAACTTCAGTCTGTGATAAATTTTCATTGCTCTGAATTTTTTCAATATATTTTTTCATAAATTTAGATCTCCAAAAAATTCCCCAACATCGCCTTTCCGGCTTTTGTTAATATGGATTCAGGATGAAACTGCACGCCCCATAGAGGATATTTTTTATGCCGAATGCCCATAATTTCATGGTCATCCTCCGTCGATGCCGTCACCTCAAAACAATCCGGTATAGTCTTTTGATCAATAACCAAGGAATGATAACGTGTCGCCTCAAATGGATTTTCAATATTTTTAAAAATCTCTTTTTTATTATGTTTAATCATTGATGTCTTTCCATGCATAATCTTCTTAGCCCGAATAATTTTACCCCCATACGCATACGCAATAGATTGATGTCCCAGGCAAACACCTAAAATAGGCAACTTCCCGGAAAAGGCTTTAATAACATCTACAGATATCCCCGCACGCTCAGGCCTTCCTGGTCCTGGAGAAATAACAATTTTCTCCGGATTCATACGCGTAATATCCTCGACACTCAACGCATCATTACGATAAATTTTTAAATCCGCCCCTAGTTCTCCAAAATACTGAACAAGATTATACGTAAACGAATCATAATTATCAATCATAAGAATCATGGTTTACTCCTCTTCCTTCCACACCTTAGCTCCTAGTACTGTTAATTTTTCTTCTAAATTTTCATACCCACGTTCAAGGTGATAAATACGGTTAATTTCTGTCTTTCCTTTGGCGGCTAATCCCGCAATCACAAGGGCTGCTGATGCACGTAAATCTGAGGCCATTACAGGAGCACCATGTAAAATTTTAACGCCCTGAACAATAGCATTAACTCCTTCCCTACGGATATTGGCTCCCATACGATTCAACTCTGGAATGTGCATGAATCGATCAGGATAAACCTTATCTGTCACGACACTCACACCCGAAACAGTAGACATAAATGCTAAAAACTGTGCCTGCAAGTCCGTTGGAAATCCTGGATAAGGGTGTGTCGTAACACTTACCGGTTTAAGTATTTTTTTTGTCTTAACTTTAATCTCTGTTCCCTTTTTCACAACCTTCACACCCGCCTGCCCAAGTTGATCGATCAGTACTATAAGATGAAAAAAATTGGCACCCTTTAATGTAATATTACTACGCGTCGCAGCTGCCATTAAAATATAAGTCCCTGCCTCAATACGATCAGGAATGACACGATAATTAACACCTTTAAGCTTACTAACCCCTTCAATCATAATCCGTGGCGATCCCTGTCCTGTAATCTTCGCGCCCATTGCATTGAGCATATTAGCCAAATCTTCTACTTCAGGTTCACACGCAGCGTATTCAATAATTGTTTTCCCCTTTGCTAAAGTTGCTGCCATCATAATATTAGCCGTTGCTAATACAGACGACCCATAAGTACCTCCAAGATAAATGGACGCCCCTTTAAGACGTTTATTGGCTGTTGCAACAACATATCCATTTTCCGTATCTACCTTCGCACCTAAAGCCTTAATACCCTTAATATGCAAATTAACCGGACGAATACCAATCACACAGCCCCCAGGAAGTGAAATTTTTGCCTTATTTAACTTAGTTAAAAGCGGACCTAAGACGCAAAATGACCCCCGCATCGTCGACACCAATTTATAATCCGCAATATGCTTTAGCGCTCCATTTTGTCGTATGATTACTTTGTCCCCAGAAATTTCAACTTCTTTCCCAAGAGAAACAAGCAGCCTCTGCATCGTCAAAGTATCACGTAATTTTGGAACATTACGCAACACACATTCCTCATCCGTCAAAAGCGTCGCTGCCATAATCGGTAAAGCCGCATTCTTCGACCCTGAAATCTTAACTTCTCCTTTTAAAATATTTCCGCCTTCTATGATAAGTTTTTTCATGATTAAAAATTCCGTCGAGCTGCAAAATTAAAGTGGTCAAAATATTTTCGCCACAACACTTCTGTTGAAGAAAATTGATTTGTTCCAAAAAAATAATCCACCAAAGCTTCTTTCAAACGTGTAAGTTCTTTATAATGAGATGCAATAGCTGTATTATCTATAGTTAATGATAACAACTCAAATGCCCGATACACCGCCTTTTGACAATATTCAACATTTCCTTTTTTCTTCCAATTCAACGCCCGACTAACCTCACTCCCAACATTTGCCATCTGCTCGACAAACGACAATCGTGCCCATCGTCCTGAGGCTAACTCTTTATGTTGAACACTCATTGCTTTACCCACTTACTAACCAATTGAATAATTTTTTTTTGAGTCTCTTCACTATCAACACCACGACTCATATTATTGTGAGAAGGCCGCATATTGATCATAGAATCAAATTCAATGAAATCATCTCCAAATAAATCTGGATAAAAATTAATTCCCCAAAGATCTTGTTGATGAGAACCCTTTTCAAGCAACAACGACTCTAAATCTGCGTGCAACTCTGCATCAACCGCCACTAAACTTTTTTCTATATCTACGACAACCTTCACCAAATCCCCAAAGGTATTCCCTGCCATAACTTTTAATTCCTCTACTGAAATTGGTTTACTTAAAATATACAATTTGATAAATCTCCTTATAACCTATTCAAATCCGTTTTAGTCTTATGCGGTACGGATTCAATCGGAAAAAATTTCTGACTTTCTTTTAAAAAAAGAAGATAGTCATCTAGTTCACAAGAACTATTCTGTTGAATCAACCTTCTACCAATTTCAAAATTTTCCCGACGCTTAACACTTCTAGCATCCTCCAACATTTCTCTTTTTTCTTGTTCGCTAAGCATTGTTGAAATTATTCTTTAAATAATGTTTTACTCTAAATTTAGTAAATTTTTTTGATAAAAACATCCCAAACAAAAATAAAAAAAGAAAAACTCCCGCAAATAAAATAAAATGATACTTTTCTTGAAAAGAACCTGACACCTTTTGTATTACAGGAATAAAACCAACAACTAAAGGTACTGGAATAACGAAACATGACACTATCTTATCTAAAAAAGAAAAATTTTCATTATCTTTGTATCCACAAGAACCACAAGAATAAGACCAATTATAAATCACACAACGACTTCCAAAATCAATTTGAACAATAACATCTTTCATACATTTAAAACATTTTAAATTATATTGTGCCTTTCCCCAAAAAAGCAACACAATAAGTTCCATCCAAATATATTGTGCACTCATCTCCTTGCCTCTACAATTCGCTCCGTCCCCACATAATCTTTATAAAATATCGACACTTGATAATAAGAATATTTCTGGAATAATCTCTCTATCCCTTCCCGCTGCCCATCACCAATCTCCATCAATAAAAACCCACCTTTATTTAAAAGACGATTTGCATTAATAATGATGGATTGATAAAAATCCAGCCCATCCTCTCCGCCATCCAAAGAAAGTCGGGGTTCTTGCTGGACGTCTAAAGGAAGCGTCGAAAATTGTTTGGATGGGATATAAGGAGGGTTGGAAATGATTAAATCAAATATCCCCTTATCCTCAGCTAAAAATGTTTTCATGTCCTTGCAAACAAAATCAATACGTGAATCAACCTTATGCTGTATGGCATTGTGTTGGGCCACATCTAACGCATCCTGTGAAATTTCGACGGATGTTATATATGCCCTGGTAATATTCTTTGCTAAGGCAATAGCAATATTTCCTGAACCTGTGCCTAAATCTAAAATTTTTAACGGTTTGTTACGCTTTTCAGTTTCTTGTAATAACTGAATCGCTTTCTCAACTAATATCTCCGTCTCCGGTCTTGGAACCAAAACACGTTTATCTACAGAAAGTGTAAGCCCTATAAAATCACAATATCCAATAATATATTGCAAAGGTTCATTACTGCTTCGACGCTCCTTCATACGTTGATATAACTTATTCTGTACATACGTTAAAGATTTATTACCGACGACTAAATCAATTTTTTCACAGTCTAAAACAGCTGTTAACATTTGATCACTTTCCGTCATTGAGAGAGTCCTCTTGATCTGCCTTAATTAATGCTTCTGTAATTTCATCCATATCGCCATCTAACACAAAATTCAACTTATGCGTTGTAAATCCAATACGATGATCCGTCACACGTCGATCAGGAAAATTATAGGTGCGTATTTTTTCACTGCGATCACCAGAACCTACTTTTAACTTCCTATCTTGCGAAGCTGCATCAAACTGCTCCTGCTTCATTTTATCCGATAAACGCGCCCGTAAAACACGCATGGCTTTATATTTATTTTTCAACTGAGAACGCTCATCCTGACAAATAACCACCACACCCATCGGCAAATGCGTAATTCGAATAGCGGAATCCGTTGTATTAACACTTTGTCCCCCTGGTCCTGAAGAACGAAAAACATCAATCTTTAAATCTTTCGGATCGATTTTAACATCAACTTCTTCCGGCTCAAACATAACCGCCACCGTGGCTGCTGAAGTATGAATACGCCCTTGTGTTTCTGTTGTAGGCACACGCTGCACACGATGCCCGCCGCTTTCCCACTGCAAATGCTTTGCCGCGCCTTTACCGCTAATACTAAAAATAACCTCCTTAAACCCGCCGGTTTCTGACTCATGACTGCTGATTGATTCAAGCGTCCACCCTTTACGATCCGCATATTTGCTATACATACGATATAAATCCGCGGCAAAAAGGCTGGCTTCCTGACCTCCGGTTCCCGCACGAATTTCAAAAATAAGGTTGCGGTCTTCCTGCTGCTTTTTAGGATTTGTTAAATCATTAAGCTGTGTTAAAAGCTTTTCCTGCTTTTGGGCAAGATCTTCCAATTCCAAAGCGGCTAACTCCTCAAAATCAGCATCATGCTTTTCTTTTAAAAGTGCCTGCAATTCTGCTTTTTGCTTAACAGCCTCTTTATAGCCCTGAAAAACTGTGATGATCGGAGTGCTATCTGAATATTCCTTAGCTAACTTTTGGTATTGGCTCTGATCGGCAAGAATCTCCTGATCAGCAAGAAGTTTTTCTAATTCAGCATACCGTTCTTCGATCTTATTGAACTTCTCAAAATTCATTATTTATTCTCATAACGTTTCTTAAAGCGGTCAATACGTCCGGCAGAGTCAACAAATTTTTTCTCACCTGTAAAAAATGGATGACATTTAGAACAAATTTCTACACGAAGTGTTTGCTTTGTTGAACGTGTGTGAACCACATTGCCGCACGCGCATGTAATCGTTGTTTCTGTATATTCTGGATGGATATCTGTCTTCATTTTTTTTCTCCTGTATTTGTCATTCCCGCAATCTTTCGGCGAGAATCCAGATCTTTGGGCTCTTACACCCTGAATCCCCGACAAAAACATTCGGGGATGACAATATTATATTTTTATTTGTTCATGTTTTCTAAAAATTCCCGATTTGTTTTATGCCGACCTACTCTATCCAGAAGCATTTCCATAGCTTCGGCAGAGTTTAAATCATGAATAACTTTACGTAAAAGCCATACACGTTGCAAGTCATCAGCCTTCATTAACTTTTCTTCATGGCGCGTATTGGAACGTTTAATATCAATCGCCGGATAAATACGCCGTTGAAAAAGTGTACGATCTAACTGCAACTCCAGATTACCCGTCCCCTTAAACTCCTCAAAAATAACTTCATCCATACGACTTCCTGTTTCCACCAAAGCCGTTGCGATAACCGTTAAACTTCCTCCCTCCTCTACGACACGTGCCGAACCAAAAAAACGTTTTGGCTTATGCAGCGCGTTGGCATCAACACCGCCGGAAAGAATCTTTCCACTATGCGGCACAACCGTGTTATAGGCTCTCGCTAAACGTGTAATACTATCTAACAAGATTACGACATCTTTACCATGTTCAACAAGTCGCTTCGCCTTCTCCAACACCATCTCGGCGATTTGCACATGACGCTCTGCAGGTTCATCAAAAGTAGAAGAAATAACCTCTCCCCTAACGCTCCGCTGCATATCCGTCACCTCTTCGGGCCGTTCATCAATAAGCAACACCATCAATATCGTGTCTGGATAATTCTGCATAACAGAATTTGCGATTTTTTGCAAAAGAACTGTTTTACCACTGTACGGAGGTGCTACAATCAAAGCCCGTTGCCCCTTGCCAAGCGGTGTTAACAGATCCATAATCCGTGTTGAAAGTTCTTTCGGATCGGTTTCCAATACAATCTGTGTTTCTGGATAAAGAGGCGTTAAATTATCGAAAAAAATTCTTTCCTTACACTTTTCCGGATTTCCAAAATTAACAGCCTCCACTTTTAAAAGAGCAAAATATTTCTCCCCTTCTTTGGGGGGACGAATATGACCACCCACATTATCCCCTGTTTTTAAATCAAACCGACGAATTTGTGATGGGGAAACATAAATATCATCTGGACAGGGTAAGTAGTTATAATTTATACTTCGTAAAAAACCAAACCCTTCTGGTAAAATTTCTAAAGTTCCCTCTCCAAACAATACTCCAGCCTTTTCTGCTTGAGCTTGAAGCACCTTAAAAATTAAATCCTGTTTGCGAACACCACTAATACCGGTTACACCCATATCTTTAGCCAACTTACTAAGCGCTGTCATCTTCATCGCTTGAAGCTTCGTGATGTCAATTTGCTTTTCAAGTTTAGGCTTCCCTGACATTTGCACTTTTGTTTTTTCTTTTTCTTTAATTTGCACTGATTTTTCCATTAATTAATCTCCATATTTCATCTACCTTTTTTCTTGTCTGATTTAGACTTCCATTATTATCTATAATAAAATCCGCCCGACGAATCTTTGTACTAAGCGGCATTTGTATCTTAATACGTTTTAATATCTGCTCTTTCGATATCCCCAACTTTTTTTCCGCACGCTGAATTTGCAAATTTCTTTTTGCCTTAACAACAATTACATAATCCATACGCTTATTTAAACCTGATTCAAATAAAAGCGGGACATCTACAACGGTTATTTTTTTCACATTTTTATTTCTTTCTATTCCTTCCATAATTACTTTACGCACAACTGGATGGATAATTTTTTCCAACTTCCTTAACTTTGTTCTATCATTAAAAACAATAGCCGCCATTTTTTTTCGATCAATTCTCTGTCGAGTTAAAACACATTCTCCAAAGACACGTACAACCTCTGCAAAACAAGGAGAATTACGATATAATTGCCGACGAGCGATAGCATCCGCATCCAAAACATTTGCACCGCAAATCTTAAGCATCGATGCAACCGTTGACTTCCCCGTCCCTAAACTCCCTGTGAGGCCGATAACATACATTGATAATTTTTTTTATATTCCTCTGCTGCCTTTTCCCAACAAAAATTTGAGGCAAAAGCATTATGAATTATTTGCGTAAAAACTTCTTTTTCCCCAAAAACATCCATAGCCCCCTTAATCACTTGAATAAAACTTTTTTGTGTGTACTCTTCAAATACAAACCCATTACCCTCTCCTGTTATAGAATCAAAAGGCTGAATCGTATCGGCTAACCCACCTGTTTTAAACACAATTGGAACGGTCCCATACTGTAAGCTAATCATTTGGCTTAACCCACATGGTTCAAACAATGACGGCATCAAAAATAAATCACATCCCGCGTAAACTTGATGTGCAATATGATCATTAAATTCTAAACAGACTGCTACTTTTTTTGGATAACGCAATGCTAACTCACTCACCAAAGAGTAATATTTTTCATCCCCAATGCCCTGAATAATAATCTGCACATCTAGTTGAGCTAAAACATCAATAGATTCTAAAACTAAATCAATCCCTTTCTGATGTGTTAAGCGCGCGATAAAGCCAAAAAGCGGAACATTTTTTTGTATTGGTAAACCAAGCTCTTCCTGAACAGCCTTTTTATTTATCTCTTTTCCTTCACAAAAATTATTCCCATTATAATTTTTAATAATAAACTCATCTGTTTGTGGATTCCAGACATCATAATCTAAACCATTTAAAATCCCGGCTACTGTTTCCTCACGTGCGTGTAAAACCCCTTCTAATCCACATCCAAATTCTTTTGTCTGAATCTCCTTAGAATACTGTGGACTCACGGTGGTCACTTCATCACTATAAACAATCCCTGCTTTCAATAAATTCACCTTATCAAAAAATTCAAAAACTTTATGATTAAATAACTTTGGATCTAGCCCTAACTTATCATAAATTTTTGCCGGAAATACCCCTTGATAAGCTAAATTATGAATTGTTAAAATACTCTTTGTATCCGCATAAAAGGAATCATCATCATATTTTTCTTTTAAATAAACAGGAATTAAAGCGGTTTGCCAATCATGACAATGAAGAATATCTATAGGTTCATTCCATTCCTTTAATAAAACCAATATCTGCATACAAAAAAACTGAAATCGTTCTAAATTATCTTTATAATCACCGTCGGCCCCACCATAAATCTCATCTCTATCAAAAAAATGTTTATTCTCAACAAAGTATACTTTTACATTCGTTCCAATCGTTGTCATCAAAACATTTTTATCAATAGCTTTAACTGTATATCCAACCTTCTCAACGCAAGGATAATGCGGTAAAAAAATACTAACATTTACTCCTATTTTTTCTAAAGCTAAAGGCAAGGCTCCACACACATCAGCTAAACCACCAGTTTTGGCAAATGGCACAACTTCTGATGAACAAAATATGACATTCATTTTATACTTCCTCCATATTCAACCAGTCCTGCCCCACTTTTACACTCACCTTAATCGGAACAGAAATTTCAAACGCATGTTCCATAACATCACGGGCCAAAATAATAATCTCATCCTTTTCTTCAACAGGCACATCAAAAACCAATTCATCATGTACTGTAATCGTCATCCTGGATTTAAGACCCCGTTTCTCTAATTCTTTTTGTACATTAATCATCGCCAATTTCATCAAATCCGCAGCCGACCCCTGAACTGGTGTATTAATCGCCTGGCGTTCTGCAAACTGTTTTATGGAAGAATTACGATTATTAATTTCCTGAATATAACGACGTCGGTTTAAAAGCGTCAAAACGTAGCCATTTTCTTCACACTTCTTGATCTCATTAGACATAAACGTCTTAACCGCTGGATAACGTAAAAAATAACGATCAATAAAATCCTGTGCTTCTGCCTGAGGGACATCTAAATCTTTGGCTAATCCAAATGCACTCATACCATAAATAATACCAAAATTAACCCTTTTGGCGGCATAACGCATTTTGGAAGTCACTTCGCCTTCCTTTACATCAAACATCAATGAAGCTGTAAATTGATGAATATCCTGATCGGTCTGAAATGCCTTTTTTAAATTTTCATCCTCTGCCAAGTGCGCCAAAATCCGTAATTCAATCTGCGAATAATCTGCTGAAACCATAACCCTTCCCTTTGAAGGAATAATCGCCTGACGAATCTGCTTCCCTAAATCTGTCCGAATAGGAATGTTCTGTAAATTTGGATGCCGTGAACTTAAGCGACCTGTCTCCGTACCTGTTTGGTGAAACTCAGCATGAATCCGTCCTGTCTGTGCATTAATTAATTGCGGTAACGCGTCAATATACGTTGACTTTAATTTCGCTAATTTCCGATATTCTAAAATCAATACTGGAACTTCATGTTTTTGTGCCAACTTAATAAGAACCTCTTCATTCGTCGAAAACCCTGTTTTTGTCTTCTTAATGACCGGCAACTTTAATTTCTCAAAAAGAATATGGCTTAATTGCTTCGGTGAATTAAGATTAAATTCCTCTCCAGATAATTTATAAATATCGTTCGTCAATAATTCAATTTTCAAATCACATTCTTTGGAAAGCTTTAAAAGAAGATCTGTATCTAAACAAACCCCCTCGGACTCTATTTTAAAAAGAACCTCAACCAACGGCATTTCAATATCATTAAATAACTTTATTAATTTTTTTTCATTTAGTTCTTTCACCAAAACAGGATATAAACGCTGCAATAAATCTACGATATAAACATCTTTATTTTCTTCCAAGACAGATTCCTTAAAAAAATCCCAAGCCAATCCTGTTAATGAAAAAGATGCCTGTACTGGTTTTAATAAATAACCTGCAAGCTTAATATCAAAGGCATTCTTAACATATACCTTTTTCAAAAATTCTTTTAACCCATAGACAACTTTCTTAATTGTGTTGTTATCAAAAACATCCTGTAACTGTGCTGCCATCTCTAATGAAAGACTAAATGTATTTTCTTGTATTTGAAGATATAAAATTTCCGCATCACCCTCACTCATCCATACAACAATTTGACTGCTTGCCTTAGCTTGCCTCTTAATTTCTTCAATAACTTCTTCACTCTCACATAATTTAACAGCATTAAGCACATGCCCTTCTTTTTGTACCGAGAACGCTTCGGCTAAACGCTGAAACTCTAACTCCTTAAATATTTCTACAAGCCTGTTATTATCCGGCTCATCAACCTTTAAATCTTGATCATTCCACTCAACAGGAACCTTTGCCTCTAAAATAGCCAACTCCTTACTTAAAATCGCTTCTTGACGTTGTGCTTCAATTTTTTCTTTAACCTTAGGTGGTTTTATAACATCTAAATGTTCTAAAATATCTTCTAAAGATCCATATTGATTAATAAGCTTTTGCGCCGTTACCTTCCCAATCCCCATAACACCAGGAATATTATCCGACTTATCACCAGCTAAGCCAATAAAATCAACAATCCTCCCAGGCTCAAACCCTAACTTTTCCTTAACGCCTTCATAAGCTAAAATCTCATCTTTACGTGGACTGAAAAATTTGACATGCGGGTTGGCTAACTGATATAAATCCTTATCTTCCGTCACAATCACCACATCAATTTTATTTTCTACTGCTTTAATAGATAAAGCCGCGATCAAATCATCCGCTTCATATCCTTCTTTTTCAAAAATGGGCACATTAAAAGCGGCAACAACATCCTTAATAATAGGAATCTGACTTCTCAAATCTTCCGGCATACGCGGACGCTGAATTTTATATGCGGAAAATTTTTCCTGACGAAACGTTTTTTTACCAGAATCAAAGCAAACAGCCAAATATTGTGGATTATGTTCACGAAAAATTTTACGTAATGTATTCACAAACCCTAAAACCGCATTCGTGGCCTGCCCTGTACTGGAGGTTAACTCCCGTATAGCATAAAAGGAACGGTAACATAACGCATGTCCGTCAATAAGATATAACGATGGTTTATTCGACATTAAATTTAGAATTGTTTAGAGATAAAAAATTAAATATTTTCTGAATTATTGTTTTAATAAAATCTGTCTATTTGGAATTGTGGTGAGCATTTTTTGAACTTCACGTCTTGCAGAAGCCGAATCTCCTGATTCTAACTGCACAATAGCTTGATTTGCATGTTCCTGAATATTCTTTTTTGTCAATTCAATAAACGCTTTATTCCGCGCCTCAATAACTTTTGGATTTTGTGGGGTTAAATTCAACGCTTTATCAAACTCAACAATAGCCTGACGGTATTGCCTTTCTGTTAAATAATTTTTACCTTGTTTGTAATACTCTTGAGCCTGCTGAACTCTACGAAAAAACTCATCATGTGCCTGACTTACAACCTGTTCACTCAGGAGCTTAACCTCTGCTAAAATTATATGTTGCTGATATTCTGGCTGGATATTTAAAAGCTCGGCTTTAATCTTGTCCAACCATGGATCCCCATCCTCCCCATTTTCATAACGGTATTGAAAATATCTAAAAGCTTTCTCACTATCTCCTTCATCTTTATAAAGATACGCTAAATTTGTATACGCTGGCAAGTATTGCTCATCTACGCTAATCGCTTTTTTATAATAACCTTCCGCCCGTGCGCGCATGCCTACCTTCTCATAAAGCACGCCCATATCATTTAAAACAACGGGATCATCTAAACCTAAAGCGCTGGCTTTCGTATAAAAAGATAAGGCCTCATAAAAATTACCTTTTTGTTGTTCTGCATATCCTTTGAGACGATATTCTTCTGCTGTTTTATTTTTGATATCTGCGAAAACAATTGAATGATATAGACTAAAGGAAATGACAAAAAGAAGAACTCTTGCGAAGTAATTATCTTTTTTACAAATGTTCTTATGTGTAAGCATAGTATATTATTAGGCATTTGACAAGGCAAAACTTTCATGCACTTGAGCCGCCTCACCTAAAGCAAATACATTATCACAATTAGTCAAGCCTTCTTCATTAACACAAATCTTTTGATCAACTTCAAGTGTAGAATTTGTGAAAATTTTAAAATCTTCTGTAAGGTCTCCAAACATTACCACATCCGCTGCAAATACTTTTCCTGTACGCAAACGAATAGCCTTCCCTTCTTTTTCTCCTAATATTTCCACAATGGCATTATCTTGAATGATTTGCAACCCTTCAATCCCTAAAGATTCATCCATGGCATCTTGTGCTATAAAAATAACTTCCTTTTCACGCTGCACCAAGGCCTTTGCTATGGACAAATCATCTGCTGATGTCGATTGAATCACTAATGTTTCTTTTAAACGCAAGTCATTAATAATTTTTTCAATATCCTTCAAGCTCTTTAATCCATACACACCCATTTTTTTAATACCCTTTATATCTGGAAATTGATAGGCAGGAACATTGGCAATATAAAACTCATCAAAATCAATTTGACTTTTATCTTCCATGAAAATCTTCTTACGTTTA
>UOGJ01000063.1_pt1 | contig 18088 bp, 17 predicted proteins | sample 1989031 | NCBI WGS metagenome assembly UOGJ01 (sample SAMEA4712195, study PRJEB27164) | hydrothermal vent metagenome | biome: marine basaltic hydrothermal vent biome; feature: marine hydrothermal vent; material: mineral | place: Pacific Ocean | collected 2011-06-14/2011-07-23 | depth 1719 m | reverse complement strand
TTTTCCTTCTTCACCAACCTCCACTGCATTTTTCCAATAACACTTTGAGCAATATTAGTGAGACGATCAGCAATTCTTTCAAGGTTATCAATAAATTCTAAAAATATAAATCCAGCATTTAAGTTACATGTTCCTTCATTCAATCGGTTAATATGGGATTGTTTAAATTGCTCCTGAAGCTGATTAATCTGCCCTTCTCGCTCAAGCATTTTTTGGGCAATACTAATGTCATTTTTTTCTAAAGCCTCTATCGCATCATCCAGCATATCCTGAACTTGCTTACACATTTCATTAACCTCTTTAGTCGCTGCATCTGTAAAAATAAGTTTTTCATCAATTTTACGCTTCATTAATTCTGATAAATTTTGTGAATGATCTCCAATGCGTTCAAGGTCATTAACGTTATGGATAAGTACAGGAAGTTCTTTAGATTCTTCCGGAAGAAGGTTGCGTTGGGATAAATCAATCAAATATTGCGTAATTTCGGATTGAAGATTATCTGTCGCTGTTTCTAATTCAGAAACCTTTTTTGTTCGTTTTAAATCACTTTCAACAAAACAAATTATTGCTTGATTTACAGCTTTTTTGGCAATAGTCAACATATACACAATTTCTTGATGAACCTGCTCAAGGGCTAGAGATGGTGTATCTAATAAATGTTTTTCGAGATATTGTGTCCCAAGGTCAATACTATCTTCCCTTTTTGGCACAAGCCATATAGTAACTTTTTCTAAAACACCGACAAATGGTAAAAAGATTATAACATTTAAGACATTAAATAAACTATGCGCTACCGCAATGTGAAACATAACATTAATAGTTGTAAGTTCACCAGGAATAATAGTATTAATAAAATCAGCAAACAATCCTGTATAGAGAAAAAACATCATAAAAAGAGCCCCGAGGACATTAAAAACTGTATGAGACATAGCCACTCGTCGAGCATTTATATTTGAACCAATCGCCGCTAATTGTGCTGTAATCGTAGTTCCAATATTATCTCCTATAATAAGAGGAAGAGCGGATTCAAATGTAATAACTCCGTTAAAGGCTAAAACCTGCACAATCGCAATCGTCGCGCTAGAGCTTTGCAGTAAAACTGTAAAAATCACTCCAACTAAAACACCTAATAAAGGATTAACGCTGAAAGTTACAAAAAGGTCATGAATGAGTTCACTATTTTTTAAAGGAATAAAAGCATCCTTCATAAAACTAAGTCCAATAAATAAAATACCAAAGCCGAGAAGGATTTCTCCCCAGGATTTTCTCCGTTTTGTTTGATTGATCGCCATAATGGCAAAACCAATCCCAACAGCAGGAAGGGCATATGAAGTAATTTTAAAGACAGACATTGAGGAAACGAGCCATGCCGTAAAGGTGGTTCCGATATTTGCCCCCATGATGACGGTGATACCTTGTTTAAGGGCTAATAGACCTGCGTTGACAAAACCAACAACCATCACAGTTGTTGCACTGGAGGATTGAACAAGACAAGTTATACCTGCACCAACAAGTACGCCAATAACAGGGAGTTTTGTCACACTATTTAAAAGGCTTTTTAGCTTATCTCCGGCTACATTTTTTAATGCTTCGGACATAATTTTCATACCGAAAAAAAAGAACCCTAATCCACCGATTAATTGAAATACGCTTTCTTTGATCATTATCTTTTATTCTCCTGAATGTTAGTTTTAAAATACGGATTGAATAATCCAACTATAAATCCGAAATGGTAAAATTTTTCTTAACGTAAATAGTATTTTACTTTCCATATCTGGAATGTTACGAAATTTAGGATGCTTTGCTTCAATTAAGCATTCTGCTAAAGCGGCGACTTGTCCCGGATTTTTGCGGCATTGATTGACATACTCTAAAACTTTTTTCTTTAATTTTTGTGATAACAAATAATAAGGACTTAGAGAATTATCAAAATTTTTTGCATACCGAATGTTTTCATAAAAAATCTTAGTTTTATATGTTCCCGGTTCGATTAACAATACATCAATCCCAAAAGATTTCAATTCATATCTTAAGCTTTCGCTGAAGGCTTCTAATGCCCATTTACTGGCATTATATGCACTAAATGCAGGGGAAGTGGAAAATCCAGCTACACTGGAAATATTAATAATTTTTCCAAAATTTTGTCGACGCATGTGTGGAAGAACGGCGCGTGTTACATTTTGAACGCCAAAAAAATTTGTTTCCATTTGCGCGCGAATTTCCTCATCACTTAAATCTTCAAAAAATCCACCAATACCATAACCCGCATTATTAATAAGTACGTCTATTTTTTTATACTGCTCAATAACTTTTTCTACTGTTCTATGAATTGAAATTTTATCAATAACATCTAATTCAAAAATATCGACCTTTCCACCCTTTTTTCTAACCACATCCTGTAATTCAGTCTGCTTACTAAGATTCCTCATGGTTGCGATAACGACATATCCTTTTGATGCAAAACGCGCAGCCATCAACAAACCAAATCCACTGGAACAACCTGTGATAAGAATAACTTTACTTTGGGAGGGCTTAGACATTTTTAATTGCATTATTAAGCATTAGAGCATCCACTAAAGTCACCGCAATCATTGCTTCGATAACAGGAACAACACGAGGACAAATACAGGGATCATGACGTCCGGTGGTTTCAATATCAGCATCTTTCATATCTTTTGAAACAGTATGTTGCGATTGTGCAATAGATGAAGTGGGTTTAATCGCCACGCGCAGAATAATATTCTCACCCGTGGATATACCGCCTAAAATACCGCCGGCATGATTTGTACGGGTACGAATTTTTTCACCATCCATAAAAAATTGATCATTATGTTCAGAACCTTTCATTGTTGCCGCCTTAAACCCCTCGCCAAATTCAACTCCGCGAATGGCATTAATTGTCATAACAGCATACGCTAGTCGTGCATTAAGTCGATCAAAAACCGGCTCCCCCAAACCAACCGGACACCCATGCACCACAGCTTCAATAATCCCTCCAATAGAATCACAATTCTTCCTTGCTTCATCAATCTTTTTCACCATCCTATCTGCAGCCTCTAAGTCTGGTGCTCGTACCATATTTTTTTCAATTACGGAGTAATCAAGTTTTTGCGCGTAAACATCACCCACCGCTAATGTATAAGCCACAATATTAATATCGTGCTGCCCAAGAATCTTTTTGGCTACAGCTCCCGCAGCCACACGTGCAGCCGTTTCTCTTGCTGAAGAACGCCCCCCTCCTCGATAGTCACGATTCCCATATTTTTTGAAATACGTATAATCAGCATGACCAGGCCGGAAAACATCTTTAATATTAGAGTAATCTTTCGACCGTTGATCTTTATTACGGATAAGCAACGAAAGCGCTGTTCCTGTTGTCTTGCCTTCAAATACACCGGAAAGGATTTCAACTTTATCATCTTCTTTACGCTGCGTAGTCACTCGGCTTTGCCCGGGCTTACGTCGATCTAAATCAAATTGAATATCCTGCTCAGAAAGAGCAAGGTTTGGCGGGACCCCATCAATGATAACGCCAATAGCAGGGCCATGGCTTTCGCCAAAGGTGGTCATTTTAAATAATTGTCCGAAAGAGTTTCCTGGCATGGTTTAAGCAAATAAAAGACGACCCTTTGGTTCAGGTATCTCAATACAATCTTCTTTAGCTGTTTTAATCCAAAGAGAAATAGCCTCTTCGACATTATTCATTGCTTTCATTTTAGTAGCGCCATGTGCCATACAACCTGGAAGTTCAGGCACATCCACTACAAAAATTTGATCTGTTTTATCCCAGTAAATAATCAGTTCATAATGCGCTTCATTCATAAGTTTTCACCATATTTAATCAAAATTTTTCTGATTTGTTTAACTTGATACCCTTTTGCTTTTGATCCATCTGGTTGCAAATTAATTCTTTCATCGACAGTTTTTTTTGTAAATACTAAATGACTACCCTGTGTTCTTTGATTAAATCCTTTAGCCAAAAGAAAAAAAACAATGTCTTTAAACTCAATATTATAATCTGACTGTCCTGAAAGAATCTTTATAATAAGTTTAGCATGCTTTCCCATAAATTTTCAATCTAAGTTACAAATCTGTGACAGCACCAAGGGAAGCCGAAGATACAGTTTTTTGATATTTACTTAACACTCCACGTGTATAACGTGGTTTGGGTTGTTTCCACTTTTTAAGACGTATTTTTATCTCAGTCTGAGAAATGTTAAGATCTATTTTACGTTTCGCGGCATCGATAGTAATCGAGTCACCATTTTTAATAATCGCAAGCGTTCCGCCAACATACGCTTCTGGCGTGATATGTCCAACAACAAATCCGTGACTTCCTCCGGAAAATCGACCATCCGTAATAAGCGCCACATCTTTTCCTAATCCTTTACCCATAACCGCTGATGTTGGAGATAACATCTCACGCATTCCAGGACCACCTTGGGGGCCTTCATAACGAATAACAATCACATCCCCTTTTTTAACAGTTCCTTTAAGAATATTTTGAAGGGCTGTTTCTTCCGAATCAAAAACGCGGGCTTTTCCTGTAAATACACTTCCTTCTTTTCCAGAAATTTTGGCAACGGCTCCTGTTGATGCTAAATTACCGTAAAGAATGACCAAATGCCCATCTTTTTTAATAGGATTAGTTAATGGACGAATGACTTCTTGTTTCTTTGGATAAGCTTTTATATTAGCAAGATTTTGTTTTAATGTTTTTCCTGTAACTGTTAAGCAATCGCCATGGAGCAATCCTTCCTCTAACAACATTTTCATTAAAGGCAACACACCACCAATACTTACCAAATCTGCCATAAGAAATCGTCCACTTGGTTTTAGATCAGCTAAAACAGGAACTTTTTTCCCGATACGTGTAAAATCATCAATTTTTAAATTCACGCCAACCGCATGGGCCATAGCCAATAAATGGAGTACAGCATTCGTCGAACCCCCTAAAGCAGTAACAACAGTAATCGCATTCTCAAAAGCCTTTTTCGTCATAATATCTTTTGGACAAATATTATTTTTCAAAAGATCTAAAACTGCCTTTCCGGCATTAATACAATCCTTTTCTTTCGCCTTGGAAATAGCTGCTTGCGCGGAACTATTGGGTAAACTCATCCCCAAGGCTTCAATCGCACAAGCCATAGTATTGGCTGTATACATCCCTCCACACGAACCTGCTCCAGGAATAGCACAAGATTCAATATCTAAAAGTTCTTTCGAAGAAATTTTTTTATTGGCATAAGCTCCCACGGCTTCAAAAATAGAGACAATATCGACATCCTTTTTCTTATGACAACCAGGTAAAATCGTTCCTCCATAAACAAAAATAGAAGGACGATTTAAACGCGCCATAGCAATCAAACACCCAGGCATATTTTTATCACAACCTCCAATAGCGACTAACCCATCAAAACCTTCACACCCCATAACGGTTTCAACAGAATCTGCAATCACTTCACGCGATACTAAAGAATATTTCATCCCCTCTGACCCCATAGAAATTCCGTCCGAAATGGTAATCGTATTAAAAATAACAGCCTTACCGCCATTTTTATCAGAACCTTGCGCAGCTTTTTTAGCGAGTTGATCAATATGCATATTGCATGGTGTTACCATGCTCCACGTCGAAGCAATCCCAATTTGCGGTTTTTTAAAATCTTCTGTTTTAAACCCAACCGCTCTTAACATCGCCCGACTAGGTGCACGATCATAACCATCAACAACAATGGAAGAAAATTGACGGGAAGTATTTTTCTTTTGTTTTTTCATAACCAGCTTTTCTCTCTTTTTAAATTTTCTTCATATTCTTTAATCTTATATTCAAATTGTAATGTCCATCCTATTTGATCTAAACCATTTAATAAACATTCTTTGGCAAAAGCATTAATTTCAAAAGTATATTCTTTTTTCTCTGTATCAATTAAAACTTGTTTTTCAAGATCAGCCGTTAATTCTGCCTTTGGTTTAGCCATTACTTGTTGAAACAAATTTTCGATTTCTGAAGAATCCAAACAAATTAATAAAATACCATTTTTAACACAATTATTATAAAAAATATCCGCAAAGCTTGGTGCAATAATAATACGAAATCCAAAATCTGCTAATGCCCAAGGGGCATGTTCTCGACTGGAACCACACCCAAAATTATCACGTGTTAAAAGAATAGTTGCGTTACGGTAATCGAATTTATTTAAAATAAAATCACCATTCTCCTGTGTTCCTTCATAATCGGTGTAACGCCACTCGTGAAATAAGTGCACACCAAATCCAGTGCGTTCAATTTTACGTAAAAATTGTTTTGGTATAATCGCGTCCGTATCCACATTAGCACGATCTAATGGCGCAACAATTCCTGTGTGTTTATTAATGGGTTGTATGCTCATAAATATTTCCTTATATCCGTAATCTTCCCTTCAATCGCCGCAATCACGGCCATTTGTGGACTTACTAAATGTGTGCGTCCTCCAGGGCCTTGGCGTCCTTCAAAATTTCGATTACTGGTTGACGCACAGCGTTCACCAGATTTTAACTTATCATCATTCATTGCTAAACACATGGAACATCCAGCATAGCGCCATTGAAATCCAGCTTCTTTAAAAATCTCATCTAATCCTTCTTCTTCCGCTTGCCGCAACACACGTCCTGATCCCGGCACAACAATAGCTTCCACTTTATCACTAACTTTCTTTCTCTTAATAACCTGTGCTGCTGCACGTAAATCTTCAATTCGTCCATTTGTACATGATCCAATAAAAACTTTATCAATAACAATATCAGCCATCGGCATTCCTGCTGTTAAATTCATATATTTTAAAGCATTTTTTGCTGCAATTTTTTCAACAGCATCAGAAAAACTATTTGGATCAGGAACAACTGCATCAACTGCAATAACTTGTCCTGGACTTGTTCCCCATGTTACCTGAGGAGCAATATCCTCTGCCTTCAAATTAAGCACTTTATCAAATAAAGCCCCTTCATCTGTAACAAATGTTTTCCAGTAAACTAACGCATTATCCCACTCTTCACCCGATGGCACATGGTCACGTCCTTGTAAATACTTAAATGTTATATCATCCGGTGCAATCATTCCTGCCCTTGCCCCAGCTTCAATACTCATATTACAAATCGTCATACGCCCTTCCATGCTTAAATCACGAATCACATTTCCAGCATATTCAACGACATAACCTGTTGCCCCTGCTGTTCCAATCTGACCAATAATATAAAGAATAATGTCTTTAGCCGTAACCCCTTTACCAAGCTGACCATTAATGTTAATCAACATAGTTTTAGATTTATTTTGCTGAAGTGTTTGAGTAGCTAAAACATGTTCAACTTCCGAGGTTCCGATGCCAAAAGCTAGCGCACCAAAAGCTCCATGCGTCGCTGTATGAGAATCTCCACATACAATCGTCATTCCAGGTTGTGTTAATCCCAACTCCGGACCAATAATATGAATAACGCCTTGATCCGCATGTTTATAATCATACAACGTTACGCCAAATTCCTGACAGTTATCCATTAAAGCCTTCATTTGAATACGTGAAGTTTCTTCCATTAAGTCCCACTCTTTAGTTCGTGTAGAAACGTTATGATCCATTGTTGCAAATGTTTTCTCTGGATGACGAACTTTACGGTTGCTTAATCGCAGCCCTTCAAATGCTTGTGGACTGGTAACTTCATGAACTAAATGCCGATCAACATAAATAATCGCTGTATCATCTTCTGATGCGCGAACTAAATGGGCATCATAAATTTTTTCATACATTGTTTTTGACATAATAATTTATACGAATTACATTAACTAATTTTTCTATTTTAAAGGTGTATTTCTCGCAAAACCATCGAGAATATTTAGCAATTATTTAATGTAATTCGTATTACCTATAAAAAATAATATATAAAAGAATTCCTATAATCCCTAAAGATAAAAGATAAAAATCATTAAAATAGAAAAAATCACTGATTTTTTCTCCAGTTGTATAATTATAATGTGTATCTTCGCGAACAACCTTTCCTGTATTGCGTAAGGCTAAAACCTCTGTTTTTTTAAGACGTAAAAATTTATCCGCAATACGATAAGCTTGTAATTTATGATCTTCAATAAGATTCATAACTTCTTTTTCATTAATTCCAAGAAGTTGTGCTGTTTCACGGACAGAAACAAATTGATTTGATGACATAAATCTATCCTAATTTTCCTGATGAAGCCCAGGAATCAATTTTTTCACGTTCGAATTTCCAGACATCGCCATTATGTGTTCCTGGAATTTTTCCTGAATTAGCCAAAGCTTCAATTTCAGAAATATCAATTTCTAAATATTTTGATACTTCCTTAATATCTAATAAATCCCCTGGCCCGCCTTCTTTTAACATCTGAGAATTCCCTTGAAAAATAGCTCCTTCAACAATACTTAATTTAGGTGTCGAAATATTTCCTCGTAAGATAGCCGTTGGCATCAATACAAGCATTTTATGCGCTGTAATATCGCCATGGAGTCTTCCGGCAATAATAATATTATCACCCGTAATATTAGCCTGAATTTCAGCTAACTCTCCGACCGTTAACGTTCCTCGTGTATCTAAATCTCCATTAAAACTCCCATTAATTTTTAAATTAACCGGATCTTTAAATGTTAAAGATCCCTGCATCTGCGCGCTGATTTCAATAGTTTTATCTTCTTCTTGTTCTTTGTGAATTTTCCGTCCGCGTAAAGCCATAACCTAAACCTCCTTATAATAAACCCTTGAATTTTTCCCCTAATTTCACCTCAAATGATCTAACGACAATTAAAACAAAAGAAACAACAACGGTAACAACAATTGCTGACATATAGTCTCCTGCTCCAATAGCAACGCCGAGCCCGGAAACAATCCATAATGTTGCCGCGGTTGTTAATCCGCGCACATTAGCCCCCGCGCGAATAATGGTTCCCGCGCATAAAAAACCAATGCCTGTAACGATCCCGGTAATCATACGCGTTGGGTCAACAATCGTGTCATTTTTATATGTTTCAAAAAGATGCAATGATGTGAGTACAATTAAAGCAGACCCAACACCCACTAAAATATGTGTCCGTAATCCTGCTCCTTTTTGTCGAAATTCACGTTCTAATCCAATAAGCCCGCTTAAAATAACAGCTAACACAATCTTAATACTAACTTCTACTAAATGCGCTATTTGAGCTGTTTCCATCATAAATGATATCCCAATCCTGCGATCATTGCCGCATTATCTAAACATAACGAGAGTGGTGGGAAGTAGACTTTGATATTTTCTTTTCCGGCTTCTTCAACCAATACCTTACGCAACGCAGAATTGGCTGCGACCCCTCCACCAACGACAATCGTGGGTGTTTTAAATTTGTAACAAGCTGCCAAACTTTTTTTAACTAAAACAGATACCACACTTTTTTGAAAACCATGACAAACAGCTTTTTGTGAAAAATTTTTCTTTTTATGATTATCCCGATAGTGATAAAGAACAGCTGTTTTTATACCGCTAAAACTAAAATCAAATGTATTAGGCATATCTGCACATTTAAAGGGTATTGCAGGTTCTTGACTCTGTTGACTTAATTTGTCAATCACCGGACCCCCAGGATAACCTAAATTAAGGATTCTTGCAACTTTATCAAAAGCCTCACCCGCGGCATCATCCCGCGTGGCACCAATTAACTTAAAATCTTGAAATGTTTTAATATAATAAAGACTTGTATGTCCTCCAGAAACAACCAGTCCGATAACCGGCAAATGAGGAAGGATCTTATTATGTTCATTTTTTTGCACTAAAAAATTAGCATATAAATGTGCCTGAATATGGTTAACTTCTAACAATGGTCGAGCAATGGCAAATTTAAGCGCGCGTGCAAATGAAATTCCTACCAACAATGATCCAATCAATCCAGGCTTTTGTGTAACAGCAATGGCATCAATATCTTTAAGTTTTAAATTCGCCCCCTCAAGAGCTTTACCAGCCACAAGCTGAATCGACTCTAATTGACGTCGAGAAGCTATTTCCGGAATAATACCTCCGTATTTTTTATGCTCATTTAAACTTGAAACAATAACATTAGAAAGAACTTTTTTGCCATTCTCTACAACAGCAACGGATGTTTCATCACACGAGGTCTCAATGCCAAAGATCTTCATTTGTGAATAATAACTTCTTTTTCTTCAACCATTTCAACAGGTGCATCAAAATTTTTATAAACCTTAATACCTTTAAGAACACTCATGGCCGCTTGAACTTGATTATCATTAAGTAAGCGTTCACGCACTTCTTCTGCACGTTTGGAAATCTTCAACTCCTCATTTTCTTTAAGGTCTTTATCTTCTATATTGTCAAAAATTTCTTTACTCTTTTTTTCTTCTTCCGTTTTTTCTTTTTCAGGCGGGTAAATTCTTTTAACAACAATATCCGGTGTAATCCCTGTTCCATGAATAGAGGTTCCTGACGGCGTAAAATATTTACTTGTTGTTAATCGTAACCCAGAACCATCCGGCATAGGGATAACAGATTGAACAGAACCTTTACCAAAAGATTTTGTCCCAAGAACTATCCCTCGATTATTATCTTTAACTGCTCCTGCTAAAATTTCACTTCCTGAAGCGCTTCCCTCATTAATTAAAATAACCATAGGCCAGTCCACAATGTGATCGGTATTACGTGATTTACTTATACTGTTTTGCATAATCCGTCGTCCCTTGGTGGAAACAATAGTTTTTCCTTCAGGAAGAAATTCTTCTGAAATACGAATAGCTACATTAAGAAGACCTCCAGGATTATTGCGTAAATCCACAATTAAACTTTCTGCGCCTTCTTCTCCTAATTGGTCAAGAGCTTTGCGAAACTCTTTCGCTGAATCTTCACGAAATTCTGTCAATCGAATATAACCAATTTTTTCGTTTAAAATTTGAACATGTTTAACATCCTGAATACGAATGATTTCACGAATAATTTTAATTTCTTTTAATTCAAATTCTTCTTCTCGCAAAATAGTGATATTCACTTCTGTTCCTGGCTTACCACGTAATTTTTTAACCGCCTCACTTAATGTAATATCGCGCGTCACTTCTCCTTCAATTTTAACAATACGATCACCCGCTTTAATTCCAGAATTCCATGCAGGTGTATCCTCAATAGGAGTAATAATTGTCAACAAACCATCTTTCATTGAAATTTCAATTCCTAAACCGCCAAATTTTCCCTGCGTCTCTGTCTTTAATTCCTTATATTCCTCAGGAGTAAGAAATTGACTGTGGGGATCAAGTGTCGATAACATTCCTTTTAAAGAACCATAAATGAGTTCTTTAGGTGGGATTTCTTCAACATAATCAGATTGAACTGTTGTCAACGCATAACTAAAAAGTTCAATTTGGGAATAAAGGTCATCTTTGACTTTTCGTGATATTTGAGAAATAGCCAATGTTGTCAAAGAGAAAAAAACAACAAGTGTACTGCATACAACAAGAATTTTCTTACGCATAGATAAAACTCCTTATCCTAAAATAGTTTTTTTAACAAGCTCACCGATTTTCTTCGGATTAGCTTTGCCTTGTGTTTTGCGCATGGCCTGTCCTACCATAAAACCAATGGCGCTTTCTTTACCTTCACGAATTTGATTCGCGACTTTTTCATTCTCTGAAATAATTTCCTGCACAATTTTCTCTAATTCCCCATCGTCAGAAACCTGTGCCAAACTTTTTTCTTTAATAATATCTTCAGCTGTTTTTCCTGTATCAATCATAAATTTTAAAACATCTTTTCCTATTAAATTACTAACAACACCTTCTTCTACTTTTTCAATAAGATCAACAAAATCTTTTGATTTTAATGAAATATTTAGTATATCTAATTTACGTGCGTTAAGTTCTTGTAATAAAGCCCCATTAAGCCAATTACAAATTTTTTTTGTTTCCTTATAGTCTTTTGCACAGGCTTCAAAAAAATCAGCCAAAGACACATTTTGAATAATAATTTGTGCATCATACGCTGAAAGAGAATACTCTTTGATAAAACGCTCAAATTTTGTATGTGGCAATTCCGGCAATGATTTTTGCCCCTCTTCAATAACTGAATCATCCATAACAAAAGGAACTAAGTCTGGTTCAGGAAAATAACGATAATCATGCGCTTCTTCTTTACTACGCATAGTCGCTGTCATTTGTTTGGCCTCGTCCCACAGCCGTGTTTCCTGAACAACGTTGCCACCTGAATCTATAATTTGCTGCTGACGAATAACTTCATACTCTAACCCAGCTTTAATCGCCTTAAATGAATTCATATTTTTTAATTCCGCCTTAGTCCCAAATTCTTCCTGCCCGTAAGGGCGAATGGAGACATTAGCATCACAACGCAAACTGCCCTTTTCCATATCACAATCAGACACATTTAAATATTGTAAATTTAGCTTTAATGTTTGCAAATAATCATAAGCTTCTTGAGGAGAACGCATATCTGCTTCTGTAACAATTTCTAACAAAGGTGTTCCTGTACGATTATAATCAACCAAACTACTATTCGTTTTTGTATCATGAATAAGTTTACCTGCATCCTCTTCTAAGTGCGCACGATTAATTCTAATCCTTTTTTCTTCTTCACCTTCCATTGGAATCATAATATATCCCGTATGACAAATTGGAAAATCAAATTGTGAAATTTGATATGCCTTCGGACAGTCAGGATAAAAATAATTCTTTCGATCAAACTTAACAAACGGATTAATTTTACAATTTAACGCTAAACCAATACGAATAGCATATTCCAATGTTTTTTTATTAACGACCGGAAGCGCTCCAGGAAATCCTAAGCATACTGGACACGTTAACGTATTTGGTTCTTTACCAAAACTATTCGCACAGCCACAAAAAATTTTTGTATTAGTGCTTAACTGCAAATGCACTTCAAGGCCGATCACGGTTTCATATTTTTGTTTGGTTTCTGTCGTCATAATGATGTTTTTTTCTTATGAAAATCTGTATTTTGTTCAAATGTATACGCCACACGTAATAACATTTCTTCATCAAAAGCCTTACCTAAAATTTGTAACCCAATCGGCAAACCTTCTTGTGAAAATCCGCAAGGAATCGATATTCCTGGAATACCACTTAAATTGGCTGAAATTGTAAAAATATCTGATAAATACATATCCAATGGATTGGTTGTCTTTTCCCCAATTTTAAAAGCTGTTGTTGGGGCCGTCGGTGTAACAATCGCATCAAAATCTTTAAATACATTTTCAAAGTCTTGTTTAATAAGCGTACGCACTTTTAATCCTCTTAAATAATAAGCGTCATAATATCCTGATGATAAAGCATAGGTTCCTAACATAATTCGCCGTTTAACCTCATCTCCAAAACCTACATCACGTGTTTCCTCATACATATCAAGTAATATTCCTTTACGTTTTGTTTCCGGTTGAGACCGTAAACCATATTGCACACCATCAAACCGCGCTAAATTTGAACTCGCCTCGGCGGTCGCAACAATATAATAAGTCGCCACGGCATATTTTGTATGCGGTAAAGAAACCTCCTCAACAATAGCTCCACAATCCTTTAAAACCTCAATCGCTTTTGTAACAGTATCTTTAACTTCACTGTCAATACCGTCAATAAAATACTCTTTAGGAATTCCTATTTTCAAACCCTTAACATCATTGACCAATGCTTTACTATAATCCGGCACAGGCCTATCCACTGAAGTCGAATCCATAGAATCATGTCCGGAAATAATATTCAAAAGCGATGCCGCATCTGTTACATCTTTAGTAATGGGACCAATTTGATCTAAACTAGAAGCAAAAGCAATAAGACCATAACGTGACACACGTCCATACGTCGGTTTTAATCCAACGACACCACAAAAGGATGCTGGTTGGCGGATAGATCCTCCCGTGTCAGAACCAATAGCCCAAATCGCTTCATGCGCCGCAACCGCCGCTGTTGATCCCCCACTCGATCCGCCAGGAACACAATCTAAATTCCATGGATTTTTAACAGGTCCATAATATGAACTTTCCGACGAAGACCCAAAAGCAAACTCATCCATATTCGCATTCCCAATAATCATAGCTCCCGAATCTCTAAGTTTTTTTATAACCGTCGCATCATAAGGAGCCTTATATCCTTCAAGAATATGCGAAGCACATGTCGTCTCTTCTCCCAACATACACATATTATCTTTGATCGCAATGGAAACAGGATAAGGCTTATCGGCCAAACGTTCAAAATCAATCTGATTCTGACTTAAACGCACAAAAGCATTTACATCTTTATCACTTTTTTTAATTTGATCTAAAACAGATTGATGAACCTCTTTTGAGGTTGCTTTCTTCTCTTTAATAAGATCAAGAATTTCGTGTGCTGTAAGCGTATTTAATGCCATCACTAAATTACCTTAGGAACTTGGAAAAAACCGTTATGTTCTTTTACAGAAGTTTTTAATAATAAATCTCTATTTATGGAAGGTTTTATTTCATCTTCACGATACACATTTTTTAACGGTAAAACATGACTCGTCGGTTCAACATCCGTCACATCCAAATTTTCTAATTGCTTAACATAGGCAATAATATCTTCAAGATTTTTTGTTAAAGGTGCAACCTCATCATCCCTCAAATGGATACGCGCCAAATCACCAATATGTCGAACATCATTTTCTGAAACCATTTAAAACCTCCTCTTAATGAGGGCTCATAATATCATTATTAAAAAATATGACAAGATAAAATAGTGAATTTAATTCATTTAGAAAGGTGATTGCTCCCTCACCACATCACTCCGGTTTTATAATTTTAATTTTTGAATCTTCTGACAGCAGCCGTTTAAAATCTTTCACATTAAATGTCACTATGACGTTAACAGAAGCTTTTTGTGCGGACTTTAGAATAAGAGCATCATAAACAAAACCTCCTATAAAACCTAACGAAGACATATGTTTCACAACATTATTATAATCTGTAGCAGATAATGTGGATATTTTTGCCAAACGAACAACATTCTCCTGAATAAGACGTTGCGCAATACTAGGAAAAATTTTTGGTTTCAGAGGTAGAACTGTTAACACAGCATACAGCTCCGCTAAACTATGTGCGGCAAGATATAATTCAAATTCACCTTCTTTTGCACGCTTTAACCATTTAAATGCTTGTTTATGAACAGGATGTCTCTCTACAACAGCAGCTACAAATACATAGGTATCAAATAAAATTTTCATCACATCGCACTCATTTTTTCTAAATACATTTTTCGATGTTGTCCTACAGCATTCTCAATATCCTCCGTTGCCTCTCCAGTAAATACAAGAAGACCTTCTTTTAATATCACCTCTGGCTTTTCAAATTGAGGGGTTAAAACTAAAGCTGACGATTCTTCTTTCACATCAAGCGACATTCCAGGCTTTAATCCTAAATCATCCCGAACCTTTTTAGGAATAAGAATTCTCCCAAACTTATCTAACATCGTAACCATATCATTCCTCCCTTTAATCAAACTATAACATGAAAATTGCCAAATGCATATGGCAATTGGCAATTGGTAATTTAAAAACATATCGTAAAATTGAGTTTTTAGGTTTATAAAATTAATCCAGGATAATTATCCTGTTAAGCTTTCCCATTTAGGCTTAAGACTTAATATTTCTTCCTTATGACATGCAGAGTCACTTTCTTCACCTGAGGTTGAGCAAGAAAAAAGAGAAAATTTATTTTCATCAGATTTACTTAAACCCAATAATTGTAAATTTATTACAGGAGTAATATTAATAATAACGGGAAATAATCCTTGAATATTAATATTTTCAATATCCTGCATATCCATTGGTAATGCAATCCCCTTGCCGTCACGTTTAATTTGAAGATTAAGATTATTGGGATTAAAATCAATCCCCCCTAAACTTTGATCTGGCTTCATAAACTCTGCTAATGGTGAAGAAGATATTTGGATAACTTCTTTTAAATCTCCTTGAGGCAAGGAGCCTTTTAATACTTTTAACATAGATAGATTCATGATGAGCTGTACCATAGCTTCACTGGATGGGGTCCCACTTAAATTAAGATACTTAGAATAATTTTCTACATCATCTGTGTTAATCCCAATAAAAACAATATCAATGCCAAGCTCTTTTTCTAACTCTTCCACTTTTTCTCGTAAAGACTCAAAACTTTCCCCCGATGTTTCTCCTCCATCGGTAAAAATAATTTCCATCTTATGCTCTTTATGTTTCTTGTTTTGATATTTCTCACGAATTCCATTAATGACAGAAAGAGTATTAATTCCTCCTTCATTCCACCCTCTATTAAGGCGAATTAATGCATTTTCAACAAAATTTCTTTCTCGAGAATTTTCATGATTTAAAAGGTTATAATAATTATCACCAACAGCTCCTATGGAAAAATCTACTGATTTATTTCTAATAGCAGCGTAGTGAAATAATGATGAATATAGTTTTGTCATGGTGATAAAATTACTCTGTAATTCTCCACGGATACTTCCACTAATGTCTACGGTAATTCCTGCACTTAGATCCGCCACCCCTTGAAGCACTTTAAGGCGATAAAAAGGTTCTAAGTCACCTGCAATAATTTTCTCAATGTCAATTTCATCCCCATTATCAGAATATATTTTAATCGTTTTTGGATTACCTGCAAAAATATCAAGAAACTTGGTTAACAAATTAGGCGCAATATTTTCTAAAGCCATCATATCTTTTTGGAGAGCTGACACTGGCAGTTCGATTTCATCTAACACTTCTCCTTCCCCTTCAAGCCCACCTATTTTTTCAGACTTTCCGTCCAAACCTTTCTGCTCTTCTAAACTTCCATTTATTCCTGATTCTCCTGAACCCTTTTCTCCAGAACTTCCCGATTTTTTCGATTTATTATCATTAGATTCCTGCATTCTTCTCCCAAAATTTTCACGTTGTTCTCTATAATTCTGTGTGTCTGGCTCTCGAAAGTCGCCTTGCTCTTCTATATCTTGTAATTCAGGTTTATGGCTAAAATCATAATTGACCGGATCCCCTCCTCCACCTAAATCAATTCTCACCCACCCATAACCATCAACATAAATCTCCACAAAGGCATGAACTTGTGTTCGAATATTTCTTACTTTAAAACCTAAATATTTTGTCAAAATAAAAAATACATCTGACCGATGGCGGCATACTCCGCATTTCGAAGATAAAATTTTTGAAAAACTATTATCCCCGTGACCAAAGTGTTCTATTCCATCTTCCTCAAGCCGAAAATCTCTAAAAAACTCAATCAAATCATAAACAAACTCATGTTTATTTTTGGCATATGTATCCATATCATATGTTCGCTCATTCACTTTAATATATTGAAAAGAATCTTTAATAAATTCCGGTATGTTAGATGGTTTGTTAAAATGTATACTTTTATACTCTGGAATGGTTTGTCCAAAATAAACAGAATTATCCATTCCTATTTGAAATTGAATATTTATTTCCCCTTTAAATCCTTTGGCTCTGACATAAAGCGCATCTGTTTTTCCCCCATAAGAAAACTCAAGGTTTACATTTTCGCCATTAGAATTCATTGCTTCATACGATTGGAGTGTTAACATACTTCCTGGAGCAGGGCTTGTTATCATGACCCATTGCTCACTTACGGAAACAGCCATCTTTCCCTCAATGATCTGTAAATCCTCTGATCTTGAAGAAATTGTTAACGGTTCCTTTAATTCTTTAAACATATTCGTTCCTAAAGCAACTCCAGTCACCTCATCATAAATATTTTTTCGTGTTAACATTTCATCAATATTATAGGGATACTCTATTTTTTGTTTCTCACCTTCTTTCATGTCTGAAACTTTTTCATCAGAAATGACCTCTTGCCCTTTTTCCATCTTTGTATCCGTATTCTGAATGCTTTCAATTTCTGATTCCTTCATTCCATCCGAAGCAAAATAGAGGTCTTCTTGTTCTTGATTTTCATCTGATTCTTCTTGAAAACTATCAGAATCTTTACTTTCAACTAAATCCCCAATACTATCTTCAACCAATGCTGGATCTATGAGTCTATCAATCATTGCTTGCAAACTTACTATATGAGGATGG
>UOGJ01000131.1_pt1 | contig 18642 bp, 17 predicted proteins | sample 1989031 | NCBI WGS metagenome assembly UOGJ01 (sample SAMEA4712195, study PRJEB27164) | hydrothermal vent metagenome | biome: marine basaltic hydrothermal vent biome; feature: marine hydrothermal vent; material: mineral | place: Pacific Ocean | collected 2011-06-14/2011-07-23 | depth 1719 m | reverse complement strand
ACGTGCTTTATTTGATTCGCTTAGAGTTGAATCCATGGAAATGATTTATCAAGCTTTGCTTTATGGCTATCATAAACCTAAGCCTATTATTTTGAACACATCGTAAAAAATGACATTACAGAGCAGTTCCACAAAAATTTTTGTAAGCAATGTGATATGTGTAAAAACTGACAGATGTCCCTTTGTACTCGATGGCTTGTTTTTGACCTTTTTCAGTTGAGAAAGAACGACGAAAATTAAAAACTTTTTCGATTTTTTGAGATATTATAGGAAATATCTCAACTCACCACAAAATTAATTAAACTGTTTGGCCGAGCGGGAATTGCTGTCAGGATCTTCTAAATTTTCCCTTGCAGCCTAAAGGGGCTATGTTATAATGCGCACATATTTTAGGGGAGGCCTCTTATGGATAGTTCCACGCAAAAAATAAGGAAGTTTAAGCGTATTGCACTTAATGCGCCAGTTCAGTTTGAACGGAAAGATATTTTGCAGTCGGGTGGAAGTTTATCTCATAATATTTGTAGTGGAGGCATACGGATTAATTTTAATGAGTTTGTGCCTTTACAGACCGAAATCCTTTTGGAGGTACAGTTAGCGTCGAAGCAAATATTGGAATGTTTTGGGAAGGTTGTATGGGTTGAAAAGGAACGCTACAATGACCATTATCAAGTAGGCATAGAGTTTGATAGTGAAAAAGATGTTTATTAACTAATACTAATTCCACTAATTAATGGAATTAGTATAATTGAAAGGAGTTTTGGAAAGAATGGCTGAAGAAGAAAAAGATATTGGAAAAAATTGTTCTAACTGTAAAAAGGCATTGAGTAGAAGAAAACGGTATTATCGCAATAATGCGTATTATTGTAATAAAAACTGTTATCAGAAAAAAATGGAAGAAGCAGCAAAGCCTGCGGAATAAGGAGATTTTGTGATGGATGTGAAAGCTGGTAAAGAACGAAGAGAATCGTCACGATTTGATGGGAACATTCCTTTAAAAATTTGTGAAGAACATGGTGATATTGTCACCGAAACACAGAATGTTAGTCGTTCCGGGGCTTATTGTCAGGTGAATCGTTATTTAGAGCCTATGACTAAGATGAAAATTTGTTTAATGTTACCTATGCGTAATAATGGTAGAAATTCATCAAAAAAGGTTTCGTGTGAAGGGGTTGTTATTCGTACAGAAGAAATCCCCGAAAGTAATCAGTATAATGTAGCGATTTTTTTTAATAATATTTCACAGAAAAATATTAATACATTGTCTGATTATGTTGCTCAAAATTTGGGCAAAATGTCTTGAAGAAAGAAATACCCGTCCTTTATGAGGATAATAGTTTTATTGTTTTTGATAAACCATCGGGTTTGCTCGTTATTCCAGCACCACAGAATGAACATAATACTTTGGTTAATGTTGTTAACCAGCAGTATGCAGATAAAGGCTTCTGGCGTTTATGGCCATGTCATCGGTTAGACAAGGAAACGTCTGGAGCCATTATTTTTGCTAAAGGTAAAAGTCATCAGAAAATGATGATGGAAGTATTTAAACAAAGAGAAGTTTTGAAGAAATATATTGCATTTGTGCATGGGAAGTTAAGTTCTCAGCAAGGGGAACTGTGTAGTGCTATCCGCAGTTTCGATCATAAAAAATTTAGAAAAAATGTTTCAGCGCAGTTGGCGATAACACGGTATAAGGTTATTGAACAGAAAAAATTATTTTCGATTATTGAGGTTCAGCCGGTAACCGGCAGGACGAATCAAATACGGATTCATTTTAGTGAAAAAAAACACCCGTTGGTGGGAGATCGGAAGTATGCGTTTGGGCGGGATTACTCTTTGAAGTTTCGACGAACAGCATTGCATGCTGCCGAGTTGGGATGGAAGCATCCTGTTACAGATCAAAAAATTAAAGTTCAATCAGTTTTACCTAAAGATATGGAGGAATTCTCGTGGAAACAGTAGCTGTTGAAGGAAAGTCACTTAATCAGTTGTCAGAATTATGTCATAGTATTGCTAAGGAAAAGGGATTTTGGGATGAGAAGCGAAATATAGGAGAAGCCTTAATGCTTGTTGTTACAGAATTGGCTGAAGCTATGGAAGCGCATCGTAAGCAAGATGATGCTAATTTTAAGGAAGAGTTGGCAGATACATTTATCCGGTTGTTGGATTTATGTGGTGGTCTAGGCATTGATATCGAGGAAGAAATTCATCAAAAAACATTGGTTAATAAAAAGAGGCCCTATAAACATGGGAAAATTTGTTAAACAATTTTTTGCGTTTATTTTACTTTTCACTATTTTTGGTTGTGCGACTATAGTTGTCCCAAATTATATTCAAGATAAGAATCCGTATAAACGTAAGTTTTATGCCTCGTTTGAAAAAACATTTGAGGCAACGTTGGCAGCTGTCCAAGAAGCGGGGTGGGTGGTTGAGCAGCAAACAGATCCTTCTGTATTTGAACGTGTAGAAAGTGGTGAATTTGGTGACCAACAAACCTTATTGATTACGGGTATTCGTAAAATGGGATTATTTGTAGGGACACGCTATGCTAAGTTAAATATTTACATACGTACCGGTTCAGGAAATGTTTCTGAAGTTGAAATCCGTTATTTATCTGTGAATTCCACGTTGGTAAAGAATTTTTATAATTATAAACATGATAAATCCGCAGAGAGGTTGTTTTTATATATTGAGAGTGCGTTGGAGTGAGAGAGAAAAAGGGGGTCAGTGCCTGATCCCTTTTTCGGTTTTTTGAGAATGGACAAATTTATTCTTGAAAGTCCATTTAAGCCTGTCACCGAACAGCTTGACGCGGTTGAGCAATTAGCGGCAGGAATCCAATCTGGTGACACAGCACAAGTTTTGTTGGGTGTCACAGGAAGCGGCAAAACTTTTACGTTGGCTAACGTAATTGCTCGTTTGAACCGCCCAACACTCGTCATTTCCCATAATAAAACCCTCGCCGCGCAATTATACTCTGAGTTTAAAGAGTTTTTCCCTCATAATGCCGTCGAGTTTTTTGTGAGTTATTATGATTATTACCAGCCGGAAGCCTATATTCCCACCACAGATGTTTATATTGAAAAGGATGCCTCGATTAATGACCGTTTAGACCGTTTACGTTTAGCGGCAACGACTTCGTTAATGTCCCGTCGGGATGTTATTATTGTCGCGAGTGTTTCCTGTATTTATAACTTAGGTTCTCCTGAGGATTACGAGCAATTTCTTCTGCGTTTAGAAAAAGGGCAGAATATTGATCGTGATGAAGTGTTAAAAAATCTTATTGATATACAGTATGAACGCAGTGATTATGAATTTACACGTGGGAAAATTCGTGTGCGTGGAGATACGTTGGAAGTGTATCCAGCGTATCGACAAGATGCCTTGCGTATGGAATTTTTTGGTGATGAGCTTGAGCGGATTACGCAAATTGACCCGATCAGTGGGAAGGTGATTGCAGAATTAGATCAAGCCGCGGTGTATCCAGCTAAACATTTTATTGTCTCGCATCCAAAGCTGGAGGACGCCTTAGGTGGAATAGAAATAGAATTACAAATGAGATTAAAAGAACTTAAAAAACTTGGAAAGTTTGCCGAGGCTGAGCGGCTTAATTCACGAACACGGTATGATATGGAGATGATGCGGGAGATGGGCTATTGTAATGGGATTGAGAATTATTCGCAGGCTTTGTCCGGGCGACCGTCGGGGAGTCGACCATTTTGTTTATTGGACTATTTTCCAAAGGATTTTATTACGCTTATTGATGAATCTCATGTGACTATTCCACAATTAAATGGAATGTATGCCGGAGATCAATCACGCAAGCAGACGTTAACAAACTATGGATTTCGATTGCCTTCTTGCTTAGATAACCGTCCATTAAAGTTTTCCGAATTTAAAAAAGTTATCGGTCCACGTATTTATGTCTCAGCAACACCAGGGCCTTATGAGGAGACAGAGACAAAGGGGAAAGTTATAGAGCAAATTATTCGTCCGACGGGTATTGTTGATCCGCCGATTGAGGTACGTAAGACAGAGGGGCAGGTCGATGATTTACTCAAAGAAATTTGTAAACGAGCCAAGAAAAATGAACGTGTGTTAGTTACGACGTTAACCAAACGCATGTCCGAAGATTTTTCGCAATATTTAGAAAAACAAGGGGTTAAGGTGAAGTATTTGCATTCGGATATTAAAACAATTGATCGGGCTAAGATACTAAAAGATTTACGGATGAAGAAGTTTGACTGTTTAGTTGGGGTTAACCTTTTAAGGGAAGGTTTAGATTTACCGGAGGTGACGTTAGTGGCCATTTTTGACGCGGATAAACAAGGATTTTTACGTTCCAAAACAGCGCTTATCCAAACTGCGGGACGTGCGGCAAGAAATATTAAAGGATTGGTTATTATGTATGCGAATAGCATTAGTCAGGCTATGGAAGAAACAATTTCAGAATGTGCGCGTCGTCGAAAAATACAGACAGATTTTAATAAGAAGCATAACATTACGCCGACAACAATTCAAAAGGCCGTTAGCGCGGGAATTGGTGATTTAGCTTATGAAGACGCACAAGAAATTGTGGCGGATGTGGTCGGAGAGAGTCAGGAGGAGTATGCGTTATCTAATTATATTTCTAGGTTAGAAAAAGAAATGGAGCTTGCAGCAAGGAATTTACAGTTTGAAAAAGCAGCCAAGATTCGGGATAAGATAAAGGATATACGTATGTCTAACAAAATGTTAGACAATTGAAAGTGGGGTGGTATACTTTAAGAAAAAGGAGGAAGTCATGGTTGAAGTTAACATAAGAGAATTTTCACACAATATTGCGGAATATGTTGAAAGAGCGCGTAAGGGAGAACGTATTGTTTTAGTCAAAAGAAATAAGCCGGTTGCTGATATTATGCCTCATCAAGAGAAGCCAAAAGTTCCTGGATGGAAGCGAGAAATTAAAATGATTAAGCTTAAAAAAGGGGCAGAGACTTTTTCACAAACGGTTATCAGGCTGAGACAGGAAGAGAGGTTATGACAGGGTTTATTGATACATCTAGCTTGTTTAAAAAGTATGTTCAAGAAAAAGGTTTTCAAAAATTTAAAAAAGTTTTGAATACATTAGAGAATGTTCAAATTTCCCCGATAACTTTTATTGAGTTGCATAAGGCTGTTAAAAACCGTCTTGAAAGACAGATTATTACATATAAAGAATCGCAAATTCTTTCAGAAGAAATTAATAGAGATTATTCTTTTTTTAGGGTAGTTCAATGGAACTCTATGTTAGAAAAAACAGCGGTTTATTTGGTAAATATGTATAATTTAAAAACATTAGATTCCATTCAGCTAGCCTCCGGAATATTATCGGAAGCTGATAAGTTTATTACTTCGGACAAACAACTTTATAAAGCCGCTCAAAAAGAAGTTTCTAAGGCAATATTAATAGAATGCTATTAGCAGTCGACATTGGTAATACAACGATTTCATTAGCTGTTTTAAAGGGGCAGCGTGTTGTTGGGCGATTTTTTGTGGAGACGTCGCCTCAAAAAAGTAAAATTCCTCGAATAGTTACGCAAACATTGAAAGATATTGATAAACAAAACCTTTTGATTGATAAAGCTGTGTTATGTAGTGTTGTTCCTCATGTTTCTTCACTGGTATGTCAAGCAATCCAGAAACAGTGGAAAATAAAAATTAGTGTTATCGGGAAAGATATTTATGTCCCGATTAAAAATAATTATCGCAAACCAGAGCAGATCGGACAAGATCGTTTGGTGGTGGCTTATGCGGCTCAAAAGTTGTATGGGACTCCGGCCGTTGTCATTGATTTTGGGACAGCAATTACGTTTGATGCTATTTCGGCTAAAGGTATTTATGAAGGTGGCATAATCATCCCTGGAATCCGTATGTCGACGGAATCTCTCTTCCAAAAAACTTCACTTCTTCCCTCTATAAGCCCAACACAACTACCAAAACATTTTATCGGTAAGGATACAGAAGAAGGTATTTTAAGTGGAATATTTTATGGGTATGGCACTATGTGTAATGGACTTATTGATATGTTTCAAAAGAAGTACAAAGGAAAAGCCAAAGTCATTGTTACAGGTGGGCACACCCATTTGATGAAAAAGTTTATTCATAAAAATATTACTAAAATTGACAAAGATTTAGTGTTTCAGGGGATGCGATTGCTTGTCGAAGTTGGTTTGAAAATATAAAAAAATTCATGTTAAACAAATAATAAAATGAGTCTTAAAAAAAAAATAATTAAAGGATTGTCGTGGTCAATGGGAGCGCGAACCTTTCAGCAGGTGTCGCAATTTATTGTTACTGTAATTCTTACGCGAGTTCTGTCTCCTGATGATTTTGGAGTGATTGCAATGATCACTGTTTTTATTGGATTTGCTATGATTTTTAGTGAGATGGGAATAAGTGGAGCGCTTATCCAAAAACAGGATATAACAGAAGAACATTTGTCTTCTGCTTTTTGGTTGAATATTATATTTGGGGTTGCAATTATGGGTATCTTTATTCTTTGTGCACCTTTGATTGCATCTTTTTATGAAAAGCCTATGCTCATACCCCTTGTACGGGTTATGTCCTTTTCATTTTTTATAGGGGCATTTACTGTTGTTCAGAAAGCTTTATTTCAAAAAAAAATGAATTTTAAACAGTTAAGTATTGCAGAATGTAGCAGTGCTTTTATTTCTGGAATAATTGGGATTATTTGTGCGTGGAAAGGTTTTAATGTATGGACATTGGTTATACAGATGCTTGTATATATATTTTTGGTTACAGTAATTTTGTGGTTTTATTCTGATTGGAAACCTAAATTTATTTATTCCAAAAAAAGTATTAGAGAAATATTCCATTTTAGTGCGAATATGACATCTTTTAATATTTTGAATTATTTTGCGAGGAATGTAGATTATTTGTTGATTGGTAAATTTCTTGGAGCTGAAGCTTTGGGCTTTTATACATTAGCATATAAATTGATGATTTACCCACTACAGTATATTTCATGGAGCATAGAGTCAGTTATGTTTCCTGCATTTTCAAAAATACAGAGAGACCATCATCAAGTCGGAATAAATTATATACGAATGGTAAAAGCTATTTCTTTCGTTACATTTCCAATGATGGTAGGGCTTTTTGCGGTGGCCCATGATTTTGTTTTTCTTGTTTATGGGAGTAAATGGGAACCTGTTGCAAAATTACTTCAAATATTATGTGTATGTGGACTTGTACAGTCTATAGGCACGACAGTTGGAACTATTTTAAAGTCTCAAGGGCGAGTAGATGTTCAATTCAAAAAGCAGATTTTAGGAACATTGATTGTTATTCTCTCTGTTGTGTTTGGTTTGAGATGGGGGATATATGGAGTGGCACTTTGTTATACTTTACAGGCTATTTTTTGGACATGCCATATGATTAATGTGGCGATAAAGATAATTAACTTATCTATGGATAGATTTTATAAAAGTTTATTGCCAGCAAGTTTTTTTAGTCTAATTATGTTGATTGGCATTCTTTGTATTAAGTTAGTTACAAAATTTTCTATATTACATAATTTTTTATTGGAAGTGATATTTGGGGTCATCATTTATGTTGCTTTAATAAAATATACAAGACAAGTAGAGCGATTATTTAAAAGCTGAAATTGGAAGGATACGAAAAAAATGAATATTTTGGTCTGCTCTATAGATTATAAACCTAAAGATGGTGGTATTGCTGAATTTATGTTTCATGTATGTCAGTATTTTTCTAAAAAACATAATGTTACTATTGTTGCACCTAAAATAGATGGATGTGAAAAATTTGACTCTCACAATTTTTCTATGAAAACATATCGATTAAAAAACATTAGACCATTGGTATGGTTTTCATTAAAAAGTATTATTTTGAACTTTTTTGAATTTTATAAAGGAATAATGGAAATTATTAAGATGTATGAAAATATGCTTAATATTGTAGAACAAAACAATGTTGAAAAGATTATTGTTTTCCAATGGAACCTTTACGGTTTTATGGCATATCTCATTAATAGAAAAAAGAAAATACCTTTTTATATTGTTGCTCATGGACTGGAAATTATAAAAAATAAAAAGAGGGGGTTTTTTCTTAGAAATTTTTTTCAGAGAAGTGTGCAGAAAATGGTGTTTTCTAAGTCTGTAGGAATATTTACTAATAGTGCATATACAAAAAATATTGTTTTAGAAAATGTTTCCAAAAAACTTCAAGTGCATGTCACTTATTGTGGTGTAGATTACAATGATTTTTTTCCAAAAGAAAAAAAATATGACCTTATTGGTAATCAGTACAGAGATTATAAAATAATTTTTACATTATCCAGGCTTGTAGAAAGAAAAGGTATTGATAATGCTTTGTGTGCTTTTAAAAAATATATGGCAGTAAATCCTGAAAAAAATGTAGTTTATTTTATAGGTGGAAAAGGGCTGGATGAAAAAAGATTAAAAAAATTAGTTCATACTCTTGAATTATCTAATCATGTGGTTTTTTTAGGATTTATTCCTGATGAGTTAAAAAATGAATATTATAATTTGTCTGATGTTTTTTTAATGCCATGCAGGGAAGAAAAAGATGGGGATATTGAAGGGTTTGGAATTGTTTATTTGGAAGCAAATGCCTGTGGTGTTCCTGTTATTGCAGGGGCCTCTGGTGGTATTCCATGTGCTGTTAAGGATGAAGTAAATGGATTATTAGTTAACCCTTTATGTAAAAAAGATATTTTTTTAAAATTACAAAAAATATTAAATAATCAAAAATATGCAGAATTTTTAGGAGAAAAAGGACGGCAGTATGGTAAGAAAAATTTTTCTTGGGAAAAAGTAACGAATCGATTTTTTGAAATTATTGAATAGTAGTTACTGATTAGAAAATATTTTCTACAGTTATTTCTTCATAAATTTGTTCATTTCCAAGATTTTCAGAATATATGTTTTGAACATTCTCCTCGTTCGGCAGTGGAAATAATCAAGCTATCTCAATAATTAATTTTTTAGCATATTTTGATGTCCATGGCTCATTTAATAAAAGTGTGTCAATTATTTTAAAATAAAATTTTATATTCTCAAAAATTTCTTGACAAAGAAATTTAATTTGTTAAATTGGCGCTCTGTTAGGGGAAGTGCTAATTTAAAAAATCATTATTTAACCGTAAGTCAAGGAGGGTAAAAAGTGGACATTCAACCATTAGGAGACAGAATTATTGTCAAGGCTTTAGAAGCAGAAGAAAAGACAAAGGGCGGAATTGTTCTTCCTGAGACAGCGAAGGAAAAACCGCAAGAAGGAAAGGTTGTTGCTGTTGGAAAAGGGAAGGTAAAAGAAAATGGAGAAATGCAAGCTCTTGAATTAAAGAAGGGTGACCGTGTTCTTTATGGGAAATACAGCGGAACAGAGATTTCAACAAAAGATGGCGAAGATTATTTAATTATGAAGGAAGAAGACGTTTTCGCGATTGTAAAATAAGTTAAGAAATTAGAAATTTTTATAAAAGGAGAAAAAAATGGCAAAGGTGTTAGTATTCGAAGATGAAGCACGTCGTGCAGTGCTTAAAGGCGTCGAGCAATTGGCTCGCGCTGTTAAGGTAACAATGGGACCAAAGGGACGTAATGTTGTTTTGGATAAAAAATTCGGTTCTCCAACAGTAACAAAAGATGGTGTTACGGTTGCGAAGGAAATTGATTTAGAAGACGCGTTTGAAAATATGGGCGCTCAAATGGTTAAGGAAGTAGCAGAAAAAACTTCTGATATTGCTGGAGATGGAACGACGACAGCGACGGTTTTGGCAGAAGCCATTTATCGTGAAGGATTGAAGAACGTTACAGCTGGGGCAAATCCAATGGCTCTTAAAAGAGGTATTGATGTTGCTGTTGAGAAGGTTGTTGCGAAGATTAAAGATCTTTCTAAAAAAATTGACCTTAAGAATATTAAAGAAGTTGAGCAAGTAGCCACAATCGCGGCTAACAGTGACAAGGTTATCGGTAAGAAAATTGCTGAAGCTTTTGAAACGGTTGGAAAAGATGGTGTTATTACTGTGGAAGAATCTAAGACAATTGAAACAGAATTAAAAATTGTTGAAGGAATGCAATTTGATCAAGGATATCTTTCTCCTTATTTTTCAACAGATATGGAAAAAATGATATGTCAATTAGATAACCCTTATATTCTTCTTTATGAAAAGAAGATTGGAAACATTAAAGATATTCTTCCTGTGTTAGAAAAAGTGGCTAAAGCAGGTAGTCCGCTTTTAATCATTTGTGAAGATGTTGAAGGCGAAGCATTAGCAACACTAGTTGTTAATAATATGCGTAAAACACTTTCTTGTTCAGCTGTTAAAGCTCCTGGATATGGTGATCGTCGTAAAGCTATGTTAGAAGATATTGCAGTTCTAACGGGTGGAAAGGCAATTACAGAAGACTTAGGTTTGAAATTGGAAAACATTGAACTAAGTGATTTAGGACAAGCAAAGAAAATTAAGATTGATAAAGACAATACAACCGTTGTTGAAGGGGCTGGAAAAGTTACTGACATCAAAGCACGTATTGCTCAAATCAAAAACCAAATTGAAGCGACAGATTCTTCTTATGATCGTGAAAAGTTACAAGAAAGATTAGCTAAGCTTTCTGGTGGTGTTGCGATTGTTAATGTTGGAGCAGCAACAGAAACAGAAATGAAAGAAAAGAAAGCACGTGTTGAAGATGCTCTTCACGCGACACGCGCAGCCGTTGAAGAAGGTATTGTTCCTGGAGGTGGTGTTGCCCTTTTAAGAACAATCGATGAGTTATCTGGTCTTCGATTAAAAGGTGATGAAAAAACCGGAGCAGAAATTATCAAACATGCGATGGAAGCTCCTGTTCGTCAATTAGCAGCTAATGCGGGATTAGAAGGTTCTGTTATTGTTAATAAATTAAAAGATGCCAAAAAGAACATTGGTTATGATATCAACAAAGATGATTATGTGGATATGTTAGATTCTGGAGTTATTGATCCGGCGAAAGTAACACGTACAGCATTGCAAAATGCAGCGAGTATTGCTTCGTTGTTATTAACAACAGAATGTTTAATTGCTGATGCGCCTGAAAAAGACGCACCGGCTATGCCTCCTATGGGTGGTGGTATGCCAGGTGGTATGGGTGGCATGGGCGGTATGATGTAATTATTGTAGTCCAGTAGAGTTTGTAACATTAAAAAAGGCAAGAGCTTACAGAGCTCTTGCCTTTTTTTAATTGACATTTTGAGATTTCGTAGTATATTAAGTCCTTAATTTTATTAATACTAATTCTATTAATTAATTCCTGATATGAATTTACTTTTCTCGATGATTTTATGAGAAAGTAAGCTTTTCAATGAGTATTTATTTAATGGAATTCGTATAATTTAGGGGAGGAATATCTACATGGCTGAATGGATTGGGATTGGACGCCGGGCACGGCGGTGTTATGGGTTTGATGAGGTTGCTTTGGTGCCGGGTATGGTGACTATCAATCCAAATGAAGTAGATACACGTTGGTCTATTGCGGGACGGAAGTTTAAAGTTCCTATTATGGCTGCAGCGATGGATGGGGTTGTTGATGTAAAGTTCGCGATTGCTATGGGAAAATTGGGAGGCATTGCTGCTCTTAATTTAGATGGTGTTCAGACGCGTTATGAAAAACCGGAAGAGGTTTTAAGCCAGATTGCTAATGCGACGCCGGATGAAGCAACAAAATTAGTACAAAGCCTTTATTTGAAACCGGTTAAAGAAAAATTAATTGCGCAAAGAGTTGAAGAAATTAAAGCTGCAAAAGTTCCTGCTGTTGTGAGTTGTATTCCTCAAAATGCTCAAAAATTTCATGCTATTGCGCAAAAGGCTGGTTGTGATATGTTCGTGGTTCAATCCACTGTGGCTACTAAAACACATATTGCCAAAGAATATAAAGTTGTTGATATTGAAAAATTTTGTAAAGATTCTAAAATTCCAATTATTGTTGGAAATAGTGTAACGTATGATGTAGCTCTTGAATTGATGGAATGTGGGGCATCTGGATTATTGGTTGGTATAGGCCCTGGAGCGGCTTGTACAACGCGGGGTGTTTTGGGAATAGGGGTTCCACAAATTACATCAACGGTTGATTCCGCCGCTGCCCGTGATTATTATTTTAAACGTAAAGGGCGTTACGTGCCGATTATTACCGATGGAGGTATGCGTATTGGTGGAGAAATTTGTAAAGCTTTTGCAGCTGGAGCCGATGCGGTTATGGTCGGGTCAGCTTTTGCTAAGGCTAAAGAAGCTCCGGGAGGTGGATATCATTGGGGGATGGCTACATCGCATGCTAATCTTCCACGAGGAACACGTGTGCAAGTGGGGACATCAGGAACCTTAAAGCAAATTTTAATAGGACCGGCTAAAGTCGATGATGGTTCACAGAATTTACTAGGGGCTTTAAAAACATCTATGGGATCTTTAGGGGCTTCGATGATTAAGGAAATGCAGGATGTTGAAATTATTATGGCACCATCTATTCAAACAGAGGGGAAGGTTTTTCAAGTTGGTCAGCGTGTAGGGATGGGGAAATAATAAAATAAAAATTTTCGCTTTAAAGCGAAACACTTCAAGAATATAAGTGGAAAAAATAAAGTTTAAATTATGGCTAAAAAAGTTAAAAAGGTAGTGAAAAAAGTAGTTACGAAAAAATCGGTACCGGATTCAATGCAGAGAATTCCAGGATTGAAAACACGTGTACGCGTAAATCCTAAAAAACGTATGGGAAAACTTCCTAAGCTTAAAAAAGTTAAAGGGCGTATGGCCGCTTCTGTTAAAGTGCGTAAGGTGCGAACTAAAGATGTTATTCTAGTGCTTGATTTTGGTTCGCAATATACACAACTTATTGCCCGTCGTGTCCGTGAAAATAAAGTGTATAGCAAGATTTTACCTTATAATGTAAGTTTAGATGAAATTAAAGAGTTGAATCCTAAGGGAATCATTCTTTCTGGTGGTCCAGTAAGTGTTTATGATAAAAAAGCACCAGAGCCTGATAAAGGTATTTTTGAATTGAATGTTCCTATTTTGGGTATTTGTTATGGGATGCAGGTGATCACAAAGATGTTCGGTGGAAAGGTTAAGTCGAGTAAAGAAAGAGAGTTTGGTCGTGCGGAATTATTTGTGGATAGTACGAAAGACCTTTTTTTGAATCTTCCAACGAATATTACGTGTTGGATGAGTCATAGTGATGAGTTAAAGACTCTTCCAAAAGGATTTGCAAAGGTCGCGCATACCTTAAATGCGCCGATAGCGGCATTTGCTAATCGAACAAAAAAGATTTTTGGGGTGCAGTTTCATCCAGAGGTTGTGCATACACAGCGTGGCACACAAGTTTTAAATAATTTTGTATTTACTATTTGCGGATGTTTACCTCGCTGGACTATGGGTAAGTTTATTGATGCAACTATTAAACAAATTAAAGAACAAGTTGGGGATAAAAAAGTTATTTTAGGGTTGAGCGGGGGTGTTGATTCATCTGTGACGGCTGTTTTATTACAAAAGGCTATTGGTAGAAATCTTCAATGTATTTTTGTTAATAATGGGTTGTTGCGTAAAAATGAAGTAGCCACTGTTCAGAAAACTTTTAAAGGTAACTTTAAAATGAATTTGACTTGTATAGATGCAGAAAAGAAATTTTTAAAACGTCTTGAAGGTATAGAAGATCCGGAAGAGAAACGTAAAATTATTGGGGATGAGTTTGTTCGTGTTTTTGAAGAAAAAGCTAAAAAATTTAAGAGGGCGGATTTTTTAGCTCAGGGAACTCTTTATCCTGATGTCATTGAATCTATTTCACCGACAGGAGGGCCGTCGGACGTTATTAAGAGTCATCATAATGTCGGGGGTATTCCTGAAGATTTAAACTTAAAACTTATTGAACCGTTTCGTGAATTGTTTAAAGATGAAGTTCGCGCTATTGGAAAACATATGGGTGTTCCTGAGGCTATTTTAAAAAGACAGCCATTCCCAGGGCCAGGCCTTGCTATTCGTATTATTGGGGAAATAACTAAAGAACGTTTAGAGCTTCTGCGTGAAGCCGATGAACGTGTCTTAGAGGAAATTAAAAAAGCCGGACTTTATGAAGAAATTTGGCAATCATTTGCAGTATTGCTTCCTATTAAGACAGTTGGTGTGATGGGAGATCAGCGTACATATGAAAATGTTGTTGCTCTTCGCTGTGTTAACAGTGTTGATGGGATGACGGCTGATTGGGCAAAACTTCCGCATGACCTTTTAGGAAAGATATCTAATCGTATTATTAATGAAGTTAAAGGAGTTAATCGTGTTGTTTACGATATCAGCTCCAAACCTCCTGCAACCATTGAGTGGGAGTAAAATATAAGGGGTCAAATCTTTACACTTGACACTTTTAGATAATTTTTAAAAAAGTGTCAAGTGTAAAGATTTGACCCCTTTTTTTGATGAACGACCCCCTACTATATGTCCGACTTCGTCCACCTCCATGTCCACACACAGTATAGCCTTCTTGACGGTGCCTGCCGTATAAAACCATTAATTCAAAAAGCCGTTGATTGTAATATGCCAGCCATTGCTATGACGGATCATGGCAATGTGTTTGGTGCGGTGGACTTTTATCAAGCAGCTAAGGCAAAGGGAATTAAACCCATCATTGGGGCCGAAGCCTATGTGACGATGCAGGGAAGTCGATTAGACAAAACTCCGCGGCAAAAAGAATTAATTTCTCACCTTCTATTATTCGCACGTGATTATAAGGGTTATCAAAATTTATGTAAGCTGCTTTCAGCAGGATATCTGGAAGGAATGTATTATTATCCACGTATTGATAAAGAAATTCTTGCGGCACATTCCCAGGGACTTTTAGCCTCCTCAGCATGTTTGCGTGGAGAAATTCCAAAACATCTTTTGGTTGGAAATTATAATGAAGCTTTAAAAGCAGCTGATGAATTTCAGCATATTTTTGGTAAAGGAAATTTTTATTTGGAATTAATGAACCAAGGACTTCGTGAACAAGTTAAGGTGAATGAAGGGCTTGTGAAAATTGCGAACGAATTAAATATTCCTCTTATTGCAACGAATGATGTGCACTATTTAGATCCGAGAGAGTCTAAGGCGCATGAAACGCTTTTATGTATTCAAGACCAAACTACTATAACAGATCCAAATCGAATGCGATTGGGGTCAGATCAGTTTTATTTTAAAACATCTGAAATGATGAAGGAAGAGTTTAAGTGGATTCCCGAGGCTATTAGTAATACGCTTGAAATTGCGGAGAAATGTAATGTAGAAATGGATTTTGACACATTTCATTTACCGCATTTTTCTTTGCCGGATAAAAAAAGTAAAGAAGATTATATAGAAGAACTTTGTATTGATGGGCTTAAGCATCGTTATTCGCAAGTGACGGATGAAATCAAAGAAAGATTAGATCATGAATTAAAAACGATTATTAAGATGGGTTTTATTGGTTATTTTCTTATTGTATGGGATTTTATTAATTACGCTAAGAGTAAGGGGATTCCTGTGGGTCCTGGACGAGGGTCAGCGGCAGGGAGTCTGGTGAGTTATTTGTTGGGGATTACAGATTTAGATCCATTAAAATATGATTTACTGTTTGAGCGATTTCTCAATCCTGATCGTGCCGGAATGCCGGATATTGATATTGATTTTTGTTATGAACGGCGCTCTGAGGTCATTGATTATGTGGCTGAAAAATATGGTCAGGAAAATGTGGCACAGATTATTACGTTTGGAACGATGCAGGCAAGGGCGGCGATACGGGATGTGGGGCGGGCGATGGGTGCGCCGTATACGGATGTTGACCGCATTGCAAAGTTAATTCCTAATGAATTAGGGATTACACTGTCCGATGCTTTAGATAAAGAACCTAAGTTGGATGAGCTGTGCCGTATCGATAAAATGGCTTCGGATATTATTAAAACATCCAGGGTTTTAGAAGGTCTTAACCGTCACGCTTCGACGCACGCGGCTGGGGTTGTGATTTCTGATAAACCTTTAACTGAATATGTGCCTTTGTTTAAGACGAGTGATGATCAGATTTCGACGGGGTATACGATGAACGGCATTGCTAAGATTGGTTTATTGAAGATGGACTTTTTGGGGTTAAGGACATTGACCGTAATTAGTCAAGCGATTGAACTGATAAAGGAGCATCAAGGGGTTGAGGTTGATATAACAAAGGTTGTGCTTGATGATCGAAAGACTTATGAAAATTTAAGCCGGGCTGGAAGTTTTGGTGTGTTTCAGCTGGAAAGTGGTGGCATGCGGGATCTTCTTAAGAAGATTCAGCCATCGGAATTTGAAGATTTGATTGCGATTTTAGCATTGTATCGTCCCGGCCCTATGGGAAGTGGGATGTTGGATGATTTTATTAAACGCAAAAAGGGTACGGTTGAGGTTAAATATGATCATCCTAAACTTGAAGCGGTTTTAAAAGAGACGTATGGGATTATTTTATATCAGGAACAGGTTATGCGGATTCCTGTGGTGCTGGCTGGTTTTAGTTTGGTTCAGGCAGATCATTTACGTCGGGCAATGAGTAAGAAAATTTCGTCGGTCATGGAACAAATGCGTAAGGATTTTGTGGAAGGGTGTAAAAAAGTAAGTGATATTGATTCTGAAAAATCTAATTATATTTTTGATTTGATTGATTATTTTTCTGGTTATGGATTTAATAAAAGTCATTCTGCCGCCTATGCTTTAATTACATATCAAACAGCTTATTTGAAAGCAAATTATCCTGTTGAGTTTATGTGCTCGCTTTTAAATAATGAAAAAAACAATATGGATAAGGTAGTGGAATATGTAAAAGAATGCGTAGTTATGGGGATTACTATATTACCTCCGGATGTTAACCAAAGTCGAAAAGAGTTTTATGTTGTGGATGCCAATACTCTGCGTTATGGTTTGTTAGCTGTAAAAAATGTGGGTTCAGGAGCAATTTATTCTATTGTGGCAAAGCGTAAGGATGGTTTATATACATCGATATTTGATGTATGTGAACGTGTAGATTTAAGGCAATCGAATAAAAAGGTTCTTGAAAGTTTGGTTAAGTGTGGGGCTATGGATGGTTTGAGTGGACATCGTTCTCAGTTAGCCGCGGTTGTTGAGAGGGCTTTGGAGTTAGGGGCAAAGACACAAAAAGAAAAGGCGAGTGGACAATTGTCCTTTTTTGATATGGCGGGGGATTTAGGGGGGTTTAGTAAAGGGGCAGAACAATTGCCAAAGATTAATGAGTGGCCACAGAATCAGATTTTATCATTTGAAAAGGCTGTTTTAGGATTTTATTTAAGCGGGCATCCTATAGAGCAATATCGGACTGAAATTAAAGAGTTTACAGATATTTCTATGAAGAATATAGAAAAGTCTTCGGATGGAGATGATGTAAGATTAGTGGGACTTATTGCGCATGTGAAGTTAACAAATACACGTAAAAGTAATGAGCGGATGGCGATTATTCGGATTGAGGATATGGAAGGAAGTGTGGAGATAGTGATTTTCCCTTCGGATTATTTACGGCTAGTGAATTATATTGTTGAAGGGGAAGTTGTGTTTGTAACGGGGAAAGTGAATATTCGTGAAGGACGTTCAAGTATTATTGCGAGCGATATGAAGCGTATCAGTGATGTTTATAATGTGATTAAATCTATTAAAATAAATATTCCTTCCGCGGATAAGCGTATATTTGAGGGGTTAAAAAATAAACTATTAACATTCCCTGGAGATGTCCCTGTTCATTTGACTATTAATACAGCATCTCAGAAAGGGGTTGAAATTCGAATTGGAAAAGGGCTTTTTGTCAGGCCGAATGAGAATTTGATTACGGAAATTAAGGGGCTTGTTGGGGATGAAAATTTTGCGGTTACGTTTTAAATCCTTGTTTGACAACAATGAATTGTGGTGGTATCTTTAGTGTGGAAATAAGGAGGGTGTTATGATTATGCAAAAAGCTAAACTTACGGTTAAAAGACAAATTACGGTTCCTATTCGTGTTGTGAGAAGGTTAGGGCTTAATCCGGGAGATATGGTTATTTTTGAAGAGGTAAAAAATCATATTGAAATTCAGTCTGCGAAGAAAAAATTTTCAGCTATTGATATTATTGGAAAATATCCTGAGTTAAGCACTAAAAAGATTACAGATCAAGATATTCAAAAAATTCGTAAGAAAATTTTTGTTGAGAAAAGTAAAGAATTTTCATACTAATTCCATTAAATAATTATCCTATTTAAATGGTGCATTTCTCGCAAAACCATCGAGAAAATACAAATGGTATTTAGTAATTATTTAATGGAATTAGTATTATATGAAAATTGCGATTGATACAAATATTCTTGTGAGGATTATTAGTAACGATGATAAGTCTTTGGTTAATAAGGCCAAAACGCTTATTAAAAAACATTCGACTAAAGAAATTTTTATAAGCTACGGAGTGATTTGGGAAACTTACTGTGTGCTGAAGAGTTTTTATAAAAGCAAAGTGGATCAAATTATGGATGCTTTTGAGAATATTCTTAATGCGGATGAATTTTATGTTGAAAATGAAATGGCTGTGCGGTTAGCTTTAAATAAAGCGAAAAGAGGACAGCCATTTTACGATTCATTAATTGGTGAAATTGGT
>UOGJ01000096.1_pt1 | contig 18981 bp, 18 predicted proteins | sample 1989031 | NCBI WGS metagenome assembly UOGJ01 (sample SAMEA4712195, study PRJEB27164) | hydrothermal vent metagenome | biome: marine basaltic hydrothermal vent biome; feature: marine hydrothermal vent; material: mineral | place: Pacific Ocean | collected 2011-06-14/2011-07-23 | depth 1719 m | reverse complement strand
CCCATGATCCTATTGGATCAATCAAATCTACTACGTCTAAGAACAAATGTAGTGATGAAAATCTTTCCGCAAAAAACTTAAACTGAATGTTTACATGGGCTTAGAGAATCTAGCTGTCGAAGTTGGGTTAAGAAAAGCTAACGCCTCTGTTCCTGTTGCTGTAGTGTAAATATTGAATAACACACAAATGTGTGGTATAAAATATTCTTATAAAAAATGCTCTTTAGAGAAATCCTCGAGGAACCTTAAAAGAAGTTTAAAAAAATAATTTTTAAATAAAGCATAAAAATACCTATATGAATAAAAATATTTCAAAAAATAAATTTTTTTTAAACTCCAAAAAAAACTTAATAGTTATAATAGGAATCTTTTTTATATGTGTTATTTCTTTTTTTATTAAACTGGCTATGGCAAATTTGGAAAATAAATTTTTACTAAAAAATAACAAAACATTAATTTTAATTGGGCAAGATAAAGAATCTATAGATGAATATATTGATTCTGTAAGTCTTGTTCCATCAGGATTTATGGTCTATACCTCCATTCAAAATATGGATGGATTATTTTATGAAAGTAAAAACTATGGTGCAGGTATAAATTATGCAAATTATCATATTCAGAAACATCCTAATACAGTTATTCAATTAGGGCTATATATGGTTGGTGCGCTAGAGGATGTTCTTAATGGAAAATATAACCAAAATATAAAAAAACTTGCTACATGGATAACTGAAGCAGATATCCCAGTCTATTTAAGGATAGGTTATGAGTTTGATGGACAACATAATAATTATGATTCAGAAAAATATAAAAAAGTTTACAAATATATTGTTGAAATGCTAAATGCTCAAAACATAAATAATGTTTCTTACGTATGGCATTCGCAAGGTTTTCTTAATGAAGATAAAGACATAATGGATTGGTACCCAGGGGATGAATACGTTGATTGGTTTGGGATTTCTTATTTTCATTTATATCATGAGCAAGATCGTATTTTTATTGCTTTATTGGCAAAAAAACATAATAAGCCTCTAATGATCGCAGAAGCTACACCGTATGGATTTGACATTAAAGATGGTGAAAAAATATGGACTAGGTGGTTTAAAAGAGTCTTTCAATTTATTGAAAAACATGAAGTAGGAATGTTTTGTTATATTAATACAAACTGGGATGAACAACGTATGTGGAAAGGACAAGGCTGGGGTGATACGCGTATACAACAAAATAATTACATAAAAAATAAATGGTTAAAAGAAATGCAAAAACCAAAATATTACCATTCCCCGAGTAATTTTCTTAATAACAAAAAAGTTATATTGGAATGAATAACCCCGCAGCAAGCTGACGGGGTATCACCTTCGCTTTTTATTCAAATTCAAGTTCCAACTGTTGTTGGTGCAATCTTGTGTATTCTTTTTCTACCCCTTGTTTTTTTACATACCTACTAATCGTTTCCTCACATGCATACCCACTGTGCTTACAAAATATCCATCTGTCCAAAATTCCCCTCCCCACAACTTTTTCTTCACTTCCGGACACCTCCTAAATATTTCTCGTGCCGTAAGACTTTTTACCATTTGTACTATTTTCTTTACGCTGTACATTGGAATTGACTGTACAAAAAAATGTACATGATCTTTTACACGATTTTTCGGATTGAATATTGAAAATTGGCTGAAGTAGTCTAAAAATTCCTCCAATCCCGACGGTATAATTCAATCATATTTTAGTCATTTCTTATCCTTGACAATCAATTAAATTTGAGTAATATAGCCAACACTTTGGGGTTGCCAATAGTGCTCCTTTTAGGGGCTTTAGACATAATTATTTTTTAATTTTTAATTAGTTTTATCGAGGAGGAAACATGGCACATTCTTTACCAGACTTACCTTACGCGTTTGATGCTCTTGAGTCGTATATCGACGCGCAAACAATGGAAATTCATCATGATAAACACCATGCCGCTTATGTCAGCAAACTGAATGCTGCTCTTGAAGGAAAGGCAGATTTAGAAGCTAAGAGTATCGAAGATCTTATGACGGGACTGTCATCTATTCCTGAAGATATTCGAGGGGCTGTGCGTAATCATGGGGGTGGACATTACAATCATTCTCTTTTTTGGACCATTATGGGGCCAAATGCCACAGGAAAACCTGCAGGAGAATTAGCTGAGGCGATTAATCGTGATTTTGAAAGTTTTGATGCTTTCAAAGAAAAATTTTCTAATGCCGCAGCAACACGTTTTGGAAGTGGTTGGGCTTGGTTATCTGTCTCCGACGGAAAGCTTTGTGTTTGCTCAACCGCGAATCAAGATAATCCTCTTATGGATGATGCTCAATGTAAGGGGACTCCTATCTTTGGTCTTGATGTTTGGGAGCACGCCTATTATCTTAAATATCAAAATCGTCGTCCTGATTATATTTCCGCATTTTGGAATGTTGTTAACTGGAATGTCGTCGCAGAGAAGTATAAGGCGGCCCTTTAAAATTAAAATATTCATCAACACCTAACCGAAAGGTTAGGTGTTGATTTATTGCACTAAATTTTTAAGAAATATGTTGACTCTTACTGGCTTAAGAAATACTATATCTAGTGCTTCCTAAGAAATATTCTTCTATATGTTGTGTTTTTTAAATAAGTGAATTTTAAAATATTTATACTAATTTTATTATACGGAGGACATCCCCATGCCACAAGAATCCATGATCGTAAAAGACATGAAAGTTCAAAAAAGAAACGGGCAAATTGTTGCTTTTAATGAACTACGTATTAAAAAAGCGATCGGGAATGCATTTAAAGAGACGAATAATCTCCCAAGGGAAGCTGAACTCCCTATTGAAACTTCTCAAAGTGTTATTAAGGTAGCACAGTCTGTCTTTTCTGTTCTTCAGGAGCGTTTTATACAAAAAGAACATTTGACAGTTGAAGAAATTCAAGATGAGGTTATTCGACAACTTTTTGAAAATGGATTTAAAGAAGGGGCTGAGCTTTACGCAAATTACCGTAAGCAGCACGCTGCGAAGCGAAAATTATTTGAACTTTATTCAATCATGAAAAGGGGTGGTAAAAACGTTTCTTTTAAGCCGGAAAAAATTACAGAGGCCATTGCCAAGGCATTTCGGGCAAACAATAGCGGGATTCTTACAGAAGACTTATTGGTTAAAGCACGCAAAGTCGCTAATCAAGTTATTGAGGAAATTCAAGCTCTTTGGCCGGAAGGTAAGAGTGTAAATATCGAAGAAATTCAGGATTTAGTTGAACAAAATTTAATGAAGGCAGGTTATCATGATGTAGCACGAAATTATATTATTTATCGTGAAAAACATGCCAGAGATCGTCGAGAAAAAAAGGCAAAGCAGCAGGAGAGTGTTTCATATGATTGGGTGAAAGGATTTGTTTATAAGACAAGTGCGGGGGAAGAACGTGTATTAAATTTAGATGAAATTCGATTTCAGATTGATACGTGTTGTCAGGGGTTAGAAAATGTTTCGGCAGATAAAATTTTAGAAGAGTCAACAAAGAATTATTTTAACGGAATGACGGAAAAAGAAATTATTGCTTCTAATATTATGGCGGCTAAAGCCTTTCTTGAGCAGCAACCAGACTATACGTTTGTCGCGGCACGCCTTCTTTTGATAAAAGAATATGAAGAGGCTATTGGGCGAAGTGTTAGTTTTGAAGGGATGCGCACAGAGTATGCCACTTATTTTGCATCGTATATTCATAAAGCCGTTGAATTAGAGTTATTAACGCCAGATCTTTTACAATTTGATTTAAAGAAATTAGGAAATCATATTAATCCTAAAAGAGACTTTTTATTTCGTTATATGGGATTACAAACATTGTATGACCGTTATTTTATTCATTGGGAAGAGAAACGTCTTGAATTACCTCAGATTTTCTGGATGCGTGTGGCCATGGGGTTAGCCAAGCGGGAAGGGTCAAAAAAGAATGAAAAAGCTATCGAGTTTTATAATGTGCTCTCAACTTTTCGTTTTATGTCTTCGACGCCGACGTTATTCAATTCTGGGACGCTACATTCTCAACTTTCTTCTTGTTTTCTTACAACCATAAATGATGATTTGAGTCATATTTTTAAATGTATTGGGGATGATGCAATGCTTTCAAAGTGGAGCGGAGGTTTAGGTAATGACTGGACTAATGTTCGGGCTATGGGGTCACGTATTAAAGGAACCAATGGGAAGAGTCAGGGGATTATACCGTTTTTAAAAGTTGCCAATGATACAGCTTTAGCGGTTAATCAAGGAGGCAAACGGCAAGGAGCTATGTGCGCTTATTTAGAGGTATGGCATTTGGATATTGAGGAATTTTTGGAACTCCGTAAAAATACGGGAGATGATCGACGGCGAACACATGATATGCATACGGCAAATTGGATTCCTGATTTATTTATGAAGCGTGTTAAAGAAAATGCGGATTGGACTCTTTTTAGTCCTAATGAAGCACCAGATTTACATCATATTTATGGAAAAGAATTTGAAAGGCGTTATGCCATTTATGAAACGATGGCCAAGGAGGGGAAATTAAAACAGCATAAAACAATGCCTGCGATTACTTTATGGCGAAAGATGTTAAATATGCTTTTTGAAACAGGGCACCCCTGGATTACTTGGAAAGATCCTTCTAATATTCGCTCTGCACAGGATCATATTGGGGCTGTTCATAGTTCGAATCTTTGCACGGAAATTCTTTTAAATACTTCCGAAGATGAGACAGCTGTTTGTAATTTAGGTTCTGTGAACTTGGCAGCGCATACAGCAGTAGAAGGAATTAATCATGAATTGTTAAAAAAGACTATTCAGACGGCGATACGTATGTTGGATAATGTGATTGATAATAATTATTATCCAACTGTTGAAGCGAAAAATGCAAATAAAAAACATCGTCCTATTGGTATTGGATTAATGGGGTTTCAGGATGCTCTTTTTATTCAGAATAAAAGCTACGCGTCTCAAGAAGCGGTTGAGTTTGCTGATAAGAGCATGGAAGCTATTTCTTATTACACCATTTTGGCTTCCATTAATTTGGCTAAAGAAAAAGGGGTATATAGTAGTTATCGTGGTTCAAAGTGGGACAAGGGAATTCTTCCTATTGATACGATTGATCTATTAGAAAAAGAGCGGGGAGGGTTTTTGGATATGGACCGTTCCAGTAAAATGGATTGGGCATTTATTCGCAAAGAACTTAAGAAACACGGTATGCGTAATAGTCAAGTGATGTCTATTGCACCTACGGCAACGATTGGTAATATTGTGGGTGTTACGGCATCTATAGAGCCGTTGTTTAAAAATATTTTTGTAAAAAGTAATTTATCCGGAGAATTTACAGTGCTTAATGAATTTTTAGTACAGGATTTGAAGGCCTTAGGACTGTGGAATGAAGAAATGATTGATGATTTAAAATATTTTGACGGCAGTGTTCAGGAAATTGAGCGTATTCCTGATGAGATTAAAACCAAGTATACAACTGCTTTTGAAATTGAATATGAGTGGTTGATTGAAGCTGGGAGTCGTCGGCAAAAATGGATTGATATGGGCCAATCGCTTAATTTATATCAAGCTAAGCCTAATGGTAAAAAGGTAAGTGATATGTATTTGTTTGGTTGGGAAAAAGGTTTAAAGACGACGTATTATTTGCGTTCTATGGGGGCAACACGTATTGAGAAAAGTACGGTTGATATTACAAAACGTGAAAATGTGGTTGGTCGTCGTGAGCGTGATAAATTTGGTCGTGTGACGGGAGATTCAAAACCAGTTTCCCGTCTGAGTGTTGAGCCCACAGAAGAGTGTGAAGCGTGTCAGTAATAGTAATTTTATTTATCATTAGTTAATAGGAGAATAGATATGTTAACAGAACAAAAATCATCATTACGTATGACACGCGATCTTGTTTCGGCTGATAATAAGAAAATTATGAATAATGACCGGACGGTGGACTGTAATCAATTGGTGCCGATTAAGTATCAATGGGCTTGGCATTATTATTTGGATGGCTGTGCGAATCATTGGATGCCCACGGAGGTTTCCATGCAAAGAGATATTGAGCAATGGAAGGATCCTAAAGGTTTTACAGATGAGGAACGCCATGTGATTAAACGTGTGTTTGGATTTTTTTCGACCGCTGAAAGTCTTGTAGGGAATAATATTGTTTTAGCTGTTTATCGTCATGTAGATAATCCAGAATGCCGTCAATATCTTCTTCGTCAGGCATTTGAAGAGGCCATTCATATTCATGCATTTCAGTATATTGTGCAGTCTCTTTCGTTAGAAGAGAGTGAAATTTTTAATATGTACCGGGAGGTGCCGGAAATTTATAACAAAGATGAATTTACGATGGTGCATACCGACAAAGTTTTGGAACCGAATTTTGAGACGAAAACAATATCTGGAAAACAGGAATTTATTGAAAATTTACTGGGACTTTATGTCATTACGGAAGGAATATTTTTCTACAGTGGTTTTGTGATTATGTTATCTTTTGGACGACAAAATCGTTTACCAGGAACATGTGAACAAATTCAATATATTTTGAGGGATGAAAGTATTCATATGAATTTTGGTATTGAATTGCTTAATACCATTGTGGATGAAGATCCTGATGTATGGACACCGAGTTTTCAGGAGAAAATTAAGAATCGTATTTTAGAGGCCGTAGAAGTCGAGTGTGCTTATGCACAGGAATGTCTTCCTAATGGTATTTTAGGATTGAACATGAAGCTTTTACGGGAATATGTTCAACATATTGCTGATCGACGGTTAGAAAAAATACGTCTGACACCACATTTTGGATCGCCAAATCCATTTCCATGGATGAGTGAAGTTATTGATCTTAAGAAAGAAAAAAACTTTTTTGAAACCCGCGTAACCGAATACCAAAGCGGTGGGGCGTTGGAGTGGTAAATAAATAATAGATGATAATATAGAAAAGGCCCTTCTTTAAGGAGGACCTTTTTATTAAGGAACAGATATGACAAAATTAAGTGTAAATATAAACAAAGTAGCCTTATTACGTAATACACGTACGTTGGGTATTCCAAGCGTCGTCCGTTCAGCAGAGATTAGTATTGAGGCGGGGGCACATGGGATAACCGTTCATCCTCGACCAGATCAACGTCATATTCGACCCTCTGATGTGGAGGACTTAGCTGCACTATTAGTTACGCAAAAACATATCGAATTTAATATCGAGGGAAATCCTTTTGAAGGGGATTATATGGCTATTGTCCGCAAAGTGAAACCAACACAGGCAACCTTAGTTCCTGATACACCAGAGGCATTTACCTCTGATCACGGATGGAATATTGATCAGGATAAACAGCGACTTATTTTAGTTATTCAGGAGTTAAAAGATTTGGGTATTCGCGTGAGTTTATTTATGGATCCAGATAGTGAAGAAATTAAAAAGGTTAAAGAAGTAGGTGCTGATCGTGTTGAACTTTATACAGAATCTTATGCCCGTGCGTTTCATGCAGATAACGTGGAGGATATATTCCTTCAGTTTCAGGAAGCTTCTAAGGCTGCTGAGGAATATGATTTAGCAGTTAATGCGGGGCATGACCTTAATCTTGTGAACTTGTCTAAATTTTGCACAATCCCCAACATCGCCGAGGTCTCCATCGGCCACGCCCTTATTTCCGATGCTTTAGAAATGGGATTAGGTAATGCGGTTAAGGCTTATCTAAAGGCATTAGTATGACCTACTTTATTAGGTCACAAATTGGGCGGCATTAAGTTCAAAAAACCTTCAGTTGTGACTTAATAGAGTATACTTGGAGAATCTAGATGATTTCTCATTGTAGTCTTGACATACTGCCCTAGGGAAGATACAATTTGAGCACCATTTTGATACTATTTCGTTAAAGAGTATTAACGGCATTAAAAAAATTACAAAATTTTTATAATTGGGTAAAATTATGTTTAGTGTTATAAAAAAATATTTAGTTTTTTTGATAATAATTTATATAGCCACCTTTTCTATTGCTCATAAATATGAACATGCAAATATAAATAAACATATTCATGAGTTCCATAAAAATAATTTAAATGACCATGTGCATCTTGAAAACGAGCACAATGCCTTTGATGCTCAGGATAGTCACCACCCGAGTTTACACAAGCATCTAGATGATTTATTTTTTAGATCTGCACGGCAAAAAAAAACAGAAAGCAGGTTATTTGTTTCCCAGATATTCATACCACAAAATGCTTTTTTAGATATATCACGATTTAATGTTTTTAAAAATTTAGAATCCTACCTTCAAACTACGCAGTATAGTTCCCCCTTTATTTTCAGAAATCCACCTCTTTTGATTTAATCTAAATATAACTGTTTTCTAAATTTTAATTTAATAGTATAAGAATTTTCTTAAATAAAGGAGCATTAAAATGGTTTCTTCGAAAAAAATAATTATAGCGCTAATTATAGTAGTATCGATTCCAGCAGCTTTTATGGTCATAAAAAATGGTCGTGTTGATGTAGAGAAATCAGAATTAATTAATACAGGTGAAAATTTAGATACTAAAGAATATGCATCAAAGGTTGATAAAAAGAGTGTTGCTAAAATTAAAAATTCCCCTGTTAATATGCAAATATTAACAGTGAGCAAAAACATGCAGGATATGTCTGGACTTTCCACAGCAAGCCTTAAAACAGATGCAAATGGTTATTTCATTGTACCAAATTCTAGTATTCAGACTTTCTTGGGTAAGAAAGTAGTCTTTATTGATCTTGGTAATGAAAAATTTGCTGTTCGAAATATAAATGTAAATAAGATTGTCAATAGTAATTCTTTGGTTTCTGATAATTTTCAGTTAGGAGAGAAAATTGTGGTTAGTAAGTCAAAATTTTTAATCGAGGGACTTCTTAGGCAGAATTCTTATAATCAAAACAAAGGTAATAAAGATCATGGCCATAGCCATGGAGCAGGAGGGCATTCACATTAAAATATTTCATTCATTAGTAGATGATGTTTCATAATTCTTTACTCAAGATAACTGTGGAGCTTATCACTGTATTCTAAAACTATACTTATACAATAATATATAAAAGGGATTGTTTATTATGACTGATTTTATTCTAAAATTAGCTTTGCAGAATAAAAAGACCATATTATTTATGGGCCTTTTACTTGCTGTAGTTGGTTTTATTTCTATGCTTAAAATTCCTATAGATGCTTTTCCAGACGTTAGTCCAAAGCTTGTAAGGATTTTTGTCGAAGTTAATGCAACAGCAGCAGAAGATATTGAAAGACTTGTAACTGCGCCCATAGAACGGGAAATGAAAAAAATTATTAGTGTAAAGCGCGTCAAATCAATCTCTTCTTACGGTTTATCAACAATTAGAATTTATTTTGATGATAATGTTAACATTCAATTAGCACGTCAATATGTCAGTGAAGCAATGAAAACTGCTGAGGATCAAATACCAGATTTCCTTGATATACCACATGGAATTGAAATGGGTGCAATATCTAGTGGGACAGGGAAAATACTTGCATACTTTCTTGAAAGTGAAAATATGCAGTTAATGGATCTTCGAACATTACAAGACAACGTAATAAAGCCGTCTCTTGAAAATGTCGATGGGGTATCTGAAGTTTTATCTCAAGGAGGTTTTGTTAAAAGGTATCGTGTCAATATTGTCGCAAAAAATATAGAAAAATATAAAGTCACAATACCTGAAATAATAAAACATATTAAAGACAGCAGTCTAAATGTTGGTGCAGGGCTTTTAAAAGTGAAGGATGAAGAGTGGATTGTCCGAAGTATCGGAAAAATCGAAAAAATTGAAGATTTAAGAAATGTTTTCATTAAAAATATTGATGGGCATAAAATTTTTCTTAAGGATGTTGCAGAAATTACTTTTGGAGCATCTGAAAGACGGGGTGTTGCATCAATAAACGGAAAAAATGAAATTGTTACAGGTTCAATCTATAAGTCACCAGGAGCTAATTCTTTTAAAATTATTCAGACCCTTAAGAAAAATATTGATGAATTAAATAAGAGGTTACCAGAAAAAGTTAAGATAAACATTTATTATGATCAAGGGATGTTAGTGCAAAAAAGCATTAATACAATCAGAGACGCTTTAGTGCTTGGTCTCATTCTTGTGTCCATTATATCAATTCTTTTTTTGAGAAGCATTAAGAACACAGCACTTATTCTTTGTTCTATTCCATTCTCAATGTTTTTCAGTTTTGTCATTTTAGGGAATCTCGGAATGTCTGGTGATCTCATCTCTTTAGGGGGATTAGCTATAGGTCTTGGAATGATTATTGATGCAAGCATTATTATGGTAGAAAAACTTCAATATAATCTTGATGCCGCAGAAGGTGAAATAAATCTTCAAACTATCATCAAAGATTCATATGTTCAAGTGGCACGACCTATTATGTTTTCTATCTCAATAATTATTTTTACTTTTATACCCATCTGGACGTTGACAGGTGTTGAAGGAAAAATGTTTAAACCTTTAGCCGTTTCAATCACATCAGCGATGTTTGCCTCGTTAATATATGCGTTGTTGATTATTCCAGCAATTTTTAGTCTCATAACCAAAATAAAATCAAAAAAATCAGAGAACTTTAAACAAGAAAATTATTTTATAAAAGTATATAGAAAAATGTTAGACGTTTTTATTAATAAAAGAGCAGTTATTTTGCCTATTTGTGTAGTTTTCATATTAGTGGGAGGAATATTATTCGCTAAAATAGGAAAAGTTTTTATGCCAATAATGGAAGAGGGGACTATACATGTTGTTGTTCATATGGATCCAAATATTGCACTAAGTGAAATATCAAAATTTTCTCGTGCGATAGAAAAAGAAATTGTCGCATTGGATGAAGTAAAATATGCCGTTACTGATATTGGATATGGTGACGTGGGACCACATGTTCACCATACGAATTATGCATCTTTAACTGTTGGATTAACGCCCAGAAGTAGTTGGAAAACATCAAAAAGCCAAGAAGATGTGATGGCTAAAATTTATGAAAAACTATTCTTTGTCCCTGCTAAATCAATTAGTTTTACTCAGCCAATACAGCATGAAGTTGATGATTTAATCGCTGGATCAGGATCCCAAGTTGTCATTAAGTTATTTGGCCATGATATGGTTGAACTAAGTGAGCTAAGTAATCGTGTCAAAAATGTAATTTCAAAAATAGAGGGAGTTAAAGATTTATATATTGATCAAATAATAGGCCAAACTCAATTAAAGATTAAAGTTAATAGATTGAAATTAGCTCATTATGACCTTTCCATGAATGCTGTTCAAAAAACAATAAATGCTGCTATTGGAGGACTTCAGATTGGGAATATTCTTGATGGTGAAAATGTATTTACAATAGAAGCCAGGCTTGAAGAATCTTCTCGAAATGATGTGGATGCAATTAACAATTTGATGATTGCAATAAAGAATGAAAAGATTGTGAGATTAAAAGATGTTGCAAGCATTGAAAAAACTAAAGGGTTCATGCAGATAAATAGAGAAATGGGGAACCGATACGTTAAAGTGCAATGTAATGTTAGGGGTAGAGATATTGGTTCTTTTGTGGATGAAGTCAGGGGCAAGGTTGAGAAGAACATTGACATGCCTCAAGGATACTTTATATCTTGGGGAGGACAATTTGAGCTTCAAAAGGCAGCTGACAAGAGATTTGCAGTTGTAATACCATTAACACTTATCATTATAGCTTTATTGCTTGCTCGATTTCATAACAATATTGCTGAAATGTTTCTTATATTTTTGAATATTCCATTTTCAGTTGTTGGTGGAGTTTGTTTCCTTTACCTTTTTAAACAGAACCTAAGCATACCTTCAACTATTGGTTTTATTGCACTTTTTGGAATAGCTCTCCAGGACGGGTTGGTTCTTTTAAATAGATTTCGTTATTTAATAAAGAAAGGCACAGCGTTGAAAGAAGCCGTTATTGAAGGTTGTGTTTCAAAGGTAAGACCTGTTTTAATGACAACATTAACAACATCCTTTGCTCTTGTTCCTTTATTGTTTTCTTCTGGTGTTGGCGCTGAAATCCAAAAGCCATTAGCCATAGTCGTAGTAGGAGGACTTTTGTCATCTACATTATTGACACTCTTCATTATTCCTACTTCATATTATTGGATTTTTAGCAAGTCTCTGTCTCGAAAATCACTGATTCAAAAGTTTGAATAGAAAGCATTTGCATTCAAAATATCTTGGTAGAGGTATTTAGGAGAAAAATATTTTTTTAACAAAGTTTTATTTTTCATAAGGAGATTTTAATAATGCTATTTTTAAAAAGGTTCAAATTTGTATTACCTGTCATTTTTTTAGGGATACTACTATCTCCGGTCACTGTTATGGGAACAGAAGTCTGGACATTGGAAAAAAGTATCATCCATGCATTTGAGGTGTCGCCTGATATCCGTGTCGCCATTGCCGAGGTTAAGCCAGGCAAGGTGAATTAAAACAGTCAGGGGCGGCCTAATCCAAGTATAGAATTTAGTGTCAGATAGGTTAGGAATTGACCTAACACAGATATCCATCAGCCAATCTATTTCTCTGGGTCGTTTATCCCATCAGCGCAAGCAGGCAAAGGTCCGATTGCTGGAGGCAGAACAAAACCGTTTTTATCAACAACTGTTCCTAGAAAATAAAATAGCCTAAAATTTTCATAAGTTACAACTGGCTGAAGAGAAAACTGCAATTTGCTGAGAATTTTCAAAAGCAGGACAGCAATGACGAACAATGATGGGGCTAGCGGGAATTGTTGCTGAAAAATCAAGAGGACTTTTAGCCCTCATTTTTAGTCTGACTCAATAAAGTATGCGTATAAATCATAGTAGTCTTCACACTACTGTGTCCTAATAACTCCTGAATAGTTCTAATGTCATAATTGGCTTGTAACAAATGACTTGCAAAACTATGTCTCAAAGTATGAGGTGTAGCCCGCGTAGTTAATTTGGTCTTTTTGACGGCTCTTTTTATAGCTTTTTGTACATGGCTTTCATGGAGATGATAACGCCGAATTTTTTTAGTTTCAGGAATCATAGTTAACGTTTTTTTTAGTAGGAAAAAAGAATTGCCACTGTAATTCTCTTGCTGCGGGGTTATTTATTGTTTTATCATAACTTTATTGTTTGTTCAATTTTGCGATTTTTAAATGTAACATATTCTTTATATCCAGCCGCTTTCGCTAATTGGGTCGCTTGTGTGAAATCTTTGCCAACATCTTTGGGGTTATGTGCGTCGGAACCGAAGGTCAGGGGAACACCGGCGGCATAATAGATTTCTAAATTCCAGAGAGAGGGATACATTTCTTTAACGGGTTTGCGAAGACCTGATGTATTAATTTCAATAGCCACACCAAATTTTTTAAAAGTTTCAGCCGTTTTTTGAACCTCATCTGCCATATTATTTTTAGAACGATGTCCAAATTTTTTGACTAAATCAACATGTCCCATAATATCAAAAAGACCTGACTCGGCGGATTGGCGTAGTAATTCATAATAATCCTGGTATATGGCATCCGTATCTTGTTCTTCCCATTTTTCACGTTCAGATGGATTATCAAATCCCCACTCTTTAATGAAATGAACGGAACCGATAATATAGTCGTAAGGGTAGTTATCAATAATGGATTGTGTTTTTTTTTCATAGCCAGGGATGAAATCAGCTTCTAAGGCAAGTTTAATTTTAAGGCGGCCATGATATTCGGCAATAACAGATTCGATCATTTGCTGATACTCAGGAAGCTGTGTAACATTCATCGTTACACTAGGATCAACGTAATGAACAAAAGGAGCATGATCGGAAAAACCTATTTCTTTTAGGCCGACTTTAAGGGCATGTTCGGCATATTCTTCAGGGCTGCCAGAGGCGTGCCCACAAAGGGGGGTGTGCATATGGTAATCGCAGATAGGGGACATGAAAGGAACTCCTTTAATATTGATAATTGTTTTTTAAAAAGAAGTAGTATATCATGGCTCTAAATATTATGTCAGTTCATCCTAAAAAATATCTTGGTCAAAATTTTCTTATTAACCCTCAGGTTCAACAGCGCATTATTGAATCTTGTTCTTTAAGAAAAACAGATGTCGTCTTGGAAATCGGTCCTGGGAAAGGGGCTCTAACGCATTTGATTGCACCGCGTGTTAAAAAGCTTATTGCCGTAGAAACAGATCGACAGCTTGCGGAAAATTTGATGCAACACTTTAAGGGAACGCATGTAGAAATTGTGCATGCAGATATTCTCAAGTTTCCTTTTGAGCAGCTTTCTGATAATTTGAAAATTATTGGAAATCTTCCATACAATATTTCAACGCCGATTCTTCAGAAGGTTCTTTTTTATCGGCATAAAGTAAGTTTTTTTTATATGATGGTTCAACGGGAATATGGCCAGCGTCTTTTAGCTAAACCGCATACAAAGGATTATGGCTCACTGACGTGTTTTGTACAGTATTACACAAAAGCAAAAATGTTATTTAAGGTTTCAGCAGGATCTTTCAATCCTGTCCCTAAGGTTCAATCATGTTTTTTATGTTTAGATTTTACACAAAGGCTAACATATAAAGCTCATAATGAAGAACTGTTGTTTAAAATTATCCGTTTAGCTTTTGGGCAACGGAGAAAGACCATTAAAAATGCTTTATCAAATTTAATGTCAAAGGAAGATCTTAATCATTTATTCGAAACTTTGAGTATTGATAAAAAATTACGTGCAGAAAATTTAAGCGTAGAAGATTATGTAAAAATAACTAATTTTATGGCAAGTTGATTTTTATTTTTTTATCATCCCAACCTTTAAACCAGTGTTTTTTGAGTCTTTCACGATCTAGCTCAAAAGCATGTTGGAGAATGACTTCTTGTATATGTGTACTCATATTTGTAAAACCAATACCCATTTGATTAGCGCCATAAGAGGCTTTAGCGCCTTTAACCCAAATAATATATCCATTAAGGCTGATGATGATTGCGTCGGATAAGTGAACGGTGAGTTGTATTTTTTGTTGAGGTAGAAGGTTTGTTTCGGTAGTGATGCGTGCTCCGGTAGAACTTAGATCTTTTGTAAGTCCTTCATGAGATTGAACATCATTTTCAAGTCTATAAACAACCTTGCTTTCTACCTCCCAACGTGGAAAATAACGTTGGTCAGCATCGTTGGAAGCAGTGTTATTTTGAAAAGAAATAGGCATAACGCATGTCCTTTAATTTTTTAACTATATTTAGTATATAGTAGTATTTATATAATTCGATTTTTTTATGAAATATTTTTTAAAATAATTAGGCTAATATATGAAAAATTTTCATATATACTAAGAGTTTGCAACTACTTATGTTTTTAAAATTAAGGAGGATTATGGAAAAGATTATTTATTATCACGACACGGATTCAGGAGGGGTTGTGTATTATGCTAATTATTTAAAATACCTTGAAGAGGCACGAACAGAGTTTTTAGCTAATAAAGGGTTGGATGTTAAAGAAATACAACGCAAAGGTTTTTTGTATGCTGTACGTAAATGTAATGTGACATATAAAAGTCCGGCACGTTATGGGGATACTATTGTGTGCAACGCACAGTTGATTAAAATAACGGCGGCACAGATGATATTTGATCAAAAAATATTGGATAAAGAAACAGAGCGGCTTTTAGTCATGGCAGAAGTGACTTTAGTGAGTTTAAATCAAAACTTTAAACCAATGCCGATTCCAGATGATATTAAAAAACAGATATTGAGAACCTTATGAAGCTCACCAGTAAGATATCCGTCCTTACAGTAGCTCTTTTGATTATTTTATTAAGTAATACAGTTATAGGATTAGTACAATTATCTAAAATTGAATTTGCTTTACGTGATGTTGTGAATAAGGACATTCTACTTACAGAGAAAATCACATCTACCACACATCATCAATTTAAAAAAGCTATTTTATTTGAGCGTGTGATTCGTGTCGCTGAAGAGATTGTATTTGAAACAGGAATATCTTCCAGTCGTAAATCTTATTTAATTGATCATATTAATTGGATCCGTAAAGGATTTGATAAGCTTGCGGACACTATTGATCAAGATATTTTAAGTGCACGCCATATTGTTCAAAAGGAGATAGAAAAAGCCAAGGATAAGGCTTCGTTTGAAGAGTTAAAAGAGGCAGAAGATTTTTTATTACGGATTGAAAAAATTCATCGAAGTTATGAATCTGTAACAGAAAATATTTTTCAAGCTATTAATACGGGAACATACTCCATGTCGTTTGATGATATTAAAAAAATTGAACGTAAGGAAAAGTCTTTAGCTTTTGAAATTGAGTCATTATTGGAGTTTGTTCAAGGCTTTACTAAAAAATCTGTTGAACAGGCTAAGTATGAAGAACGTGAGACTAGAAAAGCATTATGGTTGGGAGTTATGGGGAGTATTATTTTAGGGTTTTTAATGGTTTTTTCTATTAGACGCAGCATTGCACATCCTCTTAAAGATTTAGTGAATGCCGCACATCATGTGGGTGAAGGGAAGTTTGATCTTTATTTAGATGCATCCTCTCGTGACGAAATTGGAGATGTGAGCAGAGCTTTTAATATGATGGCAAAAAAATTGGAAGATTTAAATAAGGAGTTAGAACAAAAAAATCAAATTCTTGGGAGTAGTTTAACCGTGACAAAGAGTCAAAAACAGGATTTGGAAAAAATAAATAAAGAGTTGGATAATTTTGTTTATACAGTTAGTCATGATATCCGTGCTCCGTTGGTAGGGATAACTGGCTATGGAGCTTATTTGGAAAATCAGTATAAAGATACATTGGATGCCAAAGGACAAAAATGTGTGACAGGTATTACCAGAGGTGCAGAGCGTTTGAGGCGTTTGATTGATGATTTGTTGGAGCTTACGAGAATAGCGCGAATTAAAAATCCATTTGAAAAAGCTAGTGTAAATCAAATTGTGCAAACGGTTGTTGATCGATTAGAATTTAATATACAAGAAGCTGGGGTCGAGTTAAAAATTCAGAGGGACATACCAGAGATTATTTGTGATCGTATTAAATTAACAGAGGTGTTTTCTAACTTAATCGGGAATGCTGTAAAATTTTTTTCTAAGATTCAGGAAGATAAACCTTGTATTGAGGTGGGGTATATTGAGCAGAAGGATTTCCATGAGTTTTTTGTGAAAGATAACGGTATTGGTATCGCCCCTGAGCATCACCAAGAAGTTTTTAGTATTTTTAAACGTTTACATAATTCTCAGGAATATGCAGGAACCGGAGCTGGACTCTCGATTGTCAAAGGGGTTATCGAGGATCATGGTGGAAAAATTTGGATTGAATCTCAATTAGGGAAGGGAGCAACCTTTCGATTTACGATTTCAAAAAAATTGGTGTAGTTTTTAGAGTAGTGTATACTCAAAATAGATAAAGAAAGGGGATTAATATGGCAATAACGAATATCAAAGAAGATTTAATATCTATTGCTGAGCATATTTCACCACAGGCATCTTATACAGATGTAATGTATGAACTTTATGTGCGTATGAAGATTGTCAAAGGTAAGCAAGCTGCTGATGAGGGGCGGGTGATGTCGCATGAAGATGTTAAAAAAAGGTTTCTTTAGTGATTAAAATTATTTGGACGGAACCGGCTATTTCAGATTTAGAAAAAATTCGTTCTTATATCGCTCAAGATTCAGAAGTATATGCTGCCGCGCTTATTTTAGAATTATTTCAATCCGTAGATCAACTAGAACACTTCCCTCAGTCAGGACGAATAGTCCCTGAATTAAATCAAGAAGATACACGAGAAGTCATTGTTGGAAATTATCGTGTTATTTATGATTTTATAGATTTAAAAATTAGAATTTTAGGTATTCTGCATGGAGCTCAAAATTTTCAAATTTCAAGATTAAGGTAGCGAGATATATGTCGATTAAAAATCCCAAAACCTTTGAACTTTCTATTAAATTTAAGTCTGGTGATTCCGGTCAAGTGGCTGTTGTACAGGGAATGCTGGCAAAAGAGGGTGTTGATCAGGAAACGATTGTTGAATTAGAAAAAGATAATCATGCTTTTTTATCAATTTATTTTCAGATAGAATCAGAGGCAAAGAAGTTATATAGAAAGATAGAAGGTTTATGTTTAAAAAGAGTTTCTATTAAGTTGATATCTTTATCTGCAAAAGATTGGCAGGATATCTGGAAAAAAGATTTTAAACCATTTGTATTAACCAAGCGTTTTAAAGTTGTTCCAACATGGTTGAAAGAAACGACTCGGAAAAATAAGTATGAGTTGATTTATATAGATACAAGTATGGCTTTTGGAACAGGGTTGCATGAAACGACCCGATTTATGGCACAGCTTATTGAACAGAGATTTAAGGATGTTCGAAGTTTTTTGGATATTGGGACAGGAACGGGAATTTTAGCGATGATTGCATTAAGATGTGGGGCTCGTGAGTTAAGGGCTATGGATATTAGTGAAGATGCCGTCGCCGTCGCTAAGCAAAATTTTAGAGAAAATAATTGTGTCATTAAGGATGTATTCGCGGCGGATATTCAGAAATACAGAGGACGAAAGCAGTATGATTTTGTGGCGGCCAATTTGATCACAGCAGATTTAATTCAGTTTGGGCTCAAGATTATTCGATTTGTTAAGCCTGGAAAATATCTGGCAGTGTCCGGGATTTCGTTAGAAAATTTAAGAATGTTTCAAAAAAATTTTAATCAATATCCACTCCGATGTTTAAAAGTAAAAAAGGGTAAAAAGTGGGCGGCGGTGTTATATAAGAAATTGTAGGTGATATTTATGGATGAAAAACAGAAAGATTTACGACGAAAAATGCATAAGCTTGGGATTTTTGAGAAGGATATAAAAGAGAAGTTTATTCATGCCTCTGGTCCTGGGGGACAAAATGTGAATAAGGTGGCGACCTGTGTGACCTTAGTACATGTGCCCAGCGGAACTCAGGTGAAATGTCAAAAAGCGCGGACACAGCAACTT
>UOGJ01000072.1_pt1 | contig 19156 bp, 15 predicted proteins | sample 1989031 | NCBI WGS metagenome assembly UOGJ01 (sample SAMEA4712195, study PRJEB27164) | hydrothermal vent metagenome | biome: marine basaltic hydrothermal vent biome; feature: marine hydrothermal vent; material: mineral | place: Pacific Ocean | collected 2011-06-14/2011-07-23 | depth 1719 m | reverse complement strand
TTTTTGGGATAAGCTTGCTAAAACCTATCAAGAGCCTGATTATGAAGAGTTAAAAAAAATAGGTCTGGCAAGAGGCCGTACTACATATTTATCCTTTCTCGAAACCCTCAAAGGGCCGTTTAGTTCGAAATATTAATCGAACGTTAATAGAACAGTTAGAAACAAAAAATTTTTAATATGAAATGAAAAAAATACATTTTATTATTGGTGTTCTAGGGTTGGGGGTATTTTTATTTACAGGTCAATATATGCATCATGTTCATAATCATTTGCAAGGTATGGAGGATGGGCCTCGCATGCTATTTCGAGCATCACATATTTATATTTTATTAAGTTCGTTAGTTAATTTATCATTAGGGGTTTATTTGGTTTTCCCTGACAAAGGAATTAGAAAATATTTTCAGCTGTTTATTTCCTTATCGGCAATAGTTGCACCATTTTTAATAATACTGGGGTTCTTCAGCGAACCAAAGCTGTCCGAATTGGCAAGACCATTTACTAAATATGGATTATATTTTTTGTTTGGTTCGGGGTTGTTGTTGATTATGCTTGGGTTAAGCGAAAAAAATAAAATTTTTGATAAATAATTTATAAAAATTATTAATTTGTTTTTTAAAGAAATATATATGCAGATTTTTTATTTAGAAAATGGAGGAATTATGAAGAAAATTTTATTATTTGCTATTGCTGTATTGCTGGGTGGAAGTTTTGTTACGCAAACATTTGCGCTAGATCAAGCCGTTTTGAATCAAGCCGATCAATTTCGTCAGGAACAATCTTTTCAATTAGCAGTTTCTAAATACCGTCAAATTTTAAAAGATGATTTATCTGAGGAACAAAGTATAGAAATAAAATTTAAATTAGCAGATTCGCTATGGCGTACGGGTAATCAGCAATATCGTCAAGAAGGTGAGAAAATTTTAAAGGGTCTTATTGAAGTTAAAGAACAAAAACGTTGGCAGGCAGAGGCTTATGAATCATTAGCAGGACTTTATCTTCAACAAGATCGTTGGCAGCATCAGCAGGAAATTAAGGATTATTTGAATAAGGCTAAGGATTATTGGGCGGGTGCGTCTGATGTTGCATTGGCACGTACACGGTTTGTAAAAATAGGATTTATTTTAGGGGATTATGTGAGTCAGACTTTTGGGTGGTATGAGCAAAGTCTTGAGGGTATTTATAAAAAAATATTAAAGGTTGCCAAAAGTGATCAGGATAAAGCCCGCGCGTATTATGCTTTGGCAATGGGGCATTCTCAGCAGGCGCATGATAAAAAGAAAAGGAAAAAGGCCGAAGAGTATTTTAAAAAAATCATTAAGGAATATTCTTCAAGTGAGTGGGCTGATGATGCGTATTATTATTTTGGACAGATGTATGAAAATATAAGTGAGTTTGGTCAGGCTGTAAAAATTTATCGGGAGTTTGTATCTAAATTTTCACGAGGAACATCTCAGTGGGTGGATAATGCGAAGAATCAATTGAAACGTATTACATCGCCGGAGTTTACGATTGGTTTGGGGTATAATTTTCTTCCCGGGACAGAAGTGGAATTCGGTTTGCGGTGGCGTAATATTGGTGCTGTGACATTGACTTTATACAAATTGGATTTGGTTCAGGCCTTGCAATTGGATGATACAAAAAAGGTTAGAGATTCCTCTCGAGGGATTAGCGGTTATAGTCAGATGGTTCAGCGGTTAGTTCAATCCAGTCAGTATGAATCGCTCCCCGTGGCAAGGTCATGGACACAGGAATTAAAAAATGAACAAAAATATCAATGGCATGGAGAAAATAAGACACTAGCCCAATGGATGAAAAAGAAAGGTGAGGAGGTTGATGTTAAGGACAGTATTTTATCGGAAGGAACGTATTTATTGGTGGCAGCCTCCGGCAGTAAATTGGTTGGAGAGTTGGTTCTTGTGTCTGATATAGGAGTGGTGTCTAAAACGGCTGGACGTTCGGTTTTGTTTTATGCTTTTGACGGAAAAACGGGAAAGCCTAAGGCTGAGGCTCAAGTCAAATATCATTACAGTTTTTACAATAATCAAGGACGAACGATTTGGATAGAGGGCCTAGGCGTGACAGATGAGAATGGATTGTTGAACGTGTCTCTTAAATCATCAAATAATCAAAATTATGGAAATCAGCATAATGTTTTTGCAGTTGTTTCCGATGGTGTAAAACAGGCTTTTACGAATGGGAATTATTATTCTTATCGTGGAAGTCAGGGGCAGTGGCAGCTTTATGCCTTTGCGGATCGTCCAGCTTATCGACCTAATGAAGAAGTTTCCTTTAAAGCTATTTTACGTAAATATGATGGAATACGTTTTTTAACACCAGAAGGAATGCAAGTGAAGGCTCGGATTTATGATGCAAGAGGTAATCAAGTACGAGAGAAAGTTTATGCGTTAAACGCGTATGGTTCTTTTTCAGATTCTTTTATGTTAGATGAGAAAGCTTCCTTAGGAGAATATCGTTTGGAATTACAAATGCCTGATAACCGTCATCATTTAGGATCAACACCGTTATTTCGTCTGGAAGAATATAAATTACCAGAGTTTTTAGTGAATATTAAGCCGGAGCCTAAAGAGGATCAAAAATTTTCGTCATACCGTTTAGGGGATGAGATTTCGATTGCCTTAGATGCACAGTATTATTTCGGCGGAGCGGTGGCTCAAGCGGATGTAGAGTATTTGGTCTATCAAAATAATTATTATCATACTTATTATCCGTCTAAAAAATACCCTTGGTTTTACAGTGATCTTCGTCAGCCAAATTATTACCATGGAAATGGACAGTTAGTTCATCAAGGTAAGATTAAAACAGATGAACATGGAAAAGCTGTTTTTAGTTTTGAGACACCTAAGGATATTCAATACGATTTGACTTATCGGGTGGAGGCAAGAGTTGTCGATAAAAGCCGTCGAGAGATTAAAGCCACGGCTGAAATTAAGGTCACGCAAAAATCTTTTTATGCTTATTTGACTCCGAAGCAGAATCTTTATCGTCCAGGAGATAAGGCTAAGGTCGATATTAAAGTTATGACGGCTAATGAAGAGCCTGTGGTAACAGACGCTAAGATTGATATTATTCGGAATTGGTGGAATGCACCAATTATTATTCAAGAGAAGGTGACGCGTAAAGGACGTTATGACGAGAATATTTTGTTTACGAAGTTTGTTAAAACGAATGAACGTGGTGAAGCTGTTTTTGAATTTCAACCGGAGCAGGATGGGTATTATACCGTTAAGTTTACAGGCTATGATACAGATGGTTCAGAAATTACAGCATTAACGCATGTCTATGTTTGTGCCAAACAAAGCAATGATATTGGGTACAAGTCTGGAGGAGTTCAAATTATTACCGAGAAGGATACGTATAATATTGGGGAAACCATACGCGCGATGGTTGTTGCTGATAAACCGGACACATGGGTTTTGATGAGTAGTGAGGCAGAAGAAATTTATGATTATCAAATGCTTCATTTAGATGGTCCGGTGAAGCTGATTGAAATTCCCGTGACAGATGCATATACGCCGAATGTTTTTTTATACGCACTTTCGGCCCAACAGTATCAATTAAAGACAACGCAGGTTCCTATTATTGTTCCGCCCCAAGAGAAATTTTTAGATATTAAAATTATTTCTGATAAAGAAATTTATCAGCCTCGGGAAGAAGGAATGGTTGAAATTGAGGTAACGGATAAAGATGGAAATCCTGTTGTCGGGGAAGTGTCTTTGGGAATGGTGGATAGTTCGGTTTATTACATTCAGTCCGAATATGCCAAAGACATTCGGGAACATTTTTATGGGCAGAAACGTCAGCAGAGTGTGCAGATGCAGACTAGTTTTTATCAGAGGCAATACAAGCAAAAGAAAATAAAATCTGAAGAAGTTCTTGGATTTAGAGAAGATTTTGAAGATGACAGAAGTGTAGTGGTGAAGACGCGGGCTGTTGGAACTATGGTTGCTATGGATTCTTTAGAAGAGTCTATGGATAATATGTCGCAAGAAAGATTATCAGCGCCATCAGTTTTTTCTAAATTAAAGAAAAATGTACGAAAGGAAAAAAAATTAGATAAAGATATTGCTATGCCTGTTGAGTCAAGTTTAGAAACACCAGAGGTGCGTACGGATTTTCGTTCTACAGTTATTTGGCAGCCTTCTATTGTGACGGATGAAGATGGGAGGGCGACTGTTAAAGTTAAATTTCCGGATTCTTTAACCACATGGCGGACAACCGCACGGGTGATTACGTCGGGGACAAAGGTTGGAAATATTACGCATGAAGTAAAAACAAAAAAAGAAGTGATTGTGCGTTTGCAGGCACCACGATTTTTTACGGAGCGGGATAAGGTGACGATTTCAGCGAATGTCCATAACTATGGAAAAGAGGAAAAGAAAATTAAAGTGACCATTAAAGCAGAAGGTTTGGAAGTCATGGATGAAGTTTCCCGTTGGGTAACCGTTGCTCCCCAAGGTGAAGAGCGGGTGGATTGGATATGTTTAGCTAAACAAAAAGGAACGGCTAATATTACAGTTATGGCGCAGACTGAGAAGTCTTCAGACGCGATGAAAAAGCAATATGCAGTGATTCCTCATGGGATTGAAAAGTTTATTGCCAAGGCTGTTGTATTAAAGGGAAGTGATGGAGAGGAGCAATCCGAAGAATTTACTTTAAATATTCCCAAAGAACGGATTAAAGAAGCAACATCGTTACAGTTTGTTTTATCTCCTTCGATTGCCGCAACACTACTGGATGCACTTCCTTATTTGGCAGAATATCCTTACGGTTGTGTCGAGCAAACCATGAGCCGATTTTTACCATCGGTGATTGTGGCTAATACGATGAAAGAATTAGGGTTGTCAGACACACAAATTGCTTCTTATATTGGAGATGTGCTTTCGGTACGAGGTGATCCGCAAGGACATCCAAAGGTGAAAACACAGGAGACGTTTAAAAAAATTAATAAAATGACAAAAGACGGACTCAAGCGTTTGTATGACTTTCAGCATTCCGATGGGGGTTGGGGTTGGTGGAAAGAAGATGATTCCGATCGTTTTATGACGGCGTATGTTGTTTGGGGAATGGGATTGGCACAGGAAGCGGGGATAAAAATTAAGTCAGGCGTTCTTAATCGAGCAGTCGATTTTTTAAATAAATCTCTCGTCGAAGAAGAAAATAATCCAGACATGTTGGCGTGGATGCTTCATGCTGTATCTTATACAGAGGGACGTAGTGGTTTGATCACTAAACAGCGTGATCGTTTATGGGAGCGTCGAGAGCAATTGAATCCATATACACGTGCATTATTTGCTTTAGCGGAGAAAAATTTTGGTGATCAGAATCGGGCTGATATTTTAGCGCGTAATTTAGCCAACGGTATTTTGGAAGATAAAGGTAACGGCACGGTCCATTGGGGAAAATCCGGTGTGCATTATCGTTGGAGTGAAGGGGGCGTTGAGGCAACCGCTTTTGCAATTAAGGCGTTAGCGGCCATTGATCCACAGAGTGAATATTTAAAACCCGCGGTTAAGTGGATGGCTTTGAACCGTCGGGGAAGCCGATGGAAAAACACACGAGATACGGCTATTGCTATTTTAGGATTGTCGGAATATCTCAAGACAGTGAATGAACTTAATCCGAATTATGATTATGAAATTTACCTCAATGGCCAAAGCATCCGCAAAGGACATGTGGATGCAGCCAATGTTTTTGCCTTTGATCGTAATATTTTATTACCCAATGAGGTTTTAAAGGATGGAGAGAATAAGGTTAAAGTTGTTTTTCAGGGAGAGGGAGTATTATATCTTTCCGGTTATTTAAAATATTTTACATTGGAAGAAGATATTACAGCTGCCGGCAATGAAGTTTTTGTTGAACGTAAATATTTCAAAGAAGCGCGTAAAGAAACCCTTTTGAAAGGTTATGTGCAGGAGTGGACAGAGTTAAAAAATGGCGACCAGCTCACCAGTGGGGATCGCGTAAAGGTTGAGGTCATATTGGAAGCTAAAAATCATTATGAGTATTTGGTAGCCGAAGATTATAAGCCAGCTGGCTTAGAAGCTGTCGCATTAAAAAGTGGTACGACGTATGCTAAAACATTAGATGAAAATGGGCAAGAAACAGGTGAAACTGTTTGGGCTTATCAAGAATTCCGTGATCAAAAAGTAGCTTTCTTTATTACGAAATTACCTCAAGGTAAACATAAGCTTACATACGAATTAAGAGCCGAGGTTCCCGGAACCTTTCACGCCATGCCGAATCAAACACATGCGATGTATGTGCCGGAGATTAGGGCGAATAGTGAGGAGATGAGGTTTGAGGTTTTGGATGAGTGAAGAGGGTCCTCCCGTCCTTTACATGGCTCCTGTAATGGGCATTACAGATAGTGCTTATCGATGTGTTTATGATCAGTTTTTTAGTGGTTATGATGTGACCATTGCTCCGTTTATTGTAAGTTGTGCCGGGGGAAAAATTAAATCAACGCACTTGCGAAAAATTCTTCCAGAACGAAATATTTTTAAGTTTAAACTTATTCCTCAAATTTTAGGTAAAAATGCTGATGATTTTATTGTTTTAGCTAAGGCGATGTTTGATTTAGGTTATGATACCGTTAACTGGAATCTTGGGTGTCCGATTTTGAAGGTACAAAAAAAAATGCGTGGTTCAGGACTGTTGCCACATCCAGATATTATTGCACAACTGCTTGATAAAATTATACCTAAAATTCCAAATAAATTATCTATTAAAGTTCGTTTGGGAGCAGAAGATCCAGGAGATTTAGTTAGGCTTCTTCCTGCATTAAACCCATTTCCGTTAGAAGAAATAATTATTCATGCCAGAACAGGAAAGCAGTTGTATACTGGCGATGTGGATATTTCTGCTTTTGAAAATTGTTTAGGGTTAAGTCAGCATGATCTTGTTTATAATGGAGATATTAATTCGTTGAAAAATTTTAATATGCTCAAAGAACGATTCCCTATGATTAACCGTTGGATGATTGGACGTGGTGGGATCATTAATCCTTTTTTACCTGAGCAAATAAAAGAAGGTTCTGTTTTTTCATCGCAACAAAAAAGATTGAAGTTCATTGCCTTTCATGGGGCTTTATTTTCAGCCTATCAACAGGAACTTAATGGACCGGCGCATATATTGAGTAAAATGAAAGAGGTTTGGTTTTATTGGCAGCAGGCATTTAAAAATGGGAAGAAAATTTATAAAAAAATTTGTATAACAAAGTGTTCAGATAAATATTTATCAATAGTAGATATGTTTTTAAAAAATAACCCTATTTGGTTGATTTGATGTCCTTGACATATTTTAGACTGTATAGTACATTTTAATTATGAAAGCTATTCAAGAACGTGGACAAAAAACGAAGCAGCGTATTATTAGTGTTGCCTTAAACTTATTTCATAAGCAGGGGACCAATGCTACGAGTGTGGATGAAATTCTTAAACAATCTGATGCAGGGAAAAGTCAGTTTTATTATTATTTTAAAAATAAAGATGATTTGATTCATGAGGTTGTACAGAATTTTTATCAAAAATTAAAAGAAGAAAAAATCCCCGTTAATTATGATATTTATTCTTGGGAAGATTTAGAGAAATTATTTCAATTTTTTATTAATTTTCAAAAATCCATTGGATGTTCTCGAGGGTGTCCTATCGCAACGATTGCTTATGAACTAACCTCTGATCAGGAATTGATTCGGAAGGATGTTCATTTAATTTTTGAATTTATTTGTAATGCATTTGAGCGATTTTTTTCAGGGTTAGCGGCGAAGGGTCAGTTAAAAAAAGGGGCTAGTCCTGAGGAAATGGCAGGTCTTTGTTTTGTTGTTGCACAGGGCGGGATGCTTACGTCTAAAGTAAATAAAGAAACGATTATTTTTGAACGTTCGGTTAAACATCTGCTCGCCTATTTAAAATTATTTAAAAAATAAAAAAGGTTTAATTTTTGGATTGACATAAAATGTACTAAATGGTATATTTTTTTATGCCAAAGGGCACAGATGATTAAGTTAGTATTTTTTAAACTTTAAAAAAGGAGAAAGAACATGGTAGAAATTTACGGAAATGATTTATCATTATTTTCAAATAAGGTTAAATTAGCAGCTAATGCTATTGGGACTGAATACGAGTTTAAAAATCTTGATTTTCAAGCTGGGGATTTAGGGAAACCAGAGTTTTTGGCAATCAATCCAGTAGGGAAAATGCCTGCGCTTAAAGATGGAGAGTTCACTCTTTTTGAAAGTACAAGCATGATTAAATATTTAGCAGATAAGCAAAAAAGTGAGCTTTATCCTCAAGAGCTTCAAGCACGTTATACCGTTGATAAATGGTTAGAATTTGTAAGCATTCATATCGGAGCTTCTGTTACAAAGGTTCTTTTTAATAAAAAGTTTGCTCCGATAATGGGGCTTCCTGTTGATGAGCGGTCTATGGAGGATGGTATTAATTTTTATAAAAGATTTTTACCAATAGTTGATACGCAATTAAGTCAAAGTAAATACTTAGCTTCTGATACGTTAAGTCTTGCTGATATAACATTATTAGCTATTTTAGATCCATCTGAAGTCGCTGGGCATGATATTACACCTTATGCCAATGTTGTTAAATGGCGTGAAGAACTTAAGAAAGAAAAGTTTTATACAGATAGTTTTAAATCCTATGACGATGCTTTCCAAGCCGTTATGGCTTCAGCTTCTTCATAATCTGCAGAGTTGGTAAGGGCATGTTGCTTAATTTTAATTAAGCAACATGCCCTTTTTTTATATTTTAACTGTGTTATAAAATAAACTATGATTAAAAAAATACTTATATTTTCTACATGTATCATTGGAATGTTTGTTTTACAGGGGTGCAGCGCTATGCGGACAACGGGTCGCGTGGCTAAGGGGGTGGGGAAGGTTGGATGGACGACAGCTAAAATTACGGGTAAAGTCGTCATGGTTACAGGAAAGACGGCGATTAAAACAGGAAAAGTGACGCACAAGGGCGTCCGGACGGTGGTGTATATTGCACGGGGAAAACAAATTATTCCTTTGTATAGAGAAGGAAATAGTTTTTATGCTAAGGTTAAATTAAATCGAAAATTGAGAGCAAAGTTATTGGTGGATACGGGAGCAGAGAGTGTGCAGATTTCCCGTGCGATGGCAAAGCGCTTAAGAATTAATTTAGATAAAGGTGAACCTATTATGGCAAGGCTGGCTGGAGGCACCGTTGTCTCGGGGCGTGTTGTTAATATTAAGGAAATACAAATGGGGTCAGTTAAGGTGCGTAATGTGCGTGCGATTGTATTAGATCAAGATCGCATGGAAATGTCAGAGGGTTTATTAGGAATGTCATTTTTAAATAATTTTATTTTTGAAATGGATACAAAGAGGTCACAATTAATTTTGCAGCAAAGGGTTGTTGAGGGAGATCGTTAGTACAAAGTTATGAATACCATCGTCCATATTAAACATGCGCCCTTGATCTTAAAAGAGCAAAAAAACAGGCGTTAAAAACGCGCAAATCGAAGTGTCGGGAACGATGTTTATTTCTGGAATTTTATATACGTTTAAGATTGAGCATGACGGTGGTATCCATATCGATTCTAAGTCTATTTCACCTATATTAAGAGGGAGAAAAGATATTGGGGTGAGTTTTTATAGTTTACAGGGTTTATGTTTTAGGTTATCTTGAAGTACACAAAGGAGGCGGATAATATGAGTTTTAATTTTTTTACAACAGCAGATATGTTGGGAAAAGTGTTTTGGCTGTGTGCGATGGCTGGGACACTTTTTTTTGCATTGAGGATCCTTATGATGCTCATCGGCGGAGATTTTGGGGATGATATCGATAGTGACGGATATTCGGAGGCATCGGATGCTGCCTTTGAAGTTTTTTCGATTAATTCTATTACTGCTTTTGTGATGATGTTTGGATGGGCAGGATTAACGTGTCATTTGCAGTATGCCTTGGGGCAATTGCAATCTGTGTTGATTGCTTTTTTGGTTGGAGTCCTTGCTATGCTGATTACAGCGTATCTATTTCAACTGGCTTCAAAATTAGTGGATAAGGGGGCGGTCTTTAAGATTCAGGACACTGTTGGAATGAATGCAGAAGTTTATCAGAAAATTCTTGCCAATGGGCGTGGGAAAATTAATGTCACACCGGCTGGAGGACAGCTACGTGAACTGGATGCTATGTCTGCGGATAAGGAAGAAATTGCCTCATTTCAAACAGTGAAGATTGTTGAGGTTATTGATAATAATACTGTTTCCGTAAGGAAAATATAAAAAGGGAGGACGTATGGATTTTTTAGTTATTACCGTTATTGTTTTTGTTGTTTTTTTATTTGCCATGATTTTATTCTTGGCTTCGTGTTATAAGCGTTGTGCCTCTAATCAGATTTTAGCGATTTATGGAAAGGTCAGCTCTGGACAGTCGGTTAAATGTTTTCATGGAGGCGGGACTTTTGTTTGGCCGTTGATTCAGGATTCTCAGTTTCTTGATTTAACACCCATGACAATTAACATACCTCTTAAAGGAGCGTTATCATTTCAAAATATCCGTATTAATGTGCCAAGCACATTTACAATTGCCATTGATACTTCAGCGGAAGCTATGAATAATGCATCGGTACGCCTTTTAGGATTATCTTCCGATGAAATTGAGAAGATGGCAACGGAGATTATTTTTGGACAGTTAAGGTTGACGGTGGCATCTTTAACCATTGAGGATATTAATCAAGATCGGGAAAAATTCTTGAAGGCTATTCGTAATAATATTGAACCAGAATTACGTAAGATTGGTTTGACATTAATTAATGTGAACATTACTGATATTACGGATGAATCAGATTATATTGAGAGTATTGGAAAAAAGGCGGCGGCTATTGCCGTTAATCAGGCAAAGATTGATGTGGCCGAAGAATCTAAAAAAGGGGATGTCGGATCATCTATCGCTGATAAAGAGCGAAGAATAGAGGTTTCTAAATATAATGCACAGGCTGTTGAGGGAGAAAATGATGCGAAGGCTAAAATTGCTTCTTATGACGCGAATTTAGCTGAGAAAGAAGCGGTTGCTAATCAAAGAGGAAAAGTTGCTGAGCAAAATGCGGTTGTAGAAATTCAAAAAGCTAAGGCCTTGGCTGAGACAAAACGTTTAGAAGCTGAAGAGGTTGTTCCACGAGAAATTGAAAAACGCAAAGTTGAAATTAATGCAGATGCTACGGCAGAAAAAAATCGTCGAGAAGCCAAAGGGCAAGCGGATGCGATTGTTTCCGTTAAAACAGCTGAGGCAGAAGGGATTCACAAAGTATTGGATGCTAAGGCAGAAGGATATAATCGTTTAGTTTCTTCGTGTTCAGATAATGCAAAAGATGCAGCGACAATGCTGATTGTAGAAAAATTGGAAAAGATCGTTGAGCTTCAAACAGAAGCGATTAAGAATATTAAAATTGATAAGGTGACGGTGTGGGATAGTGGAAGTTCTGAAAAAGGAAGTTCGACAGCAAATTTTTTAAGCAACATGGTTAAGTCCCTTCCGGCGTTGCATGATATTTCCGCTATGGCAGGAATTGAATTGCCGGAGTATTTAGGAAAGACCGTGGATAATAAAAAAGTTGCAGATGTTGCTGAAGAGGCTGTAAAGCAGGAAGAGGTTGGATTTGTAGAAGAAAAAGATGAAAAGTAGTTTTGATAAAATGGTTAGCATAATTGCATTATCCGAAAAAGTTTTTTGTCTTAGTTTTTTATTTTGTAGTTTAATCAGATTCAAGGTATACTTAAATCAGAAAGTAAGAAAAAGTAGGAAATTCAGAAAAGGAGGATTTTATGGTTACACAGGTGCGGGATAAGGGGCAGATTACGATTCCATCGAGTATAAGAACATCTTTAAATTTATCAAAAAATTCTATCTTATCGATAGCTAGAATTGGGGATGCTATCCTTTTAACGCCGAAGCCCTCCGTGTTTGAAACGGTTTCCGATAAGTTTTCTAAACAGGCAAAAAAAGAATCGATCACTTTGGACAGCCTTCTTAAGGATCTTAAAAAATTTCGTGCTAAATAGTCTTCATGCCTACACCACCTTATAGAATATTTTTTGATACCAGTGTTTATATCGCAGCTTTGCTTTCTCCTGAAGGAGCGGCTGGTGAGCTTATACGTCTTGCTGAATCGGGAGTTATTCAGATGGTTGTTTCTCAACGAGTGATCATTGAGTCTGATCAAGTTCTAAAAAACAAGTTTTCAAATTTAATTGAAGATAGCCGCCGCTTATGGAAGAGTTTGTCTCCAGAACTTATTAAGGAGCCAACATCGCTAAAAAGTAAATTTTTTATAGAAATACTTCCGTTATCAGATGCGCTCATTTTATCCGCAGCACATAAAGCAGGGGTTTTAGCTTTTGTGACTTGGAATACACGTGATTTTATGAAGAAGGGAGTTGAATCTTTAGTGATGTTTCCTATAGTTGTGCCGGGGGATTGTTTAAAGTTATTTAGAGGGTGGATTATTCCATTTTGGGATTAATAGTAATTTAAAAAAAGGAGAGTGTAATGTCTAATTTACAAGAAAAAATAACACAATTGAATGATGACTATGATGTGCTTAACCAGAAATATACAACAGGAAACTGTTGGAAGCTTTCAACAACATTGCAAGAGTTAGAAGGAGATTTGAGGGAATATATTCAAGAGATCACAAAAAGTGAAATTGAGAAAGTTATTAGCAAGTTAGAAAATAATACAATATTGGATGCTGAGGATATTGATTACATTAAGTTGTGGATTGTCGGAGATGCCGATTATTATGTGAAAATGGAAAATAATTATAATGATTGGATTGAAGAAATGAAAAGGATAGTTGGAGAAATGAATAAAGAGGATTTTTTTACATTAGATTTTAAGGCATCATCTAAACTTAGAGCCATGAGTTTGGATGGTATACGTGTTCTTGGAGATATTATGTTTTTTTTAAAACAAAAAGAGCGAATTAAAAATTTTTCAGAGTCTACACAAAAAATTGATCCTCAGGAGCGAAATCTTCTTATTAGGTTATTAAAAGGAAAAATATCCTCTGCGAAAGAATAATTAAAGAGACCGCAGGGCCCATGGTATTGCTATTATAATCCTTAAGGAAAGGGTAGTAATGAAAAAAATTTGGTTTCTTCACGTCATTACATTTTTGGCAGTATTTTTACTTTTTCAAATTGAACTGATTATTACTAAAGTTTTTTTACCTCATTATGGCTGTCACCGCCGGTCATAATCGCCCTCAGTTTTTCCGGAATTAACGCCATCATTTTTAGTCAGTAGACAGACCTCTGCGCAGATCTCTAAAAAACAAGAACAAAGTCTGGCAATTAAACTTTTTATTAAGTTTTATTGACGGAATATTTTTGAAGTTTTATAGGATTGATATTTTATTTAAGTTTTTGTTTATTTTTTCTGTCTTTCACACGGTAGCTTTCTCCATTTATTTGGACGACGGTTCTGTGACCAAAGCGCTCAGATAAATTCCACCCCTTACGCTTAGATAAAGCCACCCCTAATTTTTAAAAAATCATCGGGCGGGGTAAGGATTAAAAGGTCAAAAATCTATGTATTCGTACTCAAGTCTGTTAAAAAAACATTCAAATAGCTTGTTTACGCGCGTAAATTTCCTGGGAATGAAAGGTGGAGTTTATCTGAGCACAGGGGGTGGAATTTATCTGAGCGCCTTGGTTCTGTGATGAATAAGTCTATCAATGACAGCCGAGGCGATTACGTTGTCGTGGAAGATTTCTCCCCATTCTTTGAAGGCCCGGTTGCATGTGAGAATGATCGAGCCGCGTTCATAGCGTTGGGAGATTATCTGGAACAACAGATGCGCGCCTTGTTTGTCAATGGGCAGATAACCTAATTCGTCGACGATGAGCAGTCGTGGCCCGGTGTATTGTTTCATACACTTGATGAATGTGTTGTCGCTGCTGGCCTTAATATCTTCTATTAAATATTTTAAACCTTTTTATTGGTAAAAGTTTATTTTATATGATGTTTAATCCAACAATATTGGAAAAATAAATATAAAATATAACAAAAGATATTTTGTCCATAAGCCAAGAGAATCAAATTATAGTTTATGATGCTTTTTATATTGAACTGGCTATGCCTAAAATTCCAAATAAATCATCCATTAAAGTTCGTCTTGGGGCAGAGTGGATTCAGGGGGTTTAGCAAGACTACTTCCAGCTTTAAATGTTTTTCCTTTAGAAGAAAGAACTATTTATGCTAGAGAAGGAAATAGTTTTTATACTAAGGTAAAATTGAATCGAAAATTGAAAGCTAAGTTATTGGTTGATACGGGTATTGAGTATGGTATGTAAGATAAATTATTACTTGAATGTTTTAGAATACTAATATACGATATAGCAATGAAATCAAAAAGAAAAACTTCTGTTGTTGATCTTGTGGTATTAGGTTTTTTATTAAAAGAACCTAGAAATGCTTATGCTCTTGCGCAATTAGTAGAACAAAAAAGTCTTAGTCGTTTATTAAAAATTAGTCGTCCAGTAGTTTACAAAAGTTGTCGCAGACTAAGTGAGGCTAAATTTTTAAAAAGTAAAATCATACGTGATAGTGAAGCACCTGAAAAAGTGGTTTATTCGGTGAATGCTCAAGGTAAAAAATATTTTTATAATTTAATGAAACATTATTCATCTCGAATTAACCCTTTTCATTTTGAATCAAACTCTTTTATCTGGAATTTATACCACTGTGAATATAAAGAAGGTTTAAATATGTTAAAAAATCTTCAAGTAGAACTTACCTCTTTATTAACTTGGTTAAAAACCCATGAAAAAGAAGAGGTGGTCAATTTTGATTTTTGTGTCCGCATGGTGGTAAAACAATATCGCATGGTACTTATTGCGATGGTTAATTGGATTGATGAAACCATTGAAGAATACATTGGGCGTGGAGGGGCACAATAAGATAAAAAATTTTTACGTCATTACTATTTCATATAGTAGTATACTGTAGTGCATGTCTTAGAAAGGTACAAAGATATTAATATTAACGAGGTGAAAAATAAATTTTAAAAGGATTAATAAAATGTCAAATTTTATACAATTTAAAAGTATATCCAAATGGTTTGAATCAGATTCAAGAAAATTTTGTGCACTTGAAAATATTAGTTTTGATATTGATCAAGGTGAGTTTATTGCAATTGTTGGAAAATCAGGCAGTGGAAAGTCTACTCTGTTAAATATGCTTACAGGGATTGATCATCCAACTTCAGGCGACGTTATCATAGATAAAAGTACACTTAGCACGCTAGATGAAACATCTTTGTCTAAATATAGAGGTGAAAATATCGGTATTGTATTTCAATTTTTTCAACTCATACCCACTTTAAGTGTGATTGAAAATTTGATAATAGCTATGGATTTTGTCTGTAAAATTGAAAAAACAAAGAGAGAAGATAGAGCAAAATCTTTGTTAAAAAAAGTTGGCATTTTAGATCATGCCGATAAGTTACCCCAAGCTCTCTCAGGAGGAGAGCAGCAACGCGCTGCTATCGCAAGGGCTTTGGCAAATAATCCTTCAATATTAGTAGCCGATGAGCCAACAGGCAACCTGGATAGTAAAACTACTGAGATTATACAAAAATTATTTCGTGAATTTTCTCATGAGGGAAAAACAGTAATTATTATCACGCATGAAAGTGTTTCATTATCAAACTACGACAGAATTATTACTCTTAAAGATGGTTTTATTTTGAGTGATATAAAAAAGGGTGACCAATGAATATTCAAATAAAAAAATCTATAAAAGACCTAAGGTTAAATTTTTCTCGCACTATTTTGGTTGTTCTAGCGTTAGTTGTAGGGCTGATAGGTGTTGGTGCTACTACAATATCGTATGTCATAGCGACAAATGACTTGAATGAAAGCTTTTTAAAAACCAACCCTTTTCATGTTGAAATGACTTCAAAAGATTTCAATCTTCTAGAATTGGATAACTTTAGAAAAAGACCTGAGATACAAAGTGCTGAATTTCGTGATTTTGCAGCAGATAGAGTTGAAGTTTTTCCAGACAAATGGGTTCCTTTGATGATTTATGGAGTAGAGGATTTTAATAATTTTAATCTTGCAGAGTTTTATGTTGAAGAAGGAGATAAAACACCAAAGACAGGAACTATGTTAATCGAGAGGGATGGAAAGAAAATTTCAAATCTACAACTCTCTTCAATAGCAAATATAAGAACAGGTAAAGGAAAATTCATAAAAATTCCTATCTCTGGCATTAGTTTTGACCCCGTCCAAGCTCCTTCATCGCAAGATCACATTATTTATTCCTATGTTGATAAAAAAACGTTTACTAATATTACAGGCAGAGAATCGAATGAAAGATTGATTTTTCGTCTAAAAAATATTAAGACGAAAGATGATATAGAAAAATTGACACAAGCTATTTTAGATGATTTTAAAGCTTATGGTATAAAGGTTGAAAAAATAGTTATTCCAAAACCAAATACCCATCCGCATCAGTGGCAATTGAATACAATACTTTTTTTAAAGGGAAGTATTGGTTTTCTTGCTTTTTTGATTGGCGCTGTTTTAGTTTGGCAGCTAATGAGTGCTATTTTAGCCAGTCAAATCCGTCAAATCGGGATACTAAAGGCTATAGGAGCGTCTAATGTTCAAGTAATTAGGATATATTTAATGATGGTTTTGATACTAGGAGCAATAGCTAGCATAATAGCTATTCCTCTATCAGTCAAATTTGGATACGCTTTTGCTCAGTTTGTTGCCTATCAGTTAAACTTTGATATTTTAACGACTTCTTTACCGACTTATCTTTATTTTTATTTAATTGCAGTAGCAATATTGTTACCGATTTTAACTTCACTTCCTGCGATACTGAAAGGTGTTAAAATACCTGTCAATGAAGCCATAAATGATTATGGGATATTGTTAAAAAAGACGTCAAATAAAGTAAATTTTTTATCTGCATTGCCACTATCAAAAAGTACCATTCTAGCCTTTGGAAATACCTTGCGTCGTAAAAATCGATTAGCTATAACCGTGCTTACTTTAGGACTTGGGGTGGCCATTTTTAATACAGGGTTTAATGTACAACAGTCTATTATCAATATGCTCTATGATCAAAGCAAGACACTAAAATATGATGTGCAAATAACGCTTAAAGAGCCTGTGGCACCTGATGAAGCGATGCGTCCATTTTTATCACTTCAAAATATAAAAAATATTCAAACAAGAGGTGGTGCAAAAGGTTTTATACAGACAGGTTTGGTTCAAACAAGCAGTGAAGCAACTATTTTTTCTTTGCCTCATGATACGAATTTATTCAAACCAGAGGTATTACAAGGTCATTGGCTACAAAAATCGGATGAACCGGAGATTGTGATAAATCAAAAAATTTTAGAAACATTTGAAAATGCAGTTATTGGAAATTATTACAACTTGTCCATTAAAGGCAAGTTGTTAAAAGTTAAATTGGTCGGAATCATAAAAGAGTTTGGGTTAGGGCGAATTTATATTGATAAAGAAATTTTTAACAAGCATATTAATCCTGACAATCTAGTAAAAAGCATACTGCTTGTTGCCAAAAATAATTCTCTTGAAAAGATTATTAAACTAGAAAAAAATATAGAAGAAGTACTTGCTTTATCAATGCTTAGTGTTTCAAATGTCGAATCACAAAGTGGACGAATGAAAGTACTTTATGATCATCTAAATGTAATTTTGGTGATGCTTTTAGTTATGGCATTTGCAGTTCTTGTTGTGGGTACGCTTGGTATGGCATCGGCGATGAGTATCAATATCATTGAAAGAACAAGAGAGATAGGAGTATTAAGAGCTATCGGTGCAACTCCAAAAATGATTTATAAGTTATTTGTAACTGAAGGGAGGATTATTGGAGTTTTGAGTACTGTTTTGGGATTTATTTTGGCGTGGCCTTTAAGTATAGCCGCCTCAGGATTTTTTGGAAATTTAATCATGTCAACACCTTTTGAATTTGCTGTTAGTGTAAGAGGGGTTGTGATTACGATAGTTGTTGTTTTTGTTTTTAGTTTTATCGCAAGCCTTATTCCCGCTTCAAAAGCGGTAAAAATATCGGCAAGAGAGGCACTCTCTTATGGATAAGGTGATAACTAACCAGAGTTGTTCAATACTAAAAAAACATATAAAAAGTCCTTGGAGTAAAAAAATTTCCGACAGTGTTTATAAAAAATAGAATTCAAAAAATAATATTGGAGGAAGAACAATGTTAAAAAGTTTTTTTTGAAATAAAGGATAAAAGACGAGGTTTAGGATAATATTTGATAGGTGTTGTGAGTTTCGTTGGTATATCTGGGCATGAAGGGGGAAAGGTGGTTTATGAATATGGGGTTGGGATAGAAGAGTAAAATTAAAAAAGGAGAAAAGTAAAATGAAAAACATTGATTTTTTAAATTTGATGATTATGGTATTGCTTTTCACATTGGGTACAAAAACAACACATGCCAATTCATTTATTAATAGCGGCTTTAAAGATGCACAAGGAGAAATTTCAGAAACAGTTGTTAATGAGGATCGATGGGAGTCATTTAATAGGACAATGTTTGGATTTAATAATGTTCTATATAAATATATTCTAGGGCCTATTGCTAAAGGTTATGATTTTATTGTTCCTGATAAAGTCGAAGGAAGTATTAGTAAATTTTTTCATAATGTTGAAACTCCTGTACGTTTTTTTAATAACATTTTTCAAGGACAATGGGTAGATTCCGGAACAGAGCTAGGCCGCTTTGCCATTAATACAACGATAGGGTTAGTGGGTTTCTTTGACCCTGCTGAGTCTAAATTTGGAATAGAAATGCAAGAAGAAGATTTTGGACAAACTCTAGCTTACCATGGGGTTGAATCAGGGCCGTATGTCGTTTGACCAATATTTGGATTAGCTACTTCGTGATACATTTGGTTTTATTGTTGATGCCGCTAATGATCCTTATCTTGCTATTCAAAATGTATATCTTAAGATACGTGAGAAAAAAATTAATGAATAAATTTTAGCCTTAAAATACTTGAGTTGACTGATTTTTCAAAGCGATTTTAAAGCTATTTGTAAAAAAAATTTTTATAACAAAAAAGGTAATTCCTCGACTATCATTATGAATA
>UOGJ01000116.1_pt1 | contig 19187 bp, 18 predicted proteins | sample 1989031 | NCBI WGS metagenome assembly UOGJ01 (sample SAMEA4712195, study PRJEB27164) | hydrothermal vent metagenome | biome: marine basaltic hydrothermal vent biome; feature: marine hydrothermal vent; material: mineral | place: Pacific Ocean | collected 2011-06-14/2011-07-23 | depth 1719 m | reverse complement strand
TAATTACAAAGGTGTTAGTTTTTTAGTTTTAAAAAATGAGTTGCTTAAAAGTATGTCTTTTAGTAAAATAAAGTCCTTTTATTTTATAATATTATTAATATCAATATGTTTAATGAACTTCAAACACTATTACAAGGCTTAGGTTTTTCATTGGCTGCTGCCGGAGGAAGTATTTTTATTCTAAAGGTTGCGGTTATTTTTATTTTAAGCTTTTTGTCCAATATCATTGCCAAACGATTAATTGTACGTTCTTTGCATTCAATTATTTATAAGACGGAGAATAAATGGGATGATATTTTTGCTGAAAAGAAGGTTTTTGAGTTGTTATCCCACATTGCTCCGGCTTGGGTAATTTATGCCGGTGTCTTTATTCTATTTCCTCAAAGTGATATTTTTATAATATGGATACAACGTTTTGCTGTTGTTTATATGATTGTTGTTGGTGTGATGGTCGTAAATTCTTTATTAACAGTAGCCGAAGAAATTTATCGTACTTTTGCTGTTTCCCGCCGAAGGCCCATTAAAGGATATCTTCAGGTTTTTAAAATTGGGCTTTATTTTTTATGTATTATTTTTGTCATTGCGACATTGCTGAATAAGTCTCCTTGGGGATTATTAAGCATTTTGGGAGGGCTTACAGCTGTTTTAATATTGGTTTTTAGGGATACAATTTTAGGTTTTGTGGCTGGGATTCAGTTGATGGCAAATAATATGGTGTCGCGTGGGGATTGGATTGAGATGCCGGATTTTGGTGCGGATGGGGAAGTGTTGGAAATTACTATTAATACGGTAAAGGTTCAAAATTGGGATAAGACTATTACAACGATTCCAACGTATGCCCTTATTTCACGTTCGTTTAAAAATTGGGAAGGTATGAGTCGTTGTGGAGGGCGTCGGATTAAACGCGTAGTGTGTATTGACATGAATACTATAAAATTTTGTACGCCGCAGATGATTTCAAAATTTAAACGGTTTGATTATTTGAAGAAGTATATTGATTCGAAAGAAAAAGATATAACACAAGCAAATCAGGAAAATGGTGTTGATGTTTCTGAACTTGTTAATGGCCGTCGGATGACAAATGTGGGAACTTTTCGGGCGTATATTGTTGAGTATTTAAAACACCATCCTAAAATTCATAAAAATATGACTTTTTTGGTTCGTCATTTAAAACCAACTGAAAATGGTTTGCCGATTGAGATTTATGTTTTTAGTAATGATCAGGTGTGGGCAAATTATGAGGCTATTCAGGCCGATATTTTTGATCACATTTTGGCTGTTCTTCCGGAGTTTGAATTGCGTGTTTTTCAACGGCCGTCGGGAAGTGATTTTCAGAAAATTATGCAGTCCTAAGGAGGGTTTAGTATGGGTGAAAAAACTATTTTAATTTTATTGGTTCTTTTTTCTGGATTAGGCGTGCTGACGTATAGTCGTTATTTAGAAAATAGACAAGAAATTTCTCCGGCGGGAAAGTTAGTAGATTTTGCTGGGCTTTCTCAAATAAAAGATCCTTTAGGACCACAACAGCATACATCTCAAAAGACGGTATCATTTAAATTAGAGAATAGTTTAGATTTATTAAAAGAAAAATATACCCAAATTGAAGCTCAGCGTACAAAACTTGTTGGAAATAGAGAGATTCTTATTGAGCAGATTTTGTCTATGAATGGGCAACTGGAAGGGGAAGCGGCTAAGTATCTTAAAATTCTTGAGAATGAACGGCAGCGTGTCTTTACAGAGATTTCTTTTTTAAATCAATTTAGAAATGATATTGCAGCTTTAGAAAATGAAACAGATCCAGAAGTACAGCAGCAACAATATGAGGTCATTAAGGGGCAATTATTTGATGTGTTGGGTTCTATTGTTCCTAATCCTAATGAAACGCTTCCTGAAGTAGTAGGGATTTTAGAAGATATTGATCAAGTTTTTGAGGATGGTATTGGGGGGGATTTAGGAGCATGTGAAATTATTTCCGAATGTCTTGTACCTAAGCTTGATGATCTGGAAGAAAAATTGATTGATTTTGTAAATCAACCCAATGAAGATATTGACAGGCTTTTGGATGTAGCAAAGAAACTTGATGGAGAGTATAAAGACCGCATTTTAAATTTTATAGAAGAAGCAGATACACTTCAAGAGGATGTGGAGAGTACGGAAAGCGCGTTTAAGCAAATGATAGAACAGCTTGTTAAAGGGACTCAAGATGATTTAAAGGATTTGATCTATCTTTATCAGGGATTAGAAGCGGATCATCAGATGCTTGCGGACTATATGGAAGCAGAGCACGAACAATGGCAACAACAGCATAAGGATTCTGTACGCAATATGGATGAAAAAATGAAAAAAATACGAAATGTTTATAAAGTAGATTTTAAACGGTTAAAAGAAAAATATAGGGATGTTGATCGGCAGCGTAAGGAGATGATGAGGCAAGTGCGCTCAAAGGAAGATAATCTTCGCCGTCTTACAGATCAACGGTTTGCAGAAAGCCGGAGGTTTGTAGAGAGGATTTCTACGACTATCAATGTAGATATTAAACGTCTTGTCAGAGATCAACAATATGCTAGGGATAAACAAACTTCCTACATACGTGATCGTTTGGCTATGCAAAAGTCTATGATGGAATCTTTACAGCGCAGTGCTGATACGGGGAAGTTAACAACAGAGATTAAATTAAATTTAAACAGACCTCAGAAGCTACGTCAGCCGGAGCCATTGCGTCGTTTTGGGCAGTAGGAGGAAGGAATTATTATGGAAATAGGAATTGTAGGTTTACCGAATGTTGGAAAATCAACGTTATTTAATGCATTAACCGGGGCTGGGGCGGCAGCGGAGAATTTTCCGTTTACAACGATTGAGCCGAATGTGGGGATTGTACCGTTGAGCGATCCGCGTATGAATGTTTTAAGTGAAAAGGCTGAAAGTCAAAAAATTATTCCGGCGGGGATTCGTTTTGTGGATATTGCTGGACTTGTGAAAGGGGCCAGTCAGGGGGAAGGTTTAGGAAATAAGTTTCTTTCGCATATTCGTGCAGTTGAAGCTATAGTGCATGTCGTGCGTTGTTTTGAAGATGATAATGTCGTTAATGTGATGGAAGGGTTGGATCCTTTGGGGGCCGCTGAAACAATTGAAACGGAATTGCTTTTAGCAGATTTGCAACAGGCGCAAAAGGCAATGGATCGATTACAAAAAGTTGCCAAAAGCGGTGATAAGACAGCGATTGCTAAATATGATTTGCTTGATGAAATCACTAAAAAACTTGATGAAGGCATTTCAATACGGACACAGGATGTTGATTTGCAAGAGGTAGAGGAATTTCAATTTTTAACGGCTAAACCCATTTTATATGTAGCAAATACTGATGAAGAAAATACGACGCCGGAGCTTATTGAAAAATTACAGGAACGTGCAAAGAAAGAAGGCTCTAAGGTGATTGTGTTGTGTACAAAAATGGAGGCAGAGATTGTTCAGCTTCCAGAGGAGGATCGTTCTGATTATTACGAAGCGGCAGGGATTACACAACCAGGGTTAGTAACATTAGCGCAGGCAGGGCAAGAGCTATTAAATTTAGTTTGTTTTTTTACGTCTGGAGAGCAGGAAACGCGGGCTTGGTTGATTTCTAAAGGAACAAAGGCTCCGCAGGCCGCGGGCAAGATTCATACGGATATGGAACGCGGTTTTATTCGGGCGGAGATTTATGCCTATGATGATATTGTGCAGCTAGGGTCGTATCGCGATGTTCAGGAGAAGGGTTTAGTGCGGTTGGAAGGGAAGGAATATGTGATGAAGGATGGAGATGTGGCACATTTTCGATTTAGTGTTTAAAAATTTATTGTTTATCCCTTAAAGATGCTCCCTGTTATAGAAGGGGGAGTTATGTTGGAAGAAGTTGGTAATATAAGTACGATTAATTCTTGGCCTAAGGAAGATCGTCCTCGGGAAAAGTTGTTGCGTAATGGGGAGCATACTTTAAGTAATTCGGAGTTGTTGGCTATTTTATTGCGGACAGGAACGCGGGGTGTAAGCGCCATTGATTTGGCGCGTGGTATTTTAGAGAAGTTTAAAACGTTTCGCAATATGAGTCATACAGATGCATCGCAATGGCAAGGAGTTAAAGGTTTAGGTGATGCCAAGGTTGCACAGATTAAGGCGGCTATTGAAATTGGACGAAGGTTAGGTGAGGAACGTACTAAAGGGCGCCCGAAGTCTATTAAATGTTCGCAAGATATTGTTGATATTTTAATGCCGCGTATGCGAGATTTGAAAAAAGAAGTTTTTAAAACGGTTTTTTTAAATGCGCGTAATGAGATTGTTGAAGTTATTGATCAACATAGTGGGACCGTGAACCAAACGCAGCCTATTATTCGAGAAATTTTTCAAAAGGCTTTAGAGTACTTTGCAGTGGCCATTATTTGCTTACATAATCATCCATCAGGAGATATCACCCCAAGTCCGGAAGATAAACAATTTACGCATAAGCTGTACGATGCAGGAAAGATTATGCAAGTGACAGTATTGGATCATATTATCATCGGAGACAACGTTTTTTATAGTTTTTCTGATAAAGGGTTAATTTAAAAAAGAGGATTAGTCCCTCTTTTTAAAAAAGGATAAAACACTATGAAAACAGAAAATGAACATAGAGTAACATTACGGTATGAGTCCCAGAGAAGGGTCTCTTTTGATTTTGTTTATGATATGGAGGCTAAGTTAAAATTTCAAAAATTAGATGAAGATAAGGTTAGTCAGCATCGTGCTAAATATTTGGGGCTAAGTAAAAATGTAAGTACAGAAGGGTTGTGTTTTATTTCTGGGAAAAAATTAAATAAAGGAGATCATATTAATTTGGAAGTTTATTTGCCGGGAGATACGGAGCAAATTCATATGGAAGGGGAAGTGAAGTGGTGTGATTATGCACAAGGTTTGACGGCAGAAACTTCAGAAAATCAACAATTTGATACAGGAGTGAAACTTGTTTCTATAGAAGGGAGGTCTGTGCAGGAAACTGTTTATTTTGATGAAACGTATCAAGTTGAATGGAGTACGGTTTTAGAATCTATTTTAGGAAAGTTTCGCATTATGATGCAGAATAAGAAGAACAAAGAAGGGAGTTCATGAAAAGTTTATGGAACAAAAAGGATGCTGAAGAATTTGGAAATGATTTATTAAAACTCCGTGTTTATACATCACGTTTATTAGGACAGGAATCAGATTTGGTTCTTCATGGCGGGGGCAATACATCTGTAAAGATAGTCGAAAAGGATTTATTTGGAGATGAACAAGAGTTGCTTTATGTTAAGGGGAGTGGGTGGGATTTAGGAACGATTGAAGCGGCGGGGTTTGCTCCGGTTAAACAGGATGTTTTGATACGTATGGCCCAATTAGAACAATTGAGTGATACAGATATGGTGAGTGTTCAGCGTTCAGCAATGACCAATCCTTCGGCACCGAATCCTTCCGTTGAGGCCATTTTACATGCCATTATTCCTTTTACATTTGTCGATCATACACACGCCGATGCCGTTGTCACGATAACAAATACACCAAACGGTCAAGAGAGGATTAAAGAAATTTATGGGGATAAAATGTTGATTATTCCTTATGTGATGCCGGGATTTATTTTAGCGCAAACAGTATATAGGATGACAAAAGATTTGGATTGGATGCAATGTGGGGGAATGATTCTTATGAATCATGGGGTTTTTACGTTTGATAATGATGCACAAAAAAGTTATGAGAAGATGATTGATGTTGTGAATAAGGCTGAAGTTTATGTGACAAATGTAGGGGCGCGGCATGCTGCGCCCTTAAATAATGTTGAGCATTCTTCCGTTAAAGATCCATTGACATTGGCAAGTATTCGTCAACATGTTTCAAAAATTAAAGGCGAGGCAATGTTGGCTGGGTTGGTTGATAAAAATGAACAGGTTCATTTTTCGTCCTTATCTAATGTTGAAAAAATTGCAACACGAGGGCCGTTAACACCTGATCATGTGATTCGGACGAAACGGGTTCCGATGATTATTAAAAAAGATACGCATAAGAGTGCGGCAAAGTTTGTTGAGGATTATGAAAAATATTTTAAGTGTAATACAACGAAAGGGTTAAAGTGTTTGGATAAAGCACCACGTTGGGCTGTGTGGCCAAAGCAGGGGTTGGTTGCTTTTGGGCGCTCTATTAAGGAAGTGAATATTATTCAAGATATTACAGCACATACGATTAAGGCTATTGAACAGGCGGAGATTTTAGGTCGATGGGAAGCTCTTCCAGAGAAGGATATTTTTGAGATAGAGTATTGGGAATTAGAACAGGCAAAGTTGAAAAAAGCGCAGAAGGCATTGCCTTTTCAAGGAAAAATAGCTATTGTGACGGGAGCTGCTAGTGGGATTGGTAAGGCTTGTGTTGAGTATTTGTCGGCGCAGGGAGCGGTTGTGGCGGCATTAGATTTAAACCCTGATACAAAAACAATGTTTTCACAAAAAGGTATTTTGGGATTGGTTTGTGATGTTACGAATGAAGAACAGATACAAGCGGCGATTGAAGCGACGGTGTGTAAGTTTGGTGGAATTGATATTTTGGTGAGTAATGCGGGGATATTTCCTCAAGGAAAAAAAATTATGGATATGGATGTTGCGACGTGGGATAAGAGTATTTTTGTAAATTTATCAGGGCATCAATGGATGTTGAAATATTGTATTCCGTATTTAGAGTTGGGTATTGATCCTGCCGTTGTTATTGTGGGATCAAAAAATGTGCCTGCTCCGGGACCAGGGGCTTCAGCTTATTCTGTGGCTAAAGCAGGTTTAACGCAATTGGCTCGTGTCGCGGCTTTAGAGTTGGGAGCGGCAGGAATAAGAGTTAATGTCGTACATCCTAATCAAATTTTTGATACTGCTATTTGGACAGATGAAGTTTTAGCAAGTCGTGCAAAACATTATGCAATGAGTGTCGAGGACTATAAAACAAATAATTTATTAAAAATAGAGATCACGTCTATGGATGTTGCACAGATGGTCGGGGCCATGGCTGGATCCGTGTTTTCTAAAACAACAGGTGCTCAAGTTCCTCTTGATGGAGGAAATGAACGGGTTATTTAACAGAGCAAGTATAGGAGAAGCCATGAGAGGTATAAAAAAGTATATTTGGATTTTAGGTTTTATGATGATTTTTATGAGTGGGTGTGCGACACGCGGGGCTGTGCCGTCAGGTTTTTTGAATGATTATTCCGGATTAAAGCCTAGTTTAGAGTCAAAAAATTTGTATATTGAAGAAAGAATGCAGAGAGGTATTGGTGTTTATAATAAGGTAATGATAGATCCAGTTGTTGTTTATTTTCAACCGGATGCCCGTGGAGATGGAATTAATCCTGTTAAATTACAAGAACTTACGGATTTTTTTGAAGAACAGATTCAGGAATCTATATCTGAGGGGTATACAATTGTTAATGAAGTTCAAGAAGGAACATTACGCATACGCGTAGCTGTTACAGATATTGTTTCAAATAAACAATTATTAAATATTCATTGGACAACAACTTTAGCTGGTTGGGGTTTAGGTGGGGCAGCGATGGAGGTGGAATTTTTAGACGGACAAACCGGTGAGCGTGTATTAGCAATGATTGATTCACGAAAAGGTAAACGCACAAAGTATTTTAAAGGGCTAATGAAATGGGGGCATACGGAAGATGTTCTTAGTCAATGGGCCAAAATGATCACGCAAAAGATGGAAGAATTATAAGTAAATAGATTTCATGAAAGATTTAGATTTTAACACGCAGTTTACGCATGCCTATGATATTTTAGAAAATAGTTCTAAAAATGTGTTTGTGACGGGAAAAGCAGGGACGGGGAAGTCTACGCTTTTAGAATATTTTCGTGCTCATACCTTAAAGAATGTTGCTGTCTTAGCGCCAACAGGTGTAGCTGCCATTAATGTTAAGGGACAGACTATTCACTCTTTCTTTTGTTTTAAACCTGATGTCACGCCGGACACCGTTCCTTTTATTCAAATTCGTAAATCTAAAAGAAATCTTTATCAAAAAATTAATGCGGTGGTCATAGATGAAATTTCCATGGTACGTGCTGATTTATTTGATTGTATTGATGTATTTCTACGGATCCATGGACCGGATAAGGATCTTCCTTTTGGCGGTGTGCAGATGATTTTTTTTGGTGATCTTTTCCAACTTCCTCCTGTTGTAACACGCCATGAAGAAGATATGTTTTGTAAAAAAGAAGGGAAAGACGGGTTTTATGCAACACCCTATTTTTTTTCGGCACGTGCTTTTAATGATTTAGAGTTGACTTATGTTGAATTATTGGAAGTTTATCGTCAGAAGGATGAGTATTTTGTTAAATTGCTGAACGTGATTCGTAATAATAGAATGAAGGAAGATCATTTAAAATTATTAAATCAGCGGTGGGTACGGTATGTGGATATTGATGATGAGGATTATTATATTCATTTAACAACAACAAACGCGATGGCGGATAAAATTAATCAGCAGCAATTAAGGAATTTAGATGGCAATGTCATGACATTTGAAGGAGATGTGTTGGGTGATTTTCGTGAGCGGGATTTGCCAACAAAGCAAAGCTTGGATTTAAAAGAAGGGGCGCAGGTGATGATGCTTAATAATGATCAGGCTGGACGATGGGTGAATGGGAGTATTGGTAAGATTGTATCACTCCAAGGGAACTGTGATTCGCGTAAAGCAATTCAGGTCGAGTTGGTCGAAGGAGGCGTAGTTGTTGATGTGAAGCCATTTACATGGGAGATGTTTCGTTTTTATTATAATGAGGATGCTCAAATTTTAGATTCAGAGAGTGTGGGTGAGTTTATGCAGTATCCTTTGCGTTTGGCTTGGGCCGTGACCATACATAAGAGCCAGGGGAAGACTTTTTCGAAGGTAGTGCTTGATTTAGGAAGTGGTGCTTTTGCGCATGGTCAATTATATGTGGCCTTAAGTCGATGTGTAGATTTTGAAGGATTAGTCTTAAAACGGCCTGTTCAACAAAGAGATGTTATTTTAGATAAGGCGGTTGTAGAATTTATGAATCTAAGGAAAAATTAAAAAATTATGAATAACTCAACAATAGATTTATTAAAAATTTTCAAAAATGCTTTTAAACTTTATAAATCAAAGTTTGCTTTATTAATGACTTTAGGCCTTGCTTATGCATTGGCAACACAAGCAGGTCAGATGGTGTTTCACAAGTTTAATGTTCAATCTCCGGGGACCCTGTCGTTATTAAATATTTTTATATCATCATTTTTTTCGATTGCTTTGATTCATATGAGTCAGTGTATTTATACAAAAAAGGATGTAGATTTAAATGAGGCGTTTGCAGCTGTACGAGGTAAGTATATGAATTATGTTTCGGTATCAATATCATTTCTTGTGTTAGTGTTATCAGGGATTTTATTTTTTGTTGTTCCAGGGGCTTATTTTGGAACGGTATTTATGTTTGCAGATTTGTTAGTTGTTTTAGAAGACAAGAAATTTATCGATGCCTTTAAGCGTAGTGCAGATTTAGTGCGTGGAAATTTTTTAAAAATATTTTTATTCTCGATGATATCGGCCTGTGTTCTTCTTTTTCCAACTTTACTTTTGGGGACAGTAAATTTTAATGGGTTTAATTTAGGCCGTGTTATGCAAATGTGTTTGATGGTTTTTATTATTCCTTATATAACCATGGCGCAGGTAGGGTTATATATACAGATCAAAGGAATGAAGGAAGAGTATGTCTAAAGATTCTCTTACAGTTTCAGAGTTGAATAATTGGATTAAGGACGTGGTACAAGGAAGTTTTCCGGAAGCTGTATGGATTTGTGGGGAGATTCAGGGTTATGACCGTAATCGGAATAAGACGCATATTTTTTTTGAATTGATCGAGAAGGATACAGATGCTAAACGGGTTGTCGCGCGGATTGGTTTGGTGGTTTTTGCGAATCGTAAGTTTCATATCGAAAATATTCTTAAACGCAGCGAAAATGCCTTTACCCTTAAGGATGATATTGAGGTGCGGTTTGCCTGTAAAGTCGATTTTTATGCACCTCATGGAGCTGTACGATTGGTTGTTGAGAATATTGATCCAACCTATACATTAGGAAAATTAGCACAAGAGAAGCAAAAACTTATTGCTGCGTTACAGAAAAAAGGAGTTTTGGATAAAAATAAACAGACAGAATTGTCCATCGTTCCTCTTAAGATTGGATTGATTACATCCGATGATTCCGCGGCTTACAATGATTTTTATTCGGAGTTAGATCGAAGTGATTTGGGTTTTAAAGTTTATTTACGTAACGCGACAATGCAAGGGCTTAAGACAGAAAAAGATATCTGTGACGCCATCGATGAATTAGAACGTATCAAAAATTTAGATGTGATTGTAATTACACGAGGGGGCGGGTCTATTGCGGATTTAAGTTGTTTTGATAGTCAAGTGATTGCAGAGCGCATTGCAGCATGTCGGATGCCTGTTTTAAGTGGGATTGGTCATGAAATTAATACAACGATTACGGATTTAGCGGCGCATACATATGCTAAAACCCCGACGGCCATAGCACAATTTTTGATTCATCGTGTTGAAGATTTTTTAATAAATTTAGACGGCAATTTAAAACGTATCATTGGGAGTGTCCAGGAAAAAACAGCAGAAGAAAAACAAAAATTAAAAAGCTTAGCACATAATTTGCAGAGTGGAACAATGAGATTTATTAAAGATCATGATGCAAAGATTATTAGAATGAAGGAATTTATAAAAAATCGACCGACTGTTTTATTAAAGGATCGACAAAAGTTGGTGGCGACAAAAAAAGATAATTTTTTGCAAATTATTAATCGACGTATAGAGAACGAAAGCGTTAAGCTTAAAAGCTATGCCAAAATTATTGATATTGTTCATCCCGTTAATACGTTAAAACGAGGTTTTAGTATTACACGAGGTAAAAATGGGAAGGTTGTTAGACATAGTAAAGATGTTCATCAAGGAGATGAAATAATAACAGAAGTGGTTGATGGGAATATAAAAAGTATTGTAAAAAAATAAATTTAACCAAGTACAACCCCCGGGGTTGTACTTGGTTAGGTAGATAAAAAGAAAGGATAATTATGTCTGAGGTTAAATATAGTCAAGCTATGCGTAAGCTGGAAGAAATTGTGGATAAAATTGAAAATGAGTCTATTGATGTCGATGAGTTGTCGGATAAGGTTAAGGAGGCTGTGGCTTTGGTTAAGACGTGTAAGGATAAAATTGAAAAGGCAGAGATGGAAGTTAAGAAGGTGGTTGATGGACTGGAGGAACAATGAAATGATTTCTATATCGACATCATGGATGGGGAGCTTGCCGGAATCAGGTTTAAGAAATTGGCTTTTGCGTATTAAAAATTTAGGGTTTGAAGCCGTTGAATTAAGTTATAAGGTTTCCCATGAGCAGCTGGGTGAGTTTGAATGTTTGTTGCCAGAAGTTGGGTTGAAGGTTTCTAGTATTCATAATTTTTGTCCAACGCCGAATGATGAACCATCGCCACGACATGCGTCGAATTATTATAGGCTATCTTCTTTAGAGGAACATGAACGTAAGCAGGGCGTGAAGTGGACGAATATTGCGGTGGATACAGCAAAACAAACTGGTGCTAAGGTAGTAGTTATTCATGCCGGAACATTAGATTTTGAAGATGAACGTTCTCCTGAGTTATTTAAATTGTACGTGGATGGGCAAAAAGATACGCCAGAATTTGAAGCGGAAAAAAAACGCATTTTAGATTTAAGAGCAGAAAAAAAGGGTCCGCATATTGAAGCACTAGACCGGAGTTTGGCAGAAATTTGTACTTATGCAAAAAGAGAAGGGATTAAGATTGGATTAGAAACACGTTATTATCTTATGGAGATTCCAAATTTTGAGGAAATCGGTTATTTTTTAGATCAATATGATAATGATGTGATGGGCTATTGGCATGATTTTGGACATGCAGAGATGAATAGCCGTTTAGGGGTTACTCCGCACAAAAAATTTCTTGAAACGTATAAACATCGATTGGTTGGTGTGCATATCCATGGCATAAAAGGCCGTCGAGATCACTTAGCTCCATTTGAAGGAGATATGGATTTCGAACAATTTATGCCTTACTTAACGTCAGATATTATTAAAGTCGTAGAGTCTAAACCTTTTGCATCCGAAGACCTTATGAAAGAAGCGGTAAAGAAGTTAAGTTAATTATGAAAATGTTCTTTTGGATTGCCGTTGGTATTTCGAGCACTGTCCTTTTCTGGATTAATCTGCAATTCCCTCATTTCATCGAAGGTATTTATCAAAACCAAAATTTTGAGCTTTTAAACCAATGGGCAGGTGCTCAAGTTCAGGAGCCTTTGGGGTATTATGTCGGACGGATTGAGGATGTTTTTGTTGGGCCACTAACGAGTGTTGTGACGTATGTGTTGTTCGCATTTTTCTGTTTATTGTATTTAGAAAAGGTTTCTGGAAAACAGTTTGCATTAGCTGTTTTCTTTTTTCTTCTTATTACAAAATTTTCAATTCTTTTATATCCCCCTTATGGGGATGCGATTGGAGGGCCATTTGCGGAAGCCATTTGGTTGGCGGAAAATAATTTTAATTATGCTGGTTTGATAAAGCAGCCTGCATATCATTTTGCTGGTCCACGTGTTTATTTTTTCTCAATTTATCCATCTTATTTAGCCCTTCTTTTGAAGTTAATTCCCTCAACACAAATATTTTTAATTGTTAATCATATTTTTGTGTACATGATGACTGCCGTTATCACCGCTTTGATACGGCAAATTGTGAGAATGCGTTTTGATTCTAAAATAGCATCCTTGTCTTCTCTTGTTATTTTAGCCCTTCCAATATTTCAAAGTCAGACCGAAGCTATTAATATGGAGATTCCATGTTTATTTTTTTCAGTATGGACAGTGTATTTCCTTTGTCATAAACGGTTAGGAGAGGCGGTTGTGATGGCGGTATTGTCATTGGCGGTTAAGGGGTATGGTATTATTTTATGTGGCTCTGTTTTTTTTGTGAGTCTATTTCTTTTTTGTACGCAACGACATAAGCGGGCACTGTGGTATGCCTTATTAGTTCCAATCTTTCCTGTACTTATTACAGCTGGTAAATTTTTACTCAAAGATCAGCATGCGACGGCAGGGATGATGGGGTTTTTAAATGGTTTGCCTTCATTACAAATTATGTATTTGTCGAAGTTATATTTGATTAGCTTGGGAGTATTTTTTGGGACCTTATTTTGGCAGCATAGAGTATTACAAAGTATTATCAAGAGTTTGACAGATAAGTTTTATCCGCAACTAGTCGTGTTTGTGACGGCGGGGATGTGGTTTGTATTATTTATTAATTATACAGAAGTCTCTCCTCGATATAAGCTGGCCTTAGCACCTTATTTAGTTTTATGTTTAATATTTTCCGTGTTTAATTTTTCATGGATTAAAAAGTGGGCTACTTTTTTTTTAATAGGAGCGATAGCTTTGACAGCCTTAGGTTCTCACGGATTTTATCACTTTCCATTAAATCCGAATTATCATATTTTTTCAGAACGAAGTTTAGAATACCGGAATGATTTGAAGCTGAATCAACAGCTCGCAAAGGTTGTTGATACACAATATTTTGATTATAAAATTGGTGCACCATTTATTATTGCACAGATGTTGGCTTTCCCACAGTTAGGTTATGTTGAAAATGATTTGGACGTTATGGTGTATGGCATTTTGAGTAAGTATGATCAGTTGGATAATGTAACTATTACTAAAAAAAAAATGCGTAAAACCGTTTGGATTGCTGTAGCTGCAGAGATGAAAAAAAATGAAGCATTTCCCATTGGTCCTAAGGATTATGTTGTTGCTGAGTTTTCTCAAGGAGAAAATAGAGCTACCCTATTTATGGGTGGTGTAGCTATTGTGCAGAAGATGAATCAGATTTATCGACAGATTTTAGGAGGGAATAGGTAAGAAAAACAGTCATACTAAATAAGGCGAGTGCAAGTCAGGGAAGTGGAATAAAGGTGAATTTGAAAAGTGATTGATTCGTTGTACTCCTTGTGATATTATTCGACACATATTTAAAATTTACCTTTGCGCCCGTAGCTCAGCTGGATAGAGCACCAGTCTTCGGAACTGGGTGTCGCACGTTCGAATCGTGCCGGGCGCGTTTTTTATAAAATTTTAATCATATAGTTCCTCCATCATGAAATCTGATCTTCAAAAAACACCTCTCTATAAACAACACATCGCTCTTGGCGCACGAATGGTGGGCTTTGGCGGTTGGGATATGCCTGTGCAATATGAGGGTATTCTCGCCGAGTATGAACAAACGCGTAAAAGGGCAGCGTTATTTGATATTTCGCATATGGGTGAGTTTATTATCGAGGGGGATTGTGTGTCTACCGGTTTTGATCGTTTGGTCACGATGAATATTAAGGATATGCCGATTAAGTCTTGTCGCTATGGGGCGATGCTTAATGAGGATGCCGGGACGTTGGATGATTTGATTGTGTTTCGTATGGAGCAGGAAAAATGGTTTGTTGTGGTCAATGCTGCGACAACTCCGAAAGATGTTGAGCATATTCAAAAAAATCTTTCCAGCGGAGCTTCTTTTAAGGATGTCTCGGCTGAAATGGGAAAGATTGATGTTCAGGGGCCGTTGGCACGGGATGTTTTAAGCGCCTTGGTTAAGGATATTGAAAGATTGGAGTATTATACATTTGATTTTTTTGATTTATTGGGTAAGAATGTCTTGATTAGTCGAACTGGATACACGGGGGAATTGGGGTATGAAATTTATTATCCTTGGAATAAGACGGTGGAATTATGGGATACATTTTTGAAAGATAAGCGTGTGAAGCCTGTGGGTTTGGGTGCGCGTGACGTGTTGCGTTTGGAGATGGGATACAGTTTGTATGGGCATGAATTGAGTGAGGATATTTCACCGCTTGAGGCAGGATTGAATCGTTTTGTTGATTGGGACAAAGATTTTTTAGGAAAAGAGGCTCTTTTAGCACAGAAGGTTGAAGGGGTGCGTCGGAAGGTCGTAGGGCTTGCCTCATTAACACGGCGTACACCACGAGAGGGACATAAAATTTATTCTGAGCAAGGTAAGGGTATTGGTGTGGTGACAAGCGGGACATTTTCACCTGTATGTAATCAGGGGATAGGCCTTGGATTTGTTGTAACAGATGAGGTTAAGATGGGAAAAAAAATATTTTTTGGCGATGACAAAAATAAAATATCTGCTACCATTAGCTCAAGATTTGTTTATAAAGGCAGTTCGTTAAAAAATTAAAAATTTAAACATACATTTAGGAGAAAAGCCATGGAAGTTGAAGATCATTTGCTGTACACCAAAGAACATGAGTGGGTAGACATTGAAAAAAATGAGGGCATTGCAACAATAGGTATTTCAGAATATGCTCAGTCTTCATTAGGGGACATCACATTTATTGAGATGCCAACTGTTGGAGATGAAGTTGAACAGTTTGGTGAATTTGCTTCTGTTGAGTCTGTTAAGGCTGCCAGTGATATTTTTTCACCTGTTTCTGGTGAAATTATTGAGGTTAATGAGGATTTGGAAGATACTCCCGGGTTGATTAATAAATTTCCTTATAAAAAGGGATGGATAGCCAAGTTAAAGATTTCGGATCCTGAAGAGCAAATGAATTTAATGACTGCAGGTGAGTATCGAAAATTTTTGGAAAGTGCTTAATCTGTGACCCCCTTTATTGCAAATACAGAAAAAGAAGTCAAGGAAATGTTGCAGGTCATTGGGGTTAATTCCGTCGATGACCTTTTTTATGATATTAAACCGCAGCATAGTCCTCGATCATTTAATCTTCCTGAAGGAAAATCTGAATTTGAAGTTATTGAATATTTTAAAGAATTAGCACAAAAAAACACGGCACATCTTACCTCATTTCTCGGCGGTGGTTATTACGATCACTATGTCCCTGCCGCTGTCGGGGCTCTTCTTTCGCGGGGGGAATTTTATACAGCATACACTCCTTATCAGCCGGAATGTTCGCAAGGAACATTGCAGGCTTTATATGAATACCAAAGTATGATTTGTGCTTTAACGTCTATGGAGGTTTCAAATGCATCTCTTTACGACGGAGGAACAGCATTGTATGAAGCGATGATGATGGCGTTGAGGATTACTAAACGTAATAAAGTGATTGTTGATGGCGGGGTAAGTCCGATTTACCGTAAGATTTTAAAAACCTACACAAGTAATTTAAATATTGAATTTTGTGAAACACCTGTTGTCCATGGACACACTGCGCGGGATCAGATTAATGATTTATTAGATGATCAAACCGCCGCCGTGATTGTACAGAATCCTAATTTTTTTGGAACTATTGACGACCATACGGATATTGTGAATGCCACACATGCAAAAGGGGCGTTGGTGATTCAAAGTGTTTATCCCGTAGCATTAGGGGTTTTAAAAACACCGGGAGAGATGGATGTAGATATTGTGACGGGAGAAGGGCAAAGTTTAGGGTTGTCGCTTAACTTTGGTGGACCTTATCTTGGATTTATGGCTACAAAAAAGAAATACATTCGTAAAATGCCGGGGAGGATTATTGGTGCGACGGTTGACGGCCAAGGGCGGCGTTGTTTTGTTAATACTTTGCAGGCGCGAGAGCAGCATATTCGTCGGGAAAAGGCGACGTCTAATATTTGTACAAATGTCTCATTATGTGCGTTGCAATCATTGGTGTATATGACTTTATTAGGGAAAGAAGGTTTTAAAGATTTGGCTCAATTAAATTTTAAGAAGGCAGAGTTTGCGCGACAAAGATTAGAGCAGATTGACGGCGTCGAGGTTAAGCGCAGCTCGCCAACGTTTAATGAGTTTACCATATGTTTATCAAAGGATGCTTCGGATGTGGCTGAGGCGATGGTTGAAAAAGGTTTTGCCGCAGGGTTTCCGTTAGGGCGGTATTATGAGAGGATGAAAAATTATATGATTGTGGCAGTGACGGAGAAAAGGACAAAAAAAGAGATTGAAGAGTATGCGAAGGCTTTAGAAGAGGTTTTACAGGGATGAAATTAATTTTTGAAAAGAGTGTAGAAGGCCGGCGAGGGTTTTTAAATGCGCAAGCTGATGTGGATGTGGGTGTTGAAATTCCAACTCAATTTTTACGTCAGGAAGCATGTCCTTTTCCTGAGGTTTCTGAGCTTGAGGTTGTACGGCATTTTACGGCATTGTCACAACTTAATTTTTCTATTGATACAAATTTTTATCCGTTGGGTTCCTGCACAATGAAGTACAACCCTAAGTTTACTGAAGCTGTAACGCAGATTCCGGGATTTGCACATCTGCATCCATTATTGCCACAATTGCGTAAGGGTGAAAAATGGGCGCAGGGAGCGCTGGAAGTGCTTTATGAGATGGAGTATTTATTAGGAGAAATGACAGGTATGGATGCTTTTACGATGCAGCCACTCGCCGGGGCGCATGGTGAGCTAACGGGTGTGATGATGATGGCGGCGTATCATAAAGCTAAGGGAAATCATAAAAAACATATTATTGTTCCGGATTCATCACATGGGACAAATCCGGCGACAGCCTCTATTGCTGGTTATACCATTGTTTCTGTACCTTCAGATGAAAGCGGAAGTATGGATTTAAAAAAGCTGCAGGCTGCCATCACGGATGAAACAGCTGGTTTGATGTTGACGTGTCCAAATACGCATGGAATTTTTAATTCTGATATTGAAAAAATTGCCGAAATGATTCACGCGGTTGACGGGATTATGTATTACGACGGGGCAAATCTTAACGCGATTTTAGGGCGATGCCGTCCTGGAGATATTGGGTTTGATGTGATGCATATTAATGTGCATAAAACTTTTGCAACGCCCCATGGAGGAGGCGGACCTGGTGCAGGGCCTGTGGGAGTAAATAAAAAGTTGGAGCCGTATTTGCCGATTTCTCGTATTAAGAAAAATGAAAAGGGACATTTTTATTTAGATTATGATTATTCCGATTCAATTGGATACATTGCTTCGTTTTATGGGAATTTTGCGATTATTTTGCGAGCTTATGCGTACATTCTTTTGTATGGAGCTAAGGGACTTAAAGAGATTAGTAATCATGCGGTTTTAAACGCGAATTATATTAAGCAGCGTTTAAAAGAAAAATTTGTATGTGCTTATGATCGAACATGTATGCATGAATCTGTTTTTTCAGCGAGCATTCAAGCCAAGCGAGGCGTGCATGCGATTGATATTGCCAAATTTTTGATTGATCAAGGGATTCATCCTCCCACGGTGTATTTTCCTTTAACGGTTAAGGAAGCCATTATGATTGAACCGACGGAAACAGAATCCAAACAGGCTATGGATGAATTTATTGAAGCTATGTTTGAGGCAGATAAATTAAGTGAAACCTTTCCTGAAGATTTTCATGATTTACCTAAAACCACTCCTGTAAGCAGGCCGGATGAAGTGAAGGCCGCTAGGGAGATGGATGTAAATTATTTTGGGAAGTAATATTCAATGACCTTCCAAGACCTTTCTTTTGACCTTCCTGAAAAAAATATTTCCTATGATGATGAGCTTTTACATTTAGCCGAGACTGCTCAAGGCTATGAGGTTTTGCGTTTTTGGGAATCACCCGAGTTGTTTATTGTTTTAGGACGAATTTGTAAAGAGGAGGATGACGTTAAGTTGGAAGAAGCTAAAAAGGATGGTATTTCTATTTTGCGTCGATCTTCTGGCGGCGGTACGGTTTTGCAGGGTAAGGGATGTTTAAATTATACTTTGATTTTATCCAAAGATCGTCCAGAAATTGCAGATTTACGTCAATCATATCTGTTTATTTTAACAAAGGTTATTAATGCTTTAGAAAAATTAGGTGTGAAGGCTGCATTTTATCCTATATCGGATATTGCGCTTGTTGATGGAAAAAAGAAAATTTCAGGAAACGCACAAAGACGAGGACGTAAGTTTATTTTACATCATGGGACCATTCTTTATGATTTTGATTTAAGCCTTATTGCAAAATATTTAAAAATGCCAAAGGACAAACCAGAATATCGTTTTGATCGAACGCATTTGGATTTTGTGGCAAATGTAAATGTGCCGTCAGAGGATATTAAAGAGGAGCTTAAACAGGTATTTTTATGATTAACAAACAATTAATATTTTTAATACTCCC
>UOGJ01000046.1_pt1 | contig 19735 bp, 25 predicted proteins | sample 1989031 | NCBI WGS metagenome assembly UOGJ01 (sample SAMEA4712195, study PRJEB27164) | hydrothermal vent metagenome | biome: marine basaltic hydrothermal vent biome; feature: marine hydrothermal vent; material: mineral | place: Pacific Ocean | collected 2011-06-14/2011-07-23 | depth 1719 m | reverse complement strand
CCAAGGCGCTCAGATAAATTCCACCCCCTGTGCTCAGATAAACTCCACCTTTCATTCCCAGGAAATTTACGCGCGTAAACAAGCTATTTGAATGTTTTTTTAACAGACTTGAGTACGAATACATAGATTTTTACCTTTTAATCCTTACCCCGCCCGATGATTTTTTAAAAATTAGGGGTGGCTTTATCTAAGCGTAAGGGGTGGAATTTATCTGAGCGCTTTGGAATAGCAACCAAGCATCAGCTATTAAATGAATATAAAATGAATGAACCCCATGATACAAAAATATTTCATTATGTGGATATGCAAACGAAGACGAAATAAATAACAGCTGTCCCTATTATTCTAGGTATAAATCATAAACAAAAGGATATATTATGAAAATTCGTGCAGCGATTGCATTTGAGGCTAAAAGGCCGCTTGAAATAGAAACTATTAATATTGAAGGGCCAAAGGAGGGGGAGGTTTTATGTCGGATGGTGGCCAGTGGTGTTTGTCATACGGATGCTTTTACGCTTTCAGGTCAAGATCCAGAAGGTATTTTTCCAGTTATTTTGGGTCATGAAGGAGGAGGTGTTGTTGAGGAGATTGGTCGGGGAGTAAGAACGGTTAAACCGGGTGATCATATTATTCCGTTGTATATACCTGAGTGTAAAAAATGTAAATTTTGCCTTTCAGGAAAAACAAATCTTTGCCAAGCTGTCCGTTCAACTCAAGGGCGTGGATTAATGCCTGATGGGACATCACGTTTTTCATTAAACAATAAAGATATTTTTCATTATATGGGGGTTTCGACGTTTGCTGAATATACGGTGCTTTCAGAAATATCTGTGGCAAAAATTAATAAGACAGCGCCTTTAGATAAAGTGTGTTTGCTGGGATGTGGTATTACGACGGGAATAGGGGCGGTTTTAAATACGGCTAAAGTTACGGCGGGTTCAACAGTGGCTGTATTTGGTTTAGGGGGAATTGGGTTGTCTGTGATTCAAGGGGCTGTTCTTGCCAAAGCAGAGCGTATTATTGCTATTGATATTAATGAGGATAAATTTAAGATGGCTAAGGCATTTGGGGCAACGGATTGTATTAATCCTAAAACGTGTGGAAATCCTATTGAAGAGGTGATTGTTGAAATAACGGATGGCGGGGTGGATTATTCTTTTGAATGTATTGGGAATATTCAGCTAATGCGTTCAGCGTTAGAATGTTGTCATAAAGGGTGGGGTGAATCTATTATCATTGGGGTTGCCGGAGCTGGGCAAGAAATTTCAACACGTCCATTTCAACTTGTGACAGGGCGTGTCTGGCGAGGGTCAGCTTTTGGTGGGGTCAAAGGACGAACACAGCTTCCGGGTTATGTGGATCAATATATGCGTGGAGATATTAAAGTGGATGAAATGATAACAACGACCATGCCTCTTGAAAAAATTAATGATGCTTTTGATTTGATGCATCAGGGGAAAAGCATTCGTTCGGTTATTAAGTTTTAATACCAATTCCACTAATTAATTCCTGATTTTATTTTATTTGTCTCGACGATTTTACGAGCAAATAAGCTTTTTATTTGAACACTTATTTAATGGAATTGGTATAAAATTATGATTACACTCATTAAAAAAAATAAATGTTTTGATGGTTTTGTGGAATATTATGAACACGATTCATTCTCTACACAAACTCAAATGAAATTTTCTGTATTTGTTCCGGCTAACAACAAAAAATCACCCGTTTTATTTTGGCTTTCTGGGTTAACATGCACGGAAGAAAACTTTATGGCGAAAGCCGGAGTGCAGCAATTTGCCAATCGGGAGGGGATCATAATTGTTTGTCCAGACACGAGTCCTCGAGGGACAAATATTAAAGGGGAACATGATCATTGGGATTTTGGATCAGGAGCCGGGTTTTATGTGAATGCCACAACGGAATTATGGAAACAGAATTATCGAATGTATGATTATATTGTTAACGAATTACCTGAGTTAATAGCTTCCAATTTTTCTGCAGACTTATTGCGTTTAAGTATTTTTGGTCATTCGATGGGAGGACATGGGGCTTTGACTATTGCATTACGTAATCCAAAAATGTTTAAGTCTGTTTCAGCACTTGCTCCTATTTGTGCACCAATGCAATGCGCATGGGGACAAAAGGCTTTTACACATTATTTGGGAAAAGATTCTAACGATTGGACGAATTATGATGCCAGTGAATTAATTAAGTTAGCACAAATACATGTCCCGATATTAATTGATCAAGGTACGGATGATGAATTTTTAAAAGAACAGCTTAAAACATCTGTATTTGAAAACATTTGTAAGACGGCTAAGTATAATGTTAATATTCGATTTCAAAAAGGATATGATCATAGTTTTTATTTTATTAGTAGTTTTATTGAAGATCATATTAATTTTCATGCAAAATATCTTTATGGGAATTAATTCCGCAAAATAATCTCATGAATCAATCAAAAAAAAATAGCTGGGTGCTTTATTTAAGTATATTTGTTATGGGTGGCTGTGGGTTGGCTTATGAGTATACTTTTAGTAAATTGTCTACGGATCTTTTGGGGAACTCTAGTCGGCAGTGGGCTTTGATCATTGGGATTATGATGTTTTTTATGGGGATCGGAGCGGATCTTCAGAAGAGGGTGAAGAAGGATTTAATTGGAAAATTTATTACGGCAGAAATAATATTGGGGTTAGTCGGTTCTTTTGGACCGATTGTTTTTTTATATTCCTTTGGAGCTTTTCGAGATTATTTTGTTTTGATTCAATATATTTTTATTTGTTTTATGGGCGTTCTGATTGGATTTGAAATACCTTTGTTAACACGGATTAATGAAAAATATTCTTCTCAGTTGAGTGTTAATTTAGGGAATATTTTAAAGATGGATTATTTTGGGTCTGTGATAGGGGCTTTGGTTTGGATTTTTGTTTTACCAAAATTTTTTACGATTATTGAAGGAGCATTTGTTTTAGGTATGGCAACGCTTTTAACAGCAGCTGTGAGTATTTATTTTTTTCGTGATTTAATTAAGGGTCTAAAGAGATTTGTTTTTTGTGCTTCTATTTCATTTTTATTGATTTGTTTTGGATATACACAGTCTGCGCATTGGACGGTATATGCTGAACAACGGCTGTATCGTGATCGCATCATATTTTCTCAAACAACAGACTATCAACATATTGTTTTAACACAATCAACGTCCGGAGAAATTGCGTGTTATATTAATGGGCATTTGCAATTTAATAGTATTGATGAACATATTTATCATGAAAATTTAGTACATCCTGTTATGAATATAGCTCCTCGAAGAGACCATGTTTTGGTTTTAGGTGGTGGGGATGGGATGGCGGTTCGGGAGGTTCTTAAATATAAAGATGTAAAAAAAATAACGTTGGTTGATCTTGATCCAGTGATGACTTTTTTGGCACGGGAAAATCCATTTTTTGTTAAAATGAATGATAATAGTTTAAATAATGCTAAGGTTAAAATTATTAAAAATAATACATTAGTTCTAGGAGCAAAAGAAGATTTATACATTCAGAATCAAAACAAATTATTAGAAGATAGAATTGGAAAAGTAGCGGAATTAAATGTTATTAATTTAGATGCGGTAAGATTTATGGAGTTGGTTCAGGGAAAATATGATGTGATTATTATTGATTTTCCAGATCCGAATTCACTTGAATTGGCTAAGTTATATTCTCAACAGTTTTATCAATTAGTCACCAAGAAATTGACACCACGAGGGTTGTTGGTGCAGCAATCGACTTCGCCTATTCATGCGAAAGAGGCTTTTCTTTGTGTGGGGCGAACGATGAAACAGTCGGGTTTAGTTGCGGTTCCGATTCATGATAATGTTCCTTCTTTTGGCGAATGGGGGTGGTGGATTGCTGGGCGGGAGCAGGTATATACTGAAAAAAAATTAAGACAAAAATTAAAAAATGTTGTAAGCTTGATGGCGTCTACGCAATATTTATCTGTTGATCTGATGCAGGCATCTGTTTTTTTTGGAAAAGCGCAGTTTGAAACACAGGAAACGGATATCAATACAATTTCATCAACGCGGATTTACGATTATTATTTACAAGCATGGCGTGAATAATTATAAACGGAGGGATAATGAAAGAAAGTCATATTACTATTTTGGTTGTCATTTTTGGTATCATAGCAGTTAGTTCTTTTACATCAAAAAAATCATCAGATAATTATAATGTCAACGTGAGTTCTAGTGTGTCTGCAGCGGATGGGTTAGATTTGAAGGCGGTGGGGGCGTTGATTAAAAAAGTTAAGGATCCGAAAGATTTAGAAAAAAAGCTTAATGATTCTTCGGTGGGAATTAATAATTTGGATTTGAATGAAGATAGCAAAGTTGATTATATTAAAGTCACAGAGTATGGAGATGAAACGGCGAAAGGTTTTTCTTTGTCTGTTGATTTAGGGCCTGGTGATACGCAGGAAGTGGCGACGATTCAGATTGAGAAGAAAGGTGATGGCGGGGATGTTGAGGTGCGGGGGAATCGTGAAATTTATGGGCAAGGGCATTATTACCGTAGTCCTTATTCCGGTCTTTCAACACTTTTGATTGCATCCTATTTATTTCGCCCGCATCCTTTTTATATGTCTCCATATGGTTGGGGGCGATATCCAGGATATTATCGATCGTATCGACCTATGTCACGCACAGCGTATAGAAGTAAAGCACGAAACGCGTCCTCAGGCAGTAATTTTTCTAAAAAAAGTAAAAGCGGGATGTCAAAAAATATTACTTCTCCTAATAAGGGTAAGTCCGCACGAAATGTACGTGCTCCGTTAAAAAGCCCTACAACAAGTCAAAAATCATTTCAAAAAAGGAACCCTTCTAAATCAGTCAGAAGCGGAGGTTTTGGTCGGGCAAGCAGAAGTTCTGTAAGGCAATCCAGTTTTGGGAGAAGCAGCGGTTTTAGTGGCGGTGGTAAATAAAAAAAAGGAAAATATAAATGAAAGAACAATTGGTAAATTTATTAGATGTGAGTCCTGTCATGGATTTATTAGATTCAAGATCTGTAATGTTTGTTTTTTTATCGTTAGCGTTATTTTATATAGCTAAAAAAATATATGACATGGTTACATCTTTTGATTTGAATCATGAATTAGTGGATGTCGATAACAAAGCGGTTGCCACCTCGTTTATGGGATTTCTTTTTGGGGTGGGTATTGTGATTTATGGTGTTTTGGGTGACTCGAGTAATACAGGGAATACTTATTTATCAGATTTAATGAGCACAGCCCTTTGGACCTGTTTAGGTATTGTTTTGCTTGTTTTCGCTGGATGGGCTAACGATAAGTTTGTTCTTTATAAATTCAATAGTGAAAAAGAGTTGGTTCAGGATAAAAATGTTGGAACCGGTGCAGTTCAATGCGGTGCATTTATTGCTTCAGCATTGATCATCCGTGCGTGTCTAACAGGTGGAGAAAGTGATTGGCTTACATCATTAGTTCTAACTCTTATTTATTTTGATTTAGGACAGATATTTTTGGTCATTTATTCCTATTTTTATCAAAAGGTTACTTCCTATGACGTGCATGAAGAAATCGAAAAAGATAATGCGGCGGCTGGTGTTAGTTTTGGGATGAGTTTGGTTGCAGTGGGAGTTTTTGTTTCCGCTTATATAGAAAAAAATGATTCAGTGCCGGGTTTAATCGTATGGTTTATGATTGGTGTTTTATTACTCTTAGTTTCGCGTTATGTTGTTGATAAAATTATTTTACCCGGAAGTTTATTGGATAGTGAAATAAAAGAGGATCAAAATTGGGGTGCGGCCTTGATTGAAGGTTCTGTGGCTATCATTTTGGCCTTTATTTTAACCGCAGCTTTTTAAGGAAAATAGTATGAGTGCGCAGAAAAAATATCAAATTTCAGAAGAACGTAAAAAAGAGTTTGCAGGAATTTTTGTACTTGAATACATTATCAATCGTCCGCATGAATTTTCCATACTTCTTGAGGGAGATGATAAAGATTTAGAGACGATTTTAGAATGGTTATTGGTGCGGGAATATGTTGAGATTAAAAACCAAGAATCCTATATCCCGACGCCCAAGGGTCGTGAATGTTTAAAGTTATTTTTGGCGAGGTATAGTGAATATTTAAATGTATTTGATATCTATTGTGCGGTGGATTTAGAGTCCGGCACATTTGCTTTTAAAGATTATTTTGAATATGAAAACCCAGAAGATTGGAAAAAGTATTTAAATGATGAGCGTTGGGAAGATTTACGTATAGCGGTTGCGACCAGAAAAAAAATGGATCCTATTGAAATTGTTTTTATGAGTTTTATTCGTGAGTGTCGTTTTGGAAAAAATGAGGCCGGGTGGCAGTTTGACTTATTATTAGGATCGATTTGGGATGAAATTTTAGATATTTGTAATACGGCTTTAAAGTGGGAAGACTTTGGTTATGAGGATGAAGAAGGTGAAGTGACAGCAAGTGAAGTCATTGACGACATTATATCTCAAGGAGCCGAGTTAATGGTCAATCTCCATAAAAGAGAAGCCAGCTTTGCCAATAAAGAAATTGAGCATGATAGTTCAGATGATGAGGAAGATTATGTTGTAGAACGTGTTGAGATGGAAGAATATCCTTATGGATATTATGAACCATATTACGACCCGTTTTACATATCTCCGTTGTGGTTGGCGGTGTGGTTAATATGAAAGAAAAGGTATATTTAGACTCTACAATTCCGAGTTATTATTTTGATGAAAGAGATTCTTTGAAAAATTTTACGAAAATTACGAAATTATGGTGGAAAAATGAAGTAGAAAATTATGATATTTGGATATCCGAAGCTGTTTTGCAGGAACTTAATGAAGGTAATTATCCAAAAAAAGAAGAAATTATTAAATTTTCTGAGGTAATTCCTATATTGGAATCAAATGTTGCATTAGAGCCAATAGTTAGTTTTTATATTGAGAACCATGTTATGCCTCAAACGCTTATGGGGGATGCGGTGCATTTGGCATATGCTTCATATTACAATTTTGAATATTTATTAACCTGGAATTGTAACCATTTGGCTAATGCAAATAAACGCAAACATATTCGAATTATAAATGGTCGGTTAGGGCTTTCAACGCCAGAAATAGTTACGCCATTAGAATTATTTAAAGAGGAAAATGATTATGATTTTAAATGAAATATTAAAAGAAAAATACAGAACACAAAAACGATTATCTGATGGTTGTGAAAATATTCATGAATATTTTGTTAAATCTCATGTATCTGCACAAGTTGTTGCCGAGAAACATGGAATAGTTCTTAATTATAAAAAATTATCTAATAAAAGTAAAATTTTAAAGGAAAGTATTTAAATGGGACATGTGTTTGCTGATATTGATCTTAGTAATCCTAGAGAACCAGAGTTAGAATCTATTCAAATAAAAGCATTAGTGGATACAGGAGTATTAATGTTATGTATTCCGGAACATGTGGCTCTTCAACTGAAACTTGAAACAGAATCTATGCGTGAAGTATCTGTTGCGGATGGGCGTAGCATAAAGGTTCCTTATGTGGGACCTATCAAGATTACTTTTCAAAAGAGAATGTGTTTTGTTGGTGCGCTTGTTTTAGGGGATGAAGTTCTCTTAGGCGCCGTTCCTATGGAAGACATGGATTTAGTAATATCTCCAAGTCGCAGAGAAATCACCGTAGACCCCGCAAGCCCCAATATTCCACATGCACGGGTAAAATATATTGTTAAGAAAAATTAATTTATTAAAGAGAGGAAAGATGAAGAAATGCTATGTTCTGGTAATTGGCATTATCGTCTTGTTAGGTTGTGCACATAGTCAGAAATATATTGGGTGGGAGTATGTTAGGATTGAAAAGAAAGTTCCAAACGATAACTGTGAATACAAAATTCAGGAGGTGTGCGGGCGTCCAGACGCAGATTGCTACCATTGGTATAAGAAGCGAGCAACGATGTTTGATGCTAATACCGTTGTTTTGGAGGATGTGTCAAAAGAGAGAATCAGTTCTGGTTCGGCTATAATGATTGACGGTATTGGTAGCGCAGGTTATAGCTCTTCTGTGAGGACAACAATGGTAGCTGATTACTATCATTGTCCACCAAAAGAATAAGAGAAAAGTTATGACTGATGTTTGTGTAGAAACTAAAAAGAGAACGGGGATTTTGGAATTCTTGCAGGGGGCTGATTTTCAGGTGGAGGATCTTGATAATCAGATTTATCGTGTTTCACGAGATGAGGAATAAATATGCCTTCAATATCAACATTTTATGGATAACAAATAACATAAATTACCACATATTCATGTTAAATATCAAGAACATGAAATTATTGTGGAAATCCCAAAAGGTAATGTTCTTGAAGGGAGTATACCAACAGCAAAAATGAAACTTCTTCAAGCATGGATAGAAATACATCAAGATGAACTTATGGCTGATTGGGATTTAGCTGTATCTGGAGAGAATCCTTATAAAATTGAACCATTAAGGTAAGATGATGAACCCTAGAGTAAGTGAAGTGTTAGTTATTAATGATTATCAATTAAATTTTATTTTTACTGATGGGATGTGTGGTGTTTATGATTGTTCAAAATTACTTAATTTTGGAGTATTCAAAGAGTTGAAAAATAAAAGTTATTTTAAACAGGCAAAAGTAATAGATGGTACAGTAGCATGGCCTCATGAGCAAGATATATGTCCAGATACACTATATTTGGATTCGATAAAAAAATATTAAAGGAGAAAAGTTATGACTGATGTTTGTGTAGAAACAAAAAAGAGAACGGGGATTTTGGAGTTCTTGCAGGGGGCTGATTTTCAGGTGGAGGATTTGGAAAATCAGGTTTATCGTGTATCAAGGGATGAGGAGTTGCCGGTATTTTTGAAAATTGATGAGAATGAAATATATTTTGAAGTTGATTTAGGAAATGTGAGTTCGTTTGCAGATCAGGGGTTTTATTTTCAATTGCTGGATCTTAATACGGAAATTTTGCCGGTCAGTTTTGGAATTAATAATACGAATAAAGATGATCCGCGTCTAGTGCTTGTGGAAAGTCGGTTAACAGCGGACTTGTCAGATAATGAATTGTTAGGAGTTTTTGATGCGCTGGAACTTGCTGTTGATAAGGCTGAGGTGATTCTTTCAGATAAGGATTTATAAATTTTAAAATTAAAAATTAATTGGAGACATTATGAGTATATTTTCAAGATTTTTTAAAATAGGACAAGCGAAAGCAAATCAAATTATTGATGGTTTAGAAAAGCCGGAATTGATGTTAGAGCAGGCTATCAAAGATAAGGAAAAACAAATACGGGAAGCTAAAAAAGCGATTATGAGTTGTATTGCGACCGAACGTGAAACAAAGGCCCTTTTAGAAAAAGAGAAAGGATTGAAGTTTCAGTGGGAGCAAAAGGCAGAGGCCGCGCTTAAAGCAGGCAAAGAAGATTTGGCGGTTCAAGCGCTTAATCGATCGACGGAACATGATCAAAAAGTAACTGCGATGCAGAGCAATTGGCAGCTTCAAAAATCGAATGTTGATGCCTTAAAATTAGATGTTCAAAAATTGGATGATGATTTATCTGAATTCAAAAGAAATAAAGATTTTATCATTGCACAAAGTAAAGCGGCAGATGTTAAAAAGAGTATTTATGAAGCAAAGGCTAAAATAACGAAAAAACATGATACGGATGATTTGATTGCGCGTATGAAGGCAAAAGCCGAAAAGACACGGTTTGAAGCTGATGCTGCCGAAGATGTTGCCAATACGTTTGAAGGCAAAGATGAGTTAGAGAAACAATTTGAGGGTCTGGATTCTGGGACAACCAGTGTGTCTGTTCAAAATAAACTTGAGGCTATGAAAGCAAAACTTAAACAAAACGGATGAAGTCAAACCAACCTGTTTTAGATTTTTGTTTAGCTGAATATCGTTCCGTTAAAGCTGATCTTATCAAAGAACATAAACTCTCAGATTTTGATATTGATTATGAGCTGCGTTATGTTTTATTTCTTTTTTCTGCTATGAGTACGGAGCGGTCTCCATACAGATTAAATTTTTTAAAGAAAATAAAAAATGTATTGGACTGGTCTGTTACTTATGAGCATTTGCTGGTTGGAAAAATAGAAAAACAACCTTCCTACCAACTTAGCGATATAAAAATCGCTAAAAAATCTCTCCCTTTTTCAGAAATTCTTTACAAATTTGCGTATTGTATGGCCCTGCAGGATAATCACCTTTCTTCTGATGATATATTTTTTCTTAATAATTTTCGAGATTATCTGTTTGCTCCATCAAATTTAGAGAGGGCCTATAATATCGAAACCGAAGTTGTAAAATTAGATGATGGAGCAACTTCAAATTTAGATAGAGAAAAAATTAAAGAGAAAGCTAACAATATTTCATCAGTCAAAGTCAATGATCATAAAAAATCACCTTCATTAAAAGAATGTTTGGCGAGTTTAGAAGAGTTGACAGGATTAAATTCTGTTAAAGAAGAAGTTAAAAAATTAGTGAGTTTTTTAGAAATTCAAAAAATGCGTGAAGGGCATGGATTGTCTGTTTCTGCACAAACGCTGCATATGGTTTTTACCGGTGCACCAGGAACAGGGAAAACGACTGTGGCGCGCATCGTAGCCAAGATATATAAGGCCTTAGGTATTTTAAAAAAGGGGCATTTAGTTGAAACGGACCGTAGTGGTTTGGTCGGGCAATATGTGGGACATACAGATATCAAGACTACGGATGTTATTAATGCCGCAATGGGTGGAATTCTTTTTATTGATGAGGCGTATAGTTTATATAAAAAGAGTGGAAATGATTTTGGTAAAGAGGCTATTGATACGTTAGTTAAAAGATTAGAAGATGATCGTGGGCGTTTGGTTGTGATTGTGGCTGGATATAAGCGTGAGATGGATGATTTTATTAATTCCAATCCGGGTTTGCGTTCAAGATTTAATACGTATATTAATTTTGAAAATTTTAAAAGTCAGGAATTGATAGACATTTTTAAAAGGCTTTGTAAGAATGGCGATTATGTTTTAACATCCAAAGCAGAAATAAAATTGTTGAAACTATTTAAAAAAGAAATTGAAAAAAAGAGTGCAGATTTTGGAAATGGACGTTTTGTGCGCAATACATTTGAAAAAATATTGCGTAATCAAGCGATGCGTCTTTTGGCGATAAAAAATGATATTTCAAAAAAAGATTTCATAGATTTGATGGAACAGGACATTATTAATACATGAAACGTTTAGCTATAAATAAAAGAATTGATAATTTCAAATTTGTCCTATATTTTTTAGGTGTATGTTGGGTGGCGCATGTCGTAAATTTTTTTGTACCGATCCAGCAATATGGTATTCATCCACGCAGTGTTCCAGGTCTTTTAGGTATTTTATTTTCCCCTTTTCTTCATGGGAGTTTTTCTCATTTAATTTCTAATTCCTTTGGGTTATTAGTATTTGGTTGGGCTTTGGGGGTTGTGGATCGGAAAAATTTTATAGAAATTACTTTTGGTGTTATTATTATGGGAGGGTTGGGGACATGGGTGTTCGGACGGACAGCTAATCATATTGGTGCTTCCGGATTGATTTTTGGATATTTTGGATATCTTTTATCATTAGGTTTTTTTCAGAAAAAATTTAAATATATTATTGTGTCACTTCTTACTATTTTTTTCTATGGAGGTATGATTTTTGGAATACTTCCTTCGTCCCGTTATATTTCTTTTGAAGGCCATTTATTTGGATTTATGGCTGGTGTTTTGATAGCAAAGTTAAGATAGAGGAATAGTTCATGAGCACATTTGTTTATACCGCAAAAAAAAGTACGGCTGAAACGGTCAGTGGACAAATTACGGCTGAGAGTGAAGAAGAAGCAATTGAATTAATTAACCAATTAGGTTTTTTACCGGTTAATGTTCAGGAGCGTGTTAGTAATGAAGGTAGTCGAGGCAAAAAGCCTTTATCAGCTGAAAATCTTAAAATTGGCAAGCGTGTTAAAGGAAAAGAATTATTTCTTTTTAGTCGACAACTTGCCAGCCTTTTGAAATCAGGAGTTTCTATTCTGCGTGCATTAACGATTATTGCACAGCAGACACAAAATCCTTTTTTTAAGCAGGTTATTCTCCAGATAGCATCAGAAGTTCGCAATGGAAAAACTTTTTCAGATTGCTTAAGCGCCTTTCCTAATATTTTTTCATTACTTTATATTACTATGATACGTGCTGGTGAAGAAAGTGGAGATCCTCAAGATATGCTGATGGATATTGCCGCTTATCAGCGTCGGCAGGAAGAAATTTTATCAAAGGTGCGTACAGCCCTTGCTTATCCATTACTCATGGCTGTCGTCGGTATTGCGACGGTATGGTTTATTCTTGCCTTTGTCGTACCAAAAATGGCAGGATTATTTGATTCCCTTGGAGATGCGTTGCCTTTACCAACACAAATTCTTTTAAAAATAAGTGCTTTTTTAAGTCAGGAATGGATTTGGGTGGCCTTAGTTATTCTTGTGTGTGTTTTTTCTTTTCAACGTTTCATCAAGACAAAAAAGGGCAAGGCACTTATTAGTCACTTTATTTTAAGTCTTCCTATTTTTGGCCCCATTATTCTTAAAACCGAATTAGCGCGGTTTTGTCGCACATTGGTTTTGTTATTAAAAAGCGGGGTTTCTATTATTCGCGCACTTCCCATCGTAACGCCTATTTTAAGTAATGAATTTATTAAGAACCATCTTCGAAAATGTCATAAAGATTTAATGGGAGGGAGGTCTTTTGGGGATAGTATTAAAGATTCCGAGGGCATTCCTGCTATGATGGGGCATTTGATTACTATTGGTGAAGAGTCTGGAAACCTTAATGCTGTATTAGGTGAAATTGCTCAAGATTATGAACAGGAAACAGATGAGCAAATTAAGATTATGACGACACTTCTTGAACCAGTGATGATTTTAACAATTGGTCTTGTTGTTGGGTTTATTGTTTTTGCGATCCTTTTACCCATTTTTCAAATGGATGTTTTAGGGTAACTTATGTATCGATATTTTTTATTTTGTATTATTAGTTTTATTTTTTGTCTTCAGACTAATGTTTCTGCTGAAACATGGAAAGAGGAAAAGGGTAAGCATTTTATTGTCCAGTATTCTTCACCCACGAGTAAGCAGTGGGCGCGACGGCTTTTACGAAAATCAGAACAGTATTATGACACCATCGCAAAAACGATAGGCTATGCACGTTATGAAAATTTTTGGACATGGAATGAGCGTGTGAAGGTTATCGTTTATCCAAACAAAGATATATTTCTTCAGGAAACAGGTCAACCCGCATGGTCTCGTGGAGGAGCTGGACGGCATAAAACGGCCATTCATTCACGGCTTATTGTAACGTATAAACAAGAAGATGGTTTTTTTGATGGCATCCTGCCTCATGAAATAAGTCATTTGATGTTAAATGATTTTCTTGGTTCTGGCGTGCCAATTCCTTTGTGGTTAGATGAAGGGATTGCTCAGCTTCAAGAACCAACTAAAAGAATGGTAGCACATCAAATTATGCGTAATAGTGTTCGACAGGGAGATTATATTTCTTTTGCAAGCTTGATGTCACAGGATATTCGTGGGGAGACAGACACTAAAAAAGTAAAAATTTTTTACGCCCAAAGTATTTCCATCATTGATTTTTTGATTAAGAAATACGGCAGTAATAAATTTGGACAATTTTGTAGGCAGTTAAAAAATGGTAAAACTCTTGAAGAAGCATTAAGAGCCACGTATACTTTATCCATTGAATCTGTTGATGCGTTGGAGCAGCGATGGGTTGAGTATATGCGGTAAGTCAAAAATTTTAAATAGGGGGAAACATGCAGTCTTTAAAAAAATATTCCGGTTTTACACTTATTGAAATTATGTTGGTTGTTATTATTATTGCAGCGTTATCGGCCATGGTTGTTCCGCGTTTGGTGGGACGTTCTGATAAAGCCAAGGTTTCTGTTGCACGTTCTGACATTGAAGCCCATTTGGCAACAGCCTTAAAATTATATGAGTTAGATAATGGAAATTTTCCAACAAGTAATCAAGGGCTAAAAGCTTTGCGTACTAAACCTACCAACAGTCCTATTCCAAAAAATTGGAACGGTCCTTACATTGAAAAAGCGCCCATTGATCCATGGGGCAATCCATATAGCTATAGCTCCCCCGGAAAGCATCGTCCTGATTATGACCTTTCTTCAATGGGAAAAGATGATTCTTTGACGGATGATGACATTACGAACTGGGAATAAACAAGGATTTACATTTATTGAAATTATGGTCGCATTGATCATTCTTTCTGTTGGTCTTGTTACAATCTTAAAAGCCTTTGTTACTTCCGTTGATCGTATGTCCCATTTAACAAATCGCTTATATGCGACCACACTCCTCGATAATCATATCGTTTCTATTCAACGTACGCTTAGAGCACATAATACATTGCCATTGTCATTAGAAGATGAACGCATGATGACCGGGGCAAAAGAAACCCTATTTCGTCCTAAATTAAATATTAGTGAAATTGCAGATTTTAATGAAATATTTAAGCTTGAAGTATTACTCACTTGGCAGGAAGGGCATAATTTGCGTCAGCTAAGCCGTTCGGCATATTTGGTGGATTTTAATGAATAAAAAAGGAATGACCCTCATGGAAGTGCTGATCGTTACGTCGCTGATCGCGATGGTTAGCGCGACGGTTTATAGTATGGTTACTATGGGGGTTAAGGTTTGGAGGCGTAATCAACAGCTTGTGATTGAGGAAGATGTGGCTATTTTTTTTGATAAGTTAAGCCGTGATTTGCGTAATACTTTTGTGTATTCCCACTTTTCTTTTGAAGGAGGAGAGCAAAAAATAAGTTTTCCTACAATGGTTCATACATTAGTTGATCGGCGTAGCGGTGGAAATCCCAATGAGTATCATGATCAAATGGGACTGGTGAAGTATTCTTATGATGGCCTTACAAATATCCTTTATCGTCAACAAGCAAATTATAGTCAGGCACTAAATAAGCGCTTTGTACAAAAACAATCCATTGTGCAGGGTATTGAAAAAGTGCGATTCCGCTATTTTTATTTAACGGAAAATAGAGAGATTTTTAGTTCGACGGTTCGGGAAACATATCCTTCTATTATTGAGGTTGAGGTAGAGTTTGAGGATCAAAAGGGACGGCGTAAAATGAATAAGTTAATAAAGATAGAAGTAGAAAACTATGAGTTTAAAGAATAAGAAGGCATCTGTTTTAATTCTTTCTGTTTGGGCCGTTATATTTTTAGCTGTTCTTGCAGCTCAGGTTGGTTTGCATATACGACAACGGGCATCGGTGTTATCCCGTTTGGAAACGAATAGTCAGCAGCACTATATCGCAGACGCAGGAATTAAAAAAGCAATCTCTTCACTACGTTTAGATTTGAGTCGTAATAAGGGGCTTTATTCTTCCTATGGAAAATATTTTAGGCATAATAATGCGGAACATTTTGAAGCGATTAAAGTGGGTAGTGTAATGGCTGAAGTGAGTTATACGTATTTTGGAGGAGGTATTGGGTTGCCTAAGAAGCAGTATGGTTTTGTGGATGAGGAACGTAAAATTAATGTTAATACAGAAGAACGTAATGTTTTATTGCGATTAATTCAGCATACAGCCAATTTAACCTTTGATGAAGCACGTGATATTACAGATGCCATTATTGATTGGCGTGAAATGGGTGAGAGTCAGGTAACAGGGTTTTATAGTGATAGTTATTATACAAATTTACAATATCCCTATGAACCTAAAAATGCTTATTTTGAATTGATTGATGAATTACTTTTGTTGAAAGGAATTGATGAGAGTATTTTTGAAAAAATTAGGCCCTTTTTGACTGTATATGGAAATGGTAGGGTTAATATTAATACAGCATCACCTGCCGTTTTTTTGGCGTTTGGTCTTGAGACAGTGCTTATTGATAAGATACTACAAGTTCGGCGAGGGTTAGATAATATTGAAAATACTGTAGATGATTATATTTTTCATAAAACATTTGATGTTGCGAGTGAAATGAAGGGTTTTGTTAAACTTGATCTTGCGGAAATTAAAGCCATTGATCAACTTAACAGTGCTGGAAAAATTAAAACAAATTCATCTTTTTATAAAATTCAAAGTTTTGGAAAATTAACCGAGAAGGATAAGCCTCTTGTGATTGAAAGTATTTACAATGCTGAGGAAAATAAAATTGAATATTGGAGAGAAAAATAATTACTTTTTTAGTGGAAGTTTAAAATATTAAGTTATAATGCAGGTGTTGTTTTAGAAATATTTTTAACCTATATATGTAAGGAATATAAGTAGATGCTTAAAAAGAGTACAGACTCTATTAGTATTTATTTAACGGAAGAAGTTTTAAGGGTTGCGCAGATTAAAGGCAGCGGTGCTAATGCGCAAGTCGTTAAACTAGCCGTTAAAGATGTTACTGGAATTGCTGAAGGTGATCTTCCCAAAACCCTTCAGAGTTTATTAAAAGGTTTTAACAGCAAATCTTCCGAAGTTTTTTGTATTGCCCCTGCTTCAACCACAACAACTAAAAATATTGAAGTTCCTTCCGTTAGCCCTGAAGAAATTAAATCGATTGTAGGTTTACAGGCAGGTCGCCATACGCCGTTTTCTCGTGAGGAAATTCAAGTAGGGTATGTAAATATTGGGGTCTATAAAACCAACTATACAAAAATCCTTCTTGTTATTGCTAATAAAAATACATTGAAAAAACAGTTGGATGTTTGTAAAAAGGCTGGTGTCAGTGTTACTAAAGTTTTGTTTTCTCCAGAAGGGATTGCTGGAGTTTATTCTGAAAGCTTAGGTTTAAAAGAAGAACCAGCTCCGACAGGAATTATTGATGTGGGAGAGCAATCAACAGATTTTGTTCTTACCTTTAAAGGGTTGGCGATTACGTCACGTAATATTCCTATTGGAAAAGCGTTGCTTGCCTCTGAGGGCGCTGAGGCGATTGATCAATTAGTGGAGGAGTTATCTACGACGATCGAATCTTATCAGAGTGAAGATATTGAGCAAGTCCCCTCAAATTATTTAATTACAGTAGATAATGAATATACACAAAAACTACAGGCGGCTTTAACAGGGAAATTGAAGTGGATGGCAGAAATTGTTCCTTATATTGATAATATTAAAGCAACTAAAGATATTGTTAAAAAAGTAAATGATAAGTTTCAGGGAATATCTCTTTTAGATGTGATGGCCCCTGCGTTAGTGGCTAGTGAAGCTCAAGTGAATCTAATGCCTGAAGAGTTACAGTTACAGAAGTCTGTTGAAGATCAGGGAAAGGAAGTTTTCTTTGCAACCGTGTGTGGTTTAGTGCTTTTGGTATTGATGGGTTGTATTCTTGGTTCGCGGATTTATTTTCATAATATATTTTTGACAAAGTTAAAGGAAGAGTATAAAGATAATCGACAAGAAGTGGCGTTGTTACAGAAAAAATCATTACGCAGCAGGATTGTTCAGAATTATTTGGAAGAGCGGATGATTAGTTTAGATACTTTGCAAGAACTTTATCTCAAGGTGCCTGACCAGGTTTATTTGACAGGACTATTCATGGATGAGGATGGCAATATTAGTATTCAAGGAATTTCAGATATTGCTTCGCTTGTTTTTAATTTAGGCACAGACCTTAAAGCTTCAGAATTATTTAAAAGTGTTGAAATTAAGTCTACGACGGCGAAAAAAGACCGTGGAAAAGATGCAACTTCTTTTGAAATTACGTTAAGTCTTAAAAATGCTCAAATAGAAAAATCTAAGAATTTGCAAGAAAAGGAGTAAGTTTTGCTTCAGAAATTTGTTTCTAAATTGTCAAAGCAGGAAAAGATGGTTTTTTATATTACGCTTGGTGTGGTGTTAGTCGCCTTGCTTGATCGGTTATTTTTAGGGCCTGTTTTAGCTAAGTTAAAAGCTATTGATGCTGAAACGGCACAGCAGAAGATAAGTATTGAAGGCGATTTAAAGATTCTTTCTTATAAGAATAAAATTCTTCAAAAAAATAAAGTGTTTAGTAAGTATTTTCTTAAGGATGTGCCTGATGATGATGTTGTTAATGCAGAGTTTTTGAGTAAGGTTGAAAGGTTAGCGACGCAATCTAAGGTAAGTTTGGTAAAAAGTAATCCTTCGGAAAAACGTAAGTATAAAGAATATGTTGAGTATTATGCAAATTTAGATTGTACAGGCGATTTAAAGGATATAATTACATTTATGCATTTAATTAATTCAACAGAAGATTTATTAAAAGTAAATAAGTTTAATATGGCTCCCAAGCGAGGAACGCCCAATGAAGTTAACGTTTCTATGACCATTGTTAAGTTGATGATGACAGTTAAAACAGAAGATAAGGGAAATAAAAAATAAGATGGTTTCTGATGACAAAAATAATAATTTTTTTAAGTTTATGTAGTCTAGTTATTTTTCCCACCGTTAATTCTGCTCAAGATTTAAACCCTCTTCAAGTTATTTTTGAAAAAGCAACAGAAGCTTTAAGTGAAGGCAACTATAGTCGAGCTATTGATTTATATGAAAAAACATTAAATATTCATCCAGATTTTGCACAAGCTTATTATTATTTAGGTTTAGCACATCGTGGAGCCGGTACAGATTTGCGAGAAGTTGTATGGCTTTTTAAGCGTGCGACGGAGTTAAAATCTGACTATGCCGATGCTTATGATAATTTAGCCCGTTCTTATTATGCGATGGGAATGTTTGATGAAGCAACTGAAGCAGCACTTGCGGCGGTCAATATAGATGATGATTTGGCTTCTGCGCATTTGGCATTAGGGTGGGTTTATTTGCTGGGTAAAGATCAGCCAGAAGATGCGCTTTATCATTTTGAGAAGGCTATTAAGCAGGCAGATACTCCTTATGCTCATTTTGGTTTAGGAATGGCTTATGCTAAAGCTGGACAGAAATTTCGTGCGTTAGAAATGATTACTATTTTAAGGCAACGAGGTGAAGAAACTTCAGCTAAACAGTTGGAGGATATGGTGCGCTATGGCAAAGAAGTTAATCCTCCAATACATTTGGCCCCCTTAGTTATGCCTCAAAGGACAAAAGGGACGTTGGTGAAAGAAACACCTTCTTTTGAACCTAATAAGAATTTTAGCGGAGATATGAAAGTACGTCTAAAAGAAAAGATGGCGACGATAGAAGATGCTCCGCAAAGTTTTCCTATTAATTCTCCCCAATCCGGAGCCAGCCGCATTCGCGCTCTTCAGAGAAAAACAATTAATCAATCAAAGGGTTCAGGGTATTAAACCTTTACCAATTAACCTTAAACACATCAATGATGGTCCGTTGGGTCAGATCAGATTCATGACTGAATAGTTCAAAGTGTTTTAGGCCTTTGGCTTTGAAGAAATAAAGTTTAAATAAAAGTGAATTAGCAAGCGGGCGGTCAGACAGGACGATATTATGTCGTCCTTTTTCTTTGAATAAGGTGACAGAATAGGAAAGATTTGCATTAGGAAATTTTTTTTCTACGATGGTATTTTCTTTTAAATAAAATAAACTCTGAGGAATCCCTTTCCCGTATTTAGGTGAATTAATTCGGCAGGTCATATCTTTTGTATTAACTTCGACATTATTCTGAAAAAGAATGGTGTCTTTGTGTTGGTTCAGTTGGGAAAGAATACTGCTATATTTATAAGCCCCTCCAGCAAGGTTCCATAAGAAATCAACATATTCTGGT
>UOGJ01000080.1_pt1 | contig 19737 bp, 23 predicted proteins | sample 1989031 | NCBI WGS metagenome assembly UOGJ01 (sample SAMEA4712195, study PRJEB27164) | hydrothermal vent metagenome | biome: marine basaltic hydrothermal vent biome; feature: marine hydrothermal vent; material: mineral | place: Pacific Ocean | collected 2011-06-14/2011-07-23 | depth 1719 m | reverse complement strand
TAAACCGCCCTTCCCACAATGTATCACTACGCCGGTACCTACCATTTATAGATTGAACATACCGTTGGCCTAGCCGCTTCATCAGCTGCCCAACACTCTCCTTCTCTATGGGTGTCAGCAAAATATGCACGTGATTTGTCATCAATACATACGCATGCACCGTACATCCTGTAGCCTGCGAATAGTCCTGTAACAAATCAAGATATAACTGATAGTCTTCTTCAGCATAAAAACAAGCCTGGCGATTATTGCCACGCTGAATTATATGCATTGGTATTCCTGGTAATACCAGTCGGGATCGACGGGGCATTTTTCACCACTTGGCATTGCTTGAAAAATCACATCAAACAGATTTAATTGGGGTCTGTCCCCTATTCTATTATGTGATTTTGCCACCGTTCTTGATAACTTGACTTGAAATATACTCTAGAACCTCCGATGTCACATCCTTTAGAGGGAAAACAGAGTAAGAATCATTTTTATACACAATTAGCCATAAGGAGTTTGATTTAATAAGTTTAGATACAAAATTCCATTTTATTTCTGAATTACCAGCACCAGACTCCGCCTTAAAACTCTCCTCAGAAAATACCCAACTAACATCAGCCCCACCCATTTGCCTAAACACGCTACGTGATCTATTTCTATATATGAAAAATGCTGATATAAATATTACACATGCAGAAATTGATACTGCTAAAAATGTGCCGGATAGCCATGTTTTTGAATCCAGGACAAACATATTTAGTATCGCAAATATTGTTAATACAACAGAAAAAAGAAATACCCTCATATAAGATTTTTTACAATAAAGCAAAGCTGCCTCATTAATAAGCTTCTCATCATATGTAGTACCAGCTTGATAGTTCATATTTATTTCGTGTCACATAACATGTGTTATACCGCCATTGGCGGTATATCTACTTATGTATCGAGAAAGAATACAGCCATTTTTTAAGCATTTCGCGGCCTCCCCCTCAACCAATCCTCTCTGTGTTTTTTCTTAATCTCATCAAACTTGTCAATCTAAAAAATCCTGTTCCCTTTATGCCAAAACCATTTTTTCCTGCTCCTCCTGTGTATTATGCCAAATTTTAGTTTCCCCTCGGGCAATGACAGCACCTTGTTTTGAAATAACGCCTTCTACGATAGCAAAATTTCCAAATCGTGCTTCTTTGGTGATAACAATGTTTAATTTATCCCCAACACGCGCTTCTCCCATAATCTCAACCTTTTTAGCCCCCAGTAAAAAACCTTCCGGTTTAAAACCATCCATTCCCATTTTTTTAAATCCATTATGCGCGGCTATGGTCTGTGCAATCATCTCAATGTAAACCGCACTCTCAAGAACCCCATCCTCTCTGACAAAAAACATATCTTTAGATATAACCACAGAAGCTTCCGCTTTACGGTCAGACACAATATCAAGAGAATCAATAACTCTCATGGGAGACTTCTGTGGAATGATGGACTCCGCACTAATAGGCAATTTTACAATTTCATCCTGCTTATCTTTATTCTTCCAACACAGAGGATCTGACGCCAAATAATCTCCGGTCAATTGATACGCCGCACCTCGGCACCCATAACAGCCATCAAATTGCGTGCATCCCGTGCAGGGACCTTTTATGGTTTGCTTATAATTTTTCAAATCTTCTATGATTTCACTGGTCCCCAATATTTCCTTTAAACTCTTATTTCTTATATTCCCTATAGATACCGTAACCCCGACACAGGGAAGAACATCTCCTACGGAAGTAATCAGGCTTGAATATTGATGTCTAAAACATTTGTTGCCGACCAAAGGTGGTTGAGGATCCCAATAATACCCATATTTTTTTCTGTCAATATCTGCGATTTCTTCAAATAAATCTTGCAATTGTTTTACATCTACCGCTAGCCACTCATTGTTATTAAAACTCCCTTGCGGTGTTAACATCTCAAAATACGGAATGATATTTTGCTCACGCAGCCACACCCACATTTTGGGCAACTCTTCTATATTTTGTTTACAAATAATTGTACTCACAGCAATATACCTATCCTCCGACGGATATCCCGCTCGTTTTGTAATATCCAAGGCTCTCTTTATTGTCTGAAATGATCCCTTAACACCTGTTAATAAATCCTGCGTTTCTTCTTTAAACGAATTCATTTTCAAAACAATATTAACTCCATACAAAAATAATTTCTCAGCGAGATCATCTGTAAGCTGTGCCCCATTTGTAAACATTTCAATTTCCATGCCCAATTCATGAATAAATTTTACGGCGTCAAGAACATGCGTATAAAGCAGCGGTTCTCCGCCAAGAATGATTATTTTTCTGGCTCCCAAATTTTTTGCCTGAAGAATAACATCCTTTATCTCCTCCAGCGTCAACTCGTTTTCTCTCCTGGTATGATTAGGAGAATAGCAGTAAGGACACTTAAAATTACATACGGAATTAAACTCTATCTCTATGGATAAAATCTGTCCTTTATCCATCGCCGTATTTATTTCATCAGACGAAAAATCAACATTAAATATTTTTTGATGACAACTCATGCGCATTCCCTCCTATCAAAAAACCTAACTGGTTTTCTGTTTTCTTGTATATAAACTTTCTTCTTAATAAAATCTTTTTCCTTCAAAATAATGGTAGGCGTCACTCTCAATTTTGACTGCAACTTTTCCTGAAGCATGGATTCATCACACAAACCATCATTAACCGCAACATAAATATTGAGGCTGTCAGAAAGTTCACTTTCTTTGGTCACTTCAAGATAATATTCCTCAACAGCCTTAATGCCGTCTAATGCCGCATAGACGGCTTGAGGATATAACGTCGTACCTTTAACCTTCATCATCTGCTTCTTACGCCCCAATATAGGTCCTAACCGAGAAGAATTCCTTCCACACGAACAAGGGGTATTGATTAAAAAACTTAAATCTCCTGTTTTATATCTTATCAATGGCATCCCCTCTACAGCTAATGGGGTCACAACCACCTCACCAATCTCCCCCTCAGAAAGAACATTGCCGTCCTCATCAATGATTTCAACAATGGCCAAATCAGGATGAAGATGCCCTCCTTGCATGGCCGCGCATTCACAAAATGTTGTTATGGTCTCAGAGGACGCATACGTTGAAAATACTTTGGCCTGCCATATTTCCTGCAGCTGTGCCCCGACTTCCAGCAATTCAAGTTTATCATTGCGCAATGGCTCACCGATACAAATGATCTTATCAATCCCTGCATTGGAAGGATCTGCACCTTCCTGCTGCATATAAACACCTAACTTTTTAATAAACGTAGGCACGCCAACAATAACCGTTGGTTTCATCCGACGAATAACTTCCCTATGACTATCTAAACTTCCATGTCCGTTTCTTATAACCGCGGCACCCAAACTTGTAATGCCAAGAAAATACGCAAGCCCTGCAATAAAACACCGATCCATCGTACACGTTAAAAGAACAACATCCTCTGACGTTAACCCGCTGCCTTCAAATGATTTTTTTTCATTATACGCAAGCCGTTTTAAATCAAAATCCGTATACATTATTTTTATAGGATTTCCGATGGTCCCTGAAGACAACACAATATCAACGATTTGTGAAGGTTGTACCGCACAAAAATCATCATTAAATGCTTCAATATCTGATTTTTCAGTAAAAGGAATTTGCTTTAATCGATCCAGGGTTATCTCGAGAGAATCATGACCTGTCTTTTTAAAAAACTTTTTATAAAAAGGAGACTGCTCTTGGCAATACTTAAAATGACGCTTAAGCAATTGCTCTTGAATCTTTAAGATGGAATCATGCCCTTTAAACGCAATGTCATTATATTGATATAAATCCTTACTCATAACGCATCCATTCTCACTGTTTCCTTTTCAATAATACCTCTCACTTTTTTCTTTAAAGTAAATGGGGTAAGATCTTTGTAATCATTCCAGTGCAGCGGGGGTAATTTATGAATTTTAATAACACCCGGACGTAATATCGAAGTCCCCTTAGCCATAACTTTTTCATTTCCAGTAAAACACACAGGCACAATCGAACATTGTGTCTCATACGCAACCCGAAAAATCGAACTATAAAATTGTCCTAATTTTTTATGCGTAGCTCTCGTACCTTCTGGAAATGAAATAATATTAACCCCTTCCTCCAAAAGCTTGCTCACTTCTTTAGAAAAATCCTCATGTGATAATTCCTTAACACTAAGATACCCTGCCCGCTTCGCAAAAAATCCAAAAAAAGGCAACTTAAAAGGCCATATATTAACAACCTGAATACATTCATAGGGTAAAAATGCGAATAAAAATGGATCTACGGCAGACCTATGATTACAAATAAATATAAACGGCCCCGTCTCTTTTTTCTTCCAAAAATCTTTATAAACTATTTTTACAAAAGGGAACGGCAATACATAAACAACGATTTTTCCATACCAACTTATTGTCCTTCGAAACCTCCTTAAAATAGTACGTTTTGAAAATATCAAAAAAGCAAGGGAAAAAAGTATTACCCCGACAATAATAATAACAATTGAAAATAAAAAAATCCCAATATAAAAAATAAAATTGAGGATTACTAAACATACTCTACTTATCATATCAACATATCAACTATTTTCGAATGCTCCTTCTTGATATAAAGCCTCGATGTATTTATAAATATCCTTAAGCACCCTAATATCTCTGACCCTGTTATCATCTCGAATTTTAACCCCAAATTTCTTCTGAAGGGCGACAACAAGATCCACAACATCCAAACTATCCAAACCTAAATCTTCAAAAATATTTTTCTCTGGCTGTAAATCTTCTTGCTCAATCTCAAAAGATTCTGCAAAAACCTCATTAACCTTCTTAATGATTTCTTTATTATCCATTCTTACGCTCTCCTATTTATATAAAATATTTTTCCTGCTCGATCAATATGCTCTTTTAATGACACGTGTGTGGTCTGATAATAATCTGTAATATCAAAAAGATACGGCGTAGATAACGCATCTAATTCTGTCAATAAAGAACCTTTTAAACTCTTGTTTGTTTTGGCATAAAAAGCTAAATCAATATCAGAACCTTTTTCATAATTACCCATCGCCCGTGATCCATAAATTTTAACTTCATCCAGTTGAGGGTAAGATTCTAAAAGGTGACATATTTTTTGTATTGTTTCTTCTGGTAGTCCAAATTTCATTATTTAATCCAATTTTTTCTTTAAATACAGATACACTTGATCAATCGCTTTTACATAATATTGTGTAATATTATGTATTGCCTTATTCGCTTTTTCTTCATCATAGGTATGTGCCATTAAATTTCTATCATCCATCATATTAATCCAATCCTGACCTTCTTCAATAATATGATGATGAAATCCATATTTAATAACTTCTCGTGGAAACGAAACCTTTTTTACCCCTTCGTATTGAAGAAAATCTTTAATTGTTTTCCAGCCTAATTCATAAGTGAATTCAAAAGTTTGAATCAATGCCATTTGATAAAGTTCATTTTTTGGATCTTTTTGACAAGCAGCCAAAGCATTGTGAAACTTCTGTCGTGCTTTTTCAAAATTTTCAAATCTTTGTTTCCAACGAACATCCTGATCACCCATTAAAAAACTCCCGTCTAATGGAACTATAAAATTATCTTAATTTCTTATTCGCAGCTCTCGTGCCTTCTAGAAATAAAATAACATTAACCCCTTCACCCAAAAACTTGTTTACTTCTTTAAAAAAATTCATATACGGTAATTCCTTAACACTGAGGTAACCTGCCCGCTTTGCAAAAAATCCAAAAAAAGGAAGCTTAAAAGCCATAGGTTGACGATCTAAATACATTCATAAGGCGTAACTACTCATATATAGTGTCTTTGCGAGGCGGCATTCAAATTTTTCAAGCCAACGCGGCAATCTTTTTTAATATAAGATTGATTCGTTGCCTTGTTTTATTGTTTGGCTCGCAATGACACTATATATGAGTAGTTATACCCTAAGACAAAAATATGAACAAAAAGGGGGCTACCGCGGATCTATGACCCTTCATCCGTCCCCGCTATTCGCTATTTAATTTTTTCTTCTTTTTCTAAATTTTTATTTTTTCCATTTAGTGTGATAAATAATATCTTCTGCATCCAAGTAAAATAGATATTCATATGTTTCTCTATTATCAACAACATAATTCTCGTTACCTGTCTCAATACCAAATCCGTTAGAAGCAAACACGTTTACAACCGAAGAACCAGATATTCTTGTAACCTCACCTTTATCCGTATATATTAAAATCTTTCCAGTTCCTCCATCACTTTGTTCTTTTTTTGGAGGCCCCCAACTCATAATTACTTCCTGCTTAGTAGCACCTTTCCAAGCATCCATGATTAATTTTGTTTTAATCTGGTATTTGTTCTTGGCTGCACCCATTCTGATTAATATATTATCTTTAAAAAACAACCAACCTCTTTGACGTTTTTTAGGAGGAAAACCTTTTCGTCTATAAACATAACTCCACATCTCAACAACACCACCCCTTATATTAAAAAATGTTTTAATTTCTGGCTCTTCTATAAAAGTTAAAATTTGTTCTTTGCTCATTCCATCTGTAATACCTTCAACTTGAGAAACTGGTATAGCAACGCAACTCGCCAATATTAAACATAAAACCAAGTAAAATAATACATTTTTCATTTCTCCCCTTATGTATTTTTCTATTGTCAAAAGCCTTCAGCTAATTATTACATATCTACAATAGCCACAAAACTTTTAAATAAAAAATTTACCTCCCCCTTATCTATTAATAAGATTGCCGCGTCGGCTTGAACAAAATAAATACCTCCTCGCAATGACACATAAAATTCTTTCATTTTTTTTCATGTTACTTTTGACACTTTCCATAGTTAGTTACAAATTTTCTTACATAATAAAGATACATTGATGCCTCCGAAGGCAAAACAATTTTTTAATATAACGTCTATTTTTCGATCCATGAGGCTGACAACATAATTTATCCCCTGACAATCCTCTGAAATGTTATCCAAATTTCGTGTTGGATATATTTTATTATTCTTCATCATAAGCAAGCTCACAATCAATTCAATGGCTCCGGAGGCCCCAAGAGTATGCCCCAAATGTCCTTTTAGACTGCTGACAGGAACCTTACTGCCAAATACTTTTTTTATAGATTCACTTTCTTCCTGATCCCCATGCTGTGTTGCTGTCGCGTGTGCATTGATATAATCAACCTCATCAGCATTGATCTGCGCACTTTTCAACGTCTCTGTCATGCAATAGGACATAGCTTCCCTGTTGGATTGACTAACATGAGCCCCGCTCCCGCAAGTATGATATCCAATGACCTCCGCATATATTTTTGCATTACGTTTTTTTGCATGTTCATAGTCCTCAAGCACGACGATACCACTTCCTTCTCCGCAAACCAATCCATCTCTATCTTTATCAAACGGCCTTGGTGTCTTGTCTGGATTATCATTAAAATGCGTCGATGTAGCGTAAAGGATATCAAAAGAACCTGTAATAATAGGATGCAATTCTTCGGCACCCCCGCACAAAACAACATCTTGTTTACCGGCCTGAATCAGACCATAACCCGTACCTATTGCCTGCAAAGCTGAGGCACACGCGGCAGATGTTGCCATCACATATCCCTTTATGCCTAAATATTGAGCCACATTCATCGCTGCCGTATGGGAAACACATTTAAAAAAATTCATGGAAGATAATTTAGATAAATCTTTTTCAGGAAGCATAAGCTCAAATGTATCATTCATCGCTTCTGCTCCACCCATTGTTGAACCGATGATACAACCCGTTCTTCCCGACGAAACAGTATCTTCGGATAATCCGGCATCCATGACCGCCTGTTGTGAAGCCTGAACAGCAAAAATACCCATCCGCCCCATGGACCGTCTATTTTTGCGTGGGATATCTTTTTCATTCCTGAGTTCTGCCGGTGCCGCAACCAAACTATTTAAACCAGAATAAACATCCCACCCTTCCATATACCTAACCGCACTTTGTGCCAACTCAATTTTTTCTATAAGCGACGGCACATCCACACCCAAAGGAGCAACACTACCTATTCCTGATATCACAACACGTTTCATCTTATGATCCGATCCCTAATAAAATTATCATATTTCTCACGCCCTATAATCGTTCGGCTAACTAAAAACGAAGACATCATAGCCCCAACCACGCCGGGAAGAATGGAGCTTTGTCCCGCCGCATAAACATTTCTCAAAGGAAGTTTACCGAACAAATTGAACTGTCCCATTTTCTGTTTAACCCCATACGCAGCCCCATCATGTGAATTCAAATAATCCCTATATGTCAAAATAGAAGCCGCTGAAATCGTCCTGTACGTATCCTTATATTCCGGATAATAATCTAATATCCTTTTTTCAATACTCGCCACACGTTTTTCTTTATATTCATAATATGACTTTGGTCGTTTCCCTGTTTTAGAATCCTTCCACTTTTCAACCTGCTCCACAAAAGCCGGTTCCATGGCTGTCAATATCTTATGTATTTTACCCTTTCGGGTCTCAAGACTTTTCATAAGCACAAGAACGGATGATTCAACATTATCCGGATCAAGCAGTTGATCTAAATCATCCGAAGGAAATATAGAAACAATCCCTGGAGTAAATCCATTACTTTCTGCTTCAGGCTCAGATTCAACAACCCCATGAACAGAGAAAAAACCTATGGAAGATTCAAAATCTTCAACACGCTGAACAAAGGCCTTGCTCAAATGATCTTTGGGTAAAGTCTTTAATACTTCCTTAGGATGTATGGTAAAAATACATTGGTCACAGGTGACCTCTTCTCCCGTATTTAAAACAAATCTTCCAACCCTATTATTTTTTATATCCGCGCACTCTGAAATAAAAGTCCCTTTTTTTATATTGATTCCTAATGGCTCAAAATGATCCTTAAAGGCCTTAACAAAAGCATCTCCCCCATTTTTAATACGCACAACCGCGTCATATAAGCCATAGGCTACCCGACAATGATTCGCAATAGAAACTTCAGACGGCTTTCCTCCATAACACATACAGTAAGTGCCGAGGATGGTCTTGATATGATTGTTTTTAAACAATTTATCTAAGGTGTCTTTGAGGCTAATATAATCTTCATCTAAACTTTTCGGAGATTGAGAAATTTTTAAAAGGTCTAAAGACAAAGTCTCTTCATATATGCGTTTCGCTAAATTAAAAAAATGATCGATGCCTTCCGTTTCTTGAGGGAAATATTCCTTTAACTTACTACAAAAATCTTTAACACCATTAGGCATACTGTATGTTGCCTGATCGGATTCAAAGGCATACTTCTGTCCTTTTTCATCAGATAAATAAACAGGCTGAATATAATCATTAACACCCAACACGCTTAACATATCATGTAAAACACCTTTATTAAGAAACCCTCCGGTAAAATGAAACCCCGTATCTACAGGAATGCCTTTCCTCACATAACGCGACATGCTTCCACCAATATATCTAGACTTTTCTAAAAGCAATACTTTATGCCCGTTTAAACCCAACAAATGCGCAAGCGTTAAACCACTAATCCCACTGCCAACCACGATATCATCGTAATGTTCCATCAGATAGCCAGCCCTCCGTTTACCCCTATCACCTGACCATGAATATACATATTTTTTTCACAGCATAAAAAATTAACAACAGAGGCTACATCGTCTGCTTCCCCTATTCTGTTCAAAGGAATAAGGGGAATGACTTTTTCTTTAGGAATATCTTTCGTCATATCCGTCTCTATAAATCCAGGGGCCACCACATTAACAAAAATATTTTTCTTCCCTATCTCACGAGCTAAAGCCTTAGCCGCACCTATTAACCCCGCCTTAGACGCAGAATAATTAACCTGACCTGCCTGTCCAACTTGTCCTGCGGTAGAAGAAATAACAACAATGCGGCCTTGCTTCTCTCTTAACATAGGAAAAAGAATGGCATTGATCACATTATAAAAACCATTAAGATTCGTGTCTATAACGCCCTTCCATTCCTCCTCGGTCATCCACATCAAAAGATTATCTCTGGTTATTCCCGCATTGAATACAACAGCAAAAGGAGGGTTTTCATCTAACTTCGTGGCTAAAGCCTCTTTGGTCTCTTTATAATTAGAGACATCAAAAGCAAACAATTCACACCCTCTTCCCATCTTTTCAATTTCTTCCTTCACACTATTGGCTGAGGTGTGGTTACTTTGATATGTCAAACAAATATCAAACCCTGAACGAGCAAGTTTAAGAGCTATGGCCCGCCCTATCCCCCGACTCCCCCCCACAACAAGTGCCGTTTTATTATTTACCTTTTCCATAAATCAGCTCCCTAAATCAAAACTTATGTGTAATTCCAATTAAAAACATATTAACATTTATACCATCATTGGGCAGTTTTCTATTCGCATTAGACAAGTGCCTATAGCGATATTCAAAATCAAGCGTCCTGTTTTCCTTCAAATCATAGGAAATACCCCCACCCATTTGAGGAATATAATTAAATTGGGTGGACTGTTCATTGGTATGTTGTGTCATAAAAACAACGCCTCCTCCAGTAAAAAAATAAGGATTTATCCTTTCTGTCACTGGATAAGCATATTTGACAAGCAACACAAGACCAACTTCCAAATTATTATTAGGACTTATAATCGTATTTAAAAATGGTTCTACAAGAAATTCCGTCTCCCCTTTAACCGGCAAGTCAGGTTTATTAAACACCTTATCCGCAATAGAAGACACGATATCCGCCGCACCAATACCTGCTTTATCTATATTAAAGCTAAATCGAAATATGGAAGGAATGATTTTATACGCATCCTTTTTCTCCAATTCCCCCTTAGCAAAACCCGTAAAATAAGAAAACCCTTTTAAATAAGGTTTATCATCAAATTCTCCTGCCTTTTCAGCAGCAAAACAAATTGTAGTATTAATAATAATCAATATACTAATAATATATTTTTTATACAAAACAATAGTCCTCCTCAATTTATTTTATTGAAATTTTACTTCACATACTTTACCAGAATATTAAAAAAAGACAATCTTAATGAACTACCTCGGAGCAAGTGCACGAGGTATTGAATTAAATATCTTCAATATTGACGTATAATAAAAATAATATTAATAAGATAAAGACTTATAGGTCTCGATATCGATATGATTATCAACGTCTCCGCTGACAATTTTAGGTGTGAGAAAAATAACCAATTCTGTTTTACGGGAAAAATGATTTGTATTTTTAAAAGCTCGCCCTAACAAAGGAATGTCTCCTAATAAAGGAATTTTCTTTTCTGAATCAATCGTTTCGTCCTTAATAAGTCCACCGATAACAATAGTCACACCATCTTTTACCATCACTGTTGTTTCTGCCTCTGATGTCTCTACAACAGGGATCGTATTATTATTGCTTGTTGTAACTGTTCGGATAACTGAACTAACCTCAGGCTTGATATTCATCGTAATAAACCCTCCGCGATGAATCGTCGGTGTTACATATAATTTGACTCCGACCTCAATAAAATTAACACTTTCAGAAGTTGTTGTTGGGCCTGATGAAGGGGTAATAGTGGTTGAAGTAATATATGGCTCTGTAGAACCAACAAGAATTTTAGCTGCATTATTATTAGTAACTGTAATCCTCGGATTAGAAAGAATATTAGTTGCCCCTTCCTCTTCCAAAGCCTCTAACAGAGCCGTATAATTATCATCTGATAATGTTCCCACACTCACCGTACCACGTTTATCAGAGCTTTCCAACACATCAAAATTACTCTTCAAATTTAAATTTTTATAATTAGCAACAATTCCTTCCCAATCAACGCCCATCTTCTGTTGATCACTTAAAACAACTTGTAAAATTTTTGCTTCGATAAAAACAACTTTTTCTTTATCATCAAGAGTAGAAATTAATTTTTCTACTTGTAAAATTTTCTCCGGAACATCTGTTACAATTAATTTATTAGACCGTACATCAAATTCCACTCTTCCAATATTCTTTGTCAAAAGTTCCGTAACCTTTGGTGCCACATCCTCAACTTTCCCATAATAAAGTTCAAAAACCTGTGTTATCCGTGGCGCATCAATTTCTAAAATTAACTGTTCCAATAGTCTCACTTTATCCGAAGTATCAATAAGAATAATAGAATTCGAACTTTTATCTACAATTACTTTTCCAATTACACTCTTCATCTGCGTAAGAATACTATTCACCGCTAAGGCATCGGCATAGACTAGTTGCACCACACTAATTTCGAGTTTTTCACCAAATTTATGGCCATACTTAAGCTGAAAATCTTTAGCTGTCATCACACGCAGAATATTCCCTTCTTCAGCAAAAGTAAGATTTTGAGACTCAAGAATAATTTTCAAGGCCTCTCGTACTTCGACATCCTGCAAATAGATATTTACTTTTCCTGCTACCCCACGACCAGCAACAATATTCAAATTGCTTTTCTTGGCAATAACCTTTAGAACATCCATAATATCAACATTTTTAAAATCAAGAACATCAATCATAACCTTTATTACTTCTTTATCCTGATCCCCTGTCTTCATCACATCATCTTTTTGGGATAAATGTTTTGGTTCAAAAACCCCCTTTCTAAATCTTCGAATTTTATTTTCTTCGTATGTATCAAGAGCTTCATCAATAAGAACCCCATAATTACGCTCTTGAGCCTTTAGATCTTCAATACCCAAACAAAATATTCCTGATAAAATCAAAAACATTACTATAATTTTATATTCATTTTTCATTTCAAACCTCACTGAACCAGCTCTATTTTTTTCCCTTCAAAGAGAAAAACAACCTTTCCTTCAACAATATTTTCAACAACAGCCCCTTCTACTTCGTCCCCTTTTCGCAAAAAAAGAGTTTTACGATTTTTAGGATCAACAACAATAGCCTCAGAATTATTATCTAATACAACTCCAACTAATTTCAAACTCTTAATCATCTGTAAAGTAGGCGAAGGCTTCGGAATTTTTTTCTGAATAAACTTTTTCTTAACAGTAGGTCTATTTATCTTAGAATCTACTTGATCTTTCGAGAATGAAAAAATATTTCTTTTCTTTAATTCCTTAGTATAATGATCATATTTATTTATTTTTTTTTCTAAAGAACTTTCCTGAACTTTGTTCTTTAAATAAACGCTTTCCTTCATAGCAATAAAATTTGAAGACTCAAATCCTGTTATTAATTTAAAACAAAAATATAAAAAAGCAACCCCTACAATTAAATAAAGGATTTTATTAAAAACAAGATAATATTTATTTTTATAAATCATAAAACTTTAATTTTTTTGAATCAATAGCCTGCTTAGGACTAAAGTTGCCTTTAGATTAACCTTTTGCCGTACGACCTTTTCTAATCGCAATTTATCGACCTGAAAAAAGTAGGGCACATTTTGTAATGTATATAAAAATTGATTGATTTGATCTAAATCCCCATTCATTTTTAAACTTACTGAAAACACTTTATAAAAATCCATTTCAACTATCTTTTGTGGCTTCATTTCCGAAAATTGAAGTTGATTTTGAGTCATCATAGATTCAATTTGGGCAATAATTGCTGACATTTCCTTTTCATCTGACATTTCCTGTTTAAAATTAACTAAATACTTTTCATACTTTTTTAAGATACTTTCATACTCATGACTGACTCTCAAACTTTTTCGTAAATGCTTTTCTCCTTTTTGAATTTTTTGACTTAAAGTAACAGTTCTATTTTGAAGTGGCTTAAAAAGCCCTCTATTTAATATAAAAATACTTATGATCATTAAACATACAAAAAAAATCTTTTTTTCACGATTACTCAATGGACGCATTAATTCTCCTTCTTATCAGAAAAAAGATTAAAACTCATTTTAAAATATGTCAACTCACCTTTTACCGTTCTACGTTTTTTTGTATATTGTAAATTAACATTGGCAAAAAGTGTGGAAGAAACTAATTTGGATTGCAAATTATTTATATCCCCCGCTTGCTTAGCCATCCCTTCAAGAACAATTTCTTTTTTATTATTAAGATCAAAGGAATTATACGCAATATCCTTAGGTGTAAGTGCATATAATTCCTTAATAATCTCTGCTACTAATACCTCTCCATCAAAAGTATGCCCCAAGACTCCCAGCCGGGTCTTTAATTTTTTTGTTTTCTTGACCTTTGGTCTTATTTTTTTAGTTTCATCCTGAATATACTGCAAGTGTCGACTTTTATGATTTCCTTCCAAAATTAAAGCCATACTGCTAAAAAATATAATTAACCCAATTAAAATAACGGACTGAAGCCCTTGTTTTTTAATCTCTTTTATCTGGCGAGAATCTGTTACTTTCTGGGGAATTAAGTTAATATTCCTCTTTTCATCCCTTCCCAATAATATTCCTGCTGAAGCACTGAGAGAAACGCCTTCATTTTCCCAAAGACGTGCAAGAGCGATATCCTGCGTATAGGGCACATTATCCATAGAACAAACTTTTTCAACAGAAAAACCATGCTCCTCTTTCAATTTATCTATAAAAAAATCTGGAATATCCATGGAAGAAAAAACAAAACCTGCTTCAACAGCTGCTCCCATTTTTTCTTTCTTATAAGTTCCAACAGTTAATCCAATTTGCTGAATAAACGTATTTATAGTATCTGTGTGCAGATCTTTTAATCCGAAACCAACTTCTCTGGAAAATAAAATTTGATTTTTCTGATAAAAAGAAATATCGGAATGATCCACATCTAAATCAATAATAAGCACAGGCCTATCGATTTCTGTCTTTTGTTGATTTTTCTTATATTCATACCACTGCCCTATTCCTAAAGAACTAAACGCAACCTCTACAGGATGAATGCCTGCCATTTGTAACCTGTTCAAATAATTCTTAATAACAGAGTTTTGAACAACAGCAACCAAACTTCTGGAATAACCTGACTCATCTTTTTCAATTATTTGACAATCAAAAATAATATCTTCTTTTGCATAGGGAACCCTATTGACTATCTGCAAATCAATCATTTGTCGAATCTCTGCCTCAACATGCGTAGGCAAATAAAATTGAACAAGTGTTATCAGCCTCCTTGGAATAATTGCAATAATATACCCGAGCGTTCCCTTTATTTTAGATGTCATCTCAGATAAAACTTTTACAATGTCTTCTTCCTGCGAGGAAGGTATCGGTCTAATATCACAATACGTTAAACTTCGTTTTCGCTTTATTTCCTTTGCCTGTAAAACCTTAACATGTGATTCTGTAATCTCTATTGTTGTATAAATCAATTTCTTCATTTATTCCCTCTTCCACTCCATAATTGAAAAATCTTCCCGAAATACAACAGCCTCAATACGCGATTGCACTCCCGAACGTTCATCTACAGCCGTAGAACGGATACGTAAATAGTTAGAAAAATTTACTATATTTTTTTGCATAGCTAAAAAGATAACTCTTTCTCTGGCATTAAGCGCCATATCATTTAATATCACTAAACGATCATCTTCGCTCATCACCTGAAGATCATCTCCCATACGATGCATAATTATTTTTTCTGCTAAATTATCTGCATCTTCTAATTCTGTATTAGTTCTTCCACCCGAAAAATTTCGCGCTAATGCTTGAATAACTACCTTTGAAGCTGTATTAATATTTACTAAAAGAGTTTGTGTATCCTTTGGAAAAACCGTTATATAATTTTTCATCTTCTCATAAATTTCCTGCGTAACTCCTCGAATCAATAATAATTCTGAAATATGATCAAATGCCGCATTTTTACAATGATAGGGTTCTGCTAATCTTTGATAATAATCATCCTCAGCTCCCAAAGGGGCATTGGTTTCCTGACTATCTTGATCATGCCAATCAACCAGAGAAGCTGCAATCGTATCTGCTAAACTTTCTTCAAATCCAAGAAGAATAATAAGATGCTTAATTACCGAACTATTTTTCTTCGAAATGGCATTAATATTAATCTTCCGTTCTTCATCGATTATACCGAAAAAAACTGATTCCCCCTCTCCTTCCTGCAAAATCTTAGATGAACGGTAACTGATATCAAAATATCCACCATCCAACTCAATGTGTTTAAAAATACTCTTGGTACTCTCATCGTTTTCTAACACAATCCCGCACTGATAAAGCGTATCTATTTTTTTCATTTCACCATTAGAATTATCTTTATGAATTTGTGCCATCGCATATTTAATCCCGGCCTGTGCCAAATACTTTGCGTTAAGGCTTCCGATAGAGTATTTAATAAGTGCTAAATCAATTTTAGATTTACGCCCCAAACCAATCGCCAAAACTGATAAAATCACCAAAATCCATAAAACAACAATTAAAATAACACCGGAATTGTTATTCTGTTTATAATTCCAAATCAAACTTTTTCTCTCCCCATGAGCCTATAGGTAAAAAAACATCCCTTGTAAAAATGATATCTTCCTGATTTTGGTCATTATTAATAAATATAACCTCAATACGAATACTTAAAGGATAATTGGAACCGTTCCATTGTTCCTTCCAAATAATATCCGGATTAGCATCTGAACCCTCTTTATAAGCATATAAAAATTTCAAACCTCCCCGCTTAACATGAATACTTAATGTCTCTATTGCTTCTTCATCCGTTACTGATGTCTGTAAAGCCTTTCCTAATAATTTTTCTTCCCTCTTAAGGTAATCAATCTCTGTTCCTTGTTTAGAGTTTATCACCATATCCCGAGATGATGAAAAACGTTTGCCCACGAGTACACGATGGATGGCACCAAAATTGGGTTGCTCTAAATAATAACGGACCACTTTTAATCCTTCTGAACTTGGGACAACAAAAGAAATACCTCCTTCGTCACTATCAAAAAATTTCTTTTCGTCGTACAACGTTCCGTACTGATAAGCAATACTATTTTCTAAATCCTGGACCATACGGTCCAAAGCCCACCGCGCTTCTTGATAAATTCGCCCAAGACTCTCTGAGCGCTTATTAATAGTCACAGCATGCCAAAAAACACTATATAACCCCAAGGCAATAATTGAAAAAATGCTAAGCGTAAGCAACACTTCAATAAGTGTAAACCCTGAAGATTTTTTAAAAAATTTCTTCATCAATTTTTTTTTGGAAGGATAAAAGAATATGTAGATAAATTTAAAATACGCTTTTTATTTCCTGAAGGCCAGCTCACTCCCAATTTTATCTTTGTCAAACCTGTAATCTTCCCATCTTGTTCAACTTCCTCTTCCTCTAATGTATATTGATATCCATTTTCTTCTTTCAAAAATTCATTATCATCTTTAAAAAAAGAGTCTAATTTTTTATACTGCATCAACTGCACCAGTTTATTATCTAATACCATCACTGCTTTAGAATACTCTGCATTATAACGAACCACTTGTAAACTCGACAAAAGAGATTGTACAATAAGTGTCAAACTCACGGATAGAATGACAACAACCAAAAGTATTTCAATAAGCAGTGATCCTTTTTGATTAAAGGGGACAGCGCCCTTTTTTTCTTTTATTTTATTTAAAAAAAGGGCGCTGTCCCCTTTAATCTTAAAAAACGTGAACATATCCACTCACTTCTTTTGTTGATACGACTAAACAGTGTTTTTTCCAACACATTTGAAAAGCCTGCCTATCTATCTTTCCATCTGGATAAAATAAAATCTGGGCACTTTCCCCTTTAAAATCAACATCCTGTCCAATACGGAAATTTTTTCCCAAACGTCCTTCCACACGCACAAAAGAATCTTCTTTGGATACCTGATCACCATCCACCGATTCCATTTCTAACCAGTAGATTTTTTGATCTAAAGAAAATATAATTCTATGTTGTTTTTGTTTAATAACAGCTCTACTTTGTGCATAACGCATAAGATACGCCAACTGATCTGTCTGTTGATTAAGTTTAAATTTAAAATAGACCTGGCTTAGATTAGGAAAGGATAACCCTGCTACAATGCCCATAAAAATAACAACAAGAATAATTTCAATGAGAGTAAAGGCTTTCTTTTTTTTAAAACCTTCATTTCTCATCAAGCTCCGCCCAATTGACAATATCATCTTCACTCTCAACACCGTCGGGCCCATAAGAAGAAAGATCATATTCATCAGTATTATAAACTCCTGGACTAATGTAACTATACAGATTACTCCAAGGATCTTTTGGGATTTTTTTCTTCTTCAAATAAGAGCCATTCCAATTTATAGGTTCTGGAGATGAACCAGGCTTTTGAAGAAGGGCTTTTAACCCCTGTTCTGTTGTAGGATATTGCCCGTTATCCAACTCATATAAATCTAAAGCCGTTGCCAGATTAGACTCAATGTCCACTTGTGCTGCTGAAATACGCGCTTTCTTCCCCTGACCAGCCATCTTAGGAACGGCCATAGCCGCTAAAACTCCAATGATTACCACTACTAATAAAATTTCAATCAATGTAAAACCTTTTTTATTATAGTTATTCATAATTTTTCCTTTTTTTAAATAATAAAAACATTTTATGATAATACTTTAAAATCTAGCATTCCCTAACTAGCAATAACCCATTATAGATTATTTTACGGTAATGCTTTAAAGCGTAGCATTACCTATTAGCAATAACCCTTCGGGTTATTGCTTACATCATCATATTCATCTGAAACAACGGCAGCAACATGGCAATAACAATAAATCCTACAATCGAACCAATACATAAAATCAAAATGGGCTCTAATAATGCTGTCATTGTCTTGACCGCCATCGCTGATTTTCGTGCATGAGAATCAGCCAATTTATATAATCCACGCTCAAATGCCCCTGTCTCCTCTCCAATAGCCATCATATTTACCGTCGATTCCGGAACAAAAGAACATTTCCCTAATGCCTTGGTCAACCGCCCACCTTTTTTTACCTCATCAGCAACCTTCATAATATCCTGACGCAACACTTCATTTTCTATGACTTCACAAACTGATCCCAAAGCTGTGACAATAACAACCCCACTCTCAAGTAGCGTCCCTAATGTTCGAGCAAAACGTGATATTTCTACATCTTTAATAAATCGTCCTAAAATAGGCATTTTAAGTAAAACTCCATCCATCCATAACTTTCCTTTTGATGTATTTCTTAATCTCTTCATCTGCACAATACCTACCGCCGTTATAATCAAAATTAACCACCAGAACTTTGCAAAAATAGAACTTACACTAATAAGAATAACCGTTATCAATGGAAGACTTTGTCCTAAATCATCAAACATAACGGTCAGACGAGGAATAACAAATGCCATAAGAACAAAAATAGTAAGCCCTCCTACACTCATAATCAAAGTGGGATAAAAAAGTGCCGCATTCACCTTTGAACGTGTTTCCTGTTCTGATTCGATAAATCCAGATAAACGATCTAAAACAACATTCAAATTCCCGCTCATCTCTCCTGCTTTAATCATATTAACATACAAGCGAGAAAATATATTTTTGTGTTGAGCTAACGCACCTGAAAAACTGCCTCCCTGCTCTACGGAAGTACACATAGAAACAATAATTTTTTTAAAAAAAGGATGATTTGTTTGCTGACTCACTAAACGCAATGCCCGAAGAAGAGGAACATTGGCATCTACTAAATCATACATCTGTCGTGTAAAAACAGATAATTGTGTTAATGAAATTTTTTTAGCAAAGGAAAATGCTGGTGGTATTTTTTTTTCTTCTGATTTGATATGGCTAGATTCTGCAGGAAAAACTTCAATCGGGG